>Ga0160423_10001572_pt1 | contig 19144 bp, 18 predicted proteins | sample CRUFie14St8metaG_FD_108191 | JGI IMG/M metagenome (GOLD analysis project Ga0160423, IMG submission 108191) | Marine microbial communities from the Costa Rica Dome - CRUD Field 142mm St8 metaG | ecosystem: Environmental > Aquatic > Marine > Oceanic > Photic zone | place: Costa Rica: the Eastern... | reverse complement strand
GAGGTACGCCGTCGTCAACCGATGGTCGACGGCGCAGCATTTCGTTCGATGAACGGAAGGAATCAGTCCTCAACGGCCACCTCCTTTCCCTCGAGGATGGTGTCGTAGAACTCGGCCACTTCGGCAGCACCGAGGTCGGCGAGGGCGAAGGGCATCTTGGGAAGTTCGGAGGCATCGAAGCGCTCAGCGGTGTCGGCAGTCAGCTCCTCCGATCCAGCAATGAGGGCGTCGGAGTGGCGGATGGCCATCTCGTTGAGGGCATCGAATGTGGGAATCTTGATGGATTCCACGACGTCTTGACCAATGCCATCAAACGAAATCTTTTCGTGGAGGCTTCCGTTGAGGGTTCCATCGAAGCCTTCGTTGTAGAGGCTGGTGACGATTTTCGTGTTCTCGAAGTGGGCGTCCTCCTTGAACAGCTCCTTGAGGTAGAGGGGCACCAAAGAGGCCATCCAACCATGGCAGTGGATGATGTCCGGTGCCCAGGACAATTTGCGGACGGTCTCCAGAACACCGCGAGCGAAGAAGATGGCACGTTCGTCGTTGTCGGCGACCAGCTTGTCCTTGGCGTCCAACCAAGTCACCTTCTTCTTGAAGTAGTGCTCGTTGTCGATGAAATAGACCTGCATCCGGGCCGTCGGGATGGAAGCGACCTTGATGATGAGCGGATGATCGGTGTCGTTGATGTTCAGGTTCATTCCGCTCAGACGGATGACCTCGTGAAGCTGGTGACGGCGCTCGTTGATGACGCCAAATCGGGGCATGAAGACGCGGATTTCGCGACCTCGCTCGTGGATGCCCTGTGGGATTTGCCGGGCAGCTTTGCTGATGTCGCTTTCCGGGAGAAAAGGTTGAATTGCTTGACTGACGTAAAGGATGCGGGTCTTGCTCATGAATCTCTCGGAATAAACAGGCTTCTCAAATATAGCGCGAAAACCGCGGAAATTCAAGTGGTTCGGCTACTTTCAGCCCCCGAATTCGTGTCCGTTGACACAGATTAACGAGCGCACTGACTGTGAGGCGCATGGCGCGGATCGGAAACCAGAAAACAACAGCATCGTTCATGGAGGTTCATGAAACGTTCGCGGACTGGGATCAAACCCGGTCGGTTTTGCGCGGCCCCGTTGGTTTCGTGCCGACCATGGGGGCATTGCACGACGGGCACGCGTCGCTCATTCGCAAGGCAAGGGAGGACATGGGTCCGGATGGTCATGTCGTGGTCAGCATTTATGTGAATCCGACCCAATTCAACGACCCTGAAGACTTCGAGGCCTATCCCAGCACGCGGGAAGCGGACATGGCCGTGGCGCGGGATGCCGGAGCGGATGCCGTGGTGTTCCCCGATGCGGACGAGCTCTATCCTGGCGGTGTGCCGGAACAGGCCGAGGCGACGGACTATGGTAGCCTCACCGCATTGTGGGAGGCCGCCCACCGGCCGGGTCACTTCGATGGTGTGGTGGCCGTGGTGCGGAGGCTGTTCTCCCTGGTTCGACCAGACCACGCATTCTTCGGCGAAAAGGACTGGCAGCAATTGGCCGTCATTTCCGAGTTGGTGCGCCGGGAGTTCGACCGTTTGGCCATTGTGCCCGTCCCTACCGTGAGGGAAGAGGATGGCCTTGCGATGAGTTCCCGCAACGTCCGGTTGTCCCCCTCGGACCGACGTTATGCAGCGGTGATGCACGGCGCACTCGAGGCTGTGGCGGAATCAGGGGGAGACCAAAAGGTTGTGGACGAGCAAGCCGCCCGGCTGCGGTCAATGGGGTGGGATGTGGAGTACCTCGCCGTCGTCGATGCGATGACCCTTGAATGCGAACCGCAAGGGGGATCGCGGCGGGCCATTGTGGCCGCACAGTGGGGGGGCGTCCGTCTCATCGACAACCTTCCCGTTCCGATTTGATTCCCCTGGTTGGGAATGACGGCCTCTTTTCTCCGACCTTCGTCACAAATTCCATCGGATGGGAGCCATTGGACCTACTCAAGTCATTCTGATCGTTCTGGTCGTTCTCTTGCTGTTCGGAGGCCGCAAAATTCCTGAGCTCATGCGCGGTCTCGGCCGTGGCGTCAAGGAGTTCAAGGATGCGACCCAGGACGACGGCAAGTCCGGCGATGATGCCGGTCAAGCCTGACCCGGTCAGGTTGGTGCGCAGGAGATTGGTGGCATGGGCCATCGCTCTTGCTGCTGCATTGCCCCTCGTTTCGGCGCAGGACGCACTTGCCCTGCGGGCCGACAGCATCACGGCACGGGCGGTCTTGGAGGACACGTCTGCCGTTGTCCTCGATGAAGCACCCCATCAACAGGTCGACCAGCCCGCTCTCGATACGGCGTGGTTGGCCCGCGCCGACTCCCTGTGGTGGGCGTGGTGTGAGGAAGCACATTGCTTGAGCACCGACAGCGCCATTTGGTATGCGGGCACGGCGAGCAAGGAATTGGCGTTCCGGTTGGATACGGCCGCCATATTGCGCGACCTCGCCGACTTGGACAGGAGGAGCAGTTTGGATTTGGCGCCCCACGGGGCCGTGTTGGACCGGATCGCCTTCATGATGCGGCGACGGCCCATTTTCCTCGGCCGGATGATGGGCCGTGGTCTGCAGTACTTCCCCCTTTTTGAAGAGGCCTTGGACCGGCACGGTTTGCCGCTGGAGTTGAAATACTTGCCCGTGCTGGAGAGTGGGCTGAATCCATTGGCCAGAAGCCCCGCGGGTGCCACCGGGTTGTGGCAGTTCATGTACAACACCGCACGCAGCCAGGATCTGGAGATCAACAGTTGGGTGGATGAGCGCCGAGACCCGGTCGAAGCGACTGAGGCGGCTTGCCGGTTTCTCAAGAGGCTCAATGATATCTACGATGGAGATTGGCATTTGACATTGGCTGCTTACAACGCCGGTCCGGGCAACGTGAACAAGGCCATCCGGCGATCCGGCTCGCGGGATTTCTGGACGCTGCGCCGGTTTCTGCCCCGGGAGACGGCCAAGTACGTGCCCTCCATCGTGGCGTTGACCTACCTCTTCTCCCACCCTGTCGAGGCGGGACTCGTTCCGAGCGACCCGGCCATCCCGGCGTTTGACCTCGATACGGTGATGGTGCACCGCAACGTCCGCTTCGACCAGGTGTCCCGGGCGACAGGGCGAACCGTGGCGGAGATTGCCCAGCTCAATCCGCAATACCGCAAGGAAGTCGTGCCGGGGGCCATCGGGGGCGGCTGGCCGGTTGTCCTGCCCCAACAGTCTGTGGGCGACTTCATCGACCTGATGCCGGAGGTGTTGGAGTGGGAACCACACCGGACGCCCGAGGTCAAGTTCGAGCCGGAGGTCACCGTGTACAGGGTGCGAAACGGCGACGTGCTCGGCACGATCGCGCGCCGCCATGGGGTTTCGGTACGGGAATTGCGACAGTGGAATGGACTGCGTGGTGACATGATTCGCGTGGGACAGAAACTCTACATCCATGCAGATCCACGTTGACCCGTTGATGACCGTTCGTTGCACCTTGGTCCGTTCCGTTGCCTTCCTTTTGGCAGCGTTCCCGTTGGTTTTGGCGTCGTGTGGCGATCAGGGTGCGGAGAACGCAGAAGGCGCAGCAGCGGCCCGTGCGGCATTGCTTCCCGGCAAGGTGGGGCCGAGCGGAGAGGTGGTCATGGTGGCCTCCGAATCCGTGTGGAACCGGGCTGTGGGCGCAGCGGTGGACAGTGTGTTCCTGCGGCCGGTCCGGGTCTTGCCGCAGTATGAGCCCCGGTTCGATGTGATTCGGCTCGATCCCGAGGAGTTCGACCGGTTCTGGAAGCCGCACCGCAACTTGGTGGTCTTCGACATCGCGGACCGGATTGATACCCAGGAGCCTTCGATGCGCGTGATGCGGTCCCGGTTTGCCAAGGGCCAGATTTATGTGGACATCAAGGCCCGGACGGCGCAGGCTGCGGCCGACCTGCTTCTGGACCCGACTCAGGGAGAGATGTTGGCCGACCTGCTGGAACAGGAAGAGGCCACCCGCTACGGTCAATGGCTCGGCCTGGACCGGAACGAAGTGCTGGAGCAGACCATCCGCGAGCGACACGGTTTGTCCTCCGTGCTTCCCCGGGACGCGCAGCTGGTGAATTCCGCCGGCGGTTTCGCGTGGATTGAACGCAACCTGACGCGCATGAAGGGCGGGCGCAACCACGATGTGCAGCTGGGCATCGTCGTGCACCGAACCCCATATGGAGGGCCGGCGGACTTTTCGATGAAGCGGATGCTCGAGCGGAGGGATTCCCTGTTGCAGGCCCGCGTGTCCGGATCCAATCCGGGCAGCTACATGACCACCGAGTTCCGCTTGGCTCCCCGGTATGAGGAAGTGTCCTTCCGCGGAGGCTTTGCGGCCACGATGCGAGGCCTCTGGCGCATGGAGGGCGACTTCATGGGCGGCCCCTGGACATCCATCGCCTGGGTGGATGCCGCCCGGGGGCAGCTCGTCACGGTGGACGGCTATGTCTACGCGCCGTATTTCGGCAAGCGCGAATACCTCAGAGAGGTCGAGGCCATGGTGCGGTCGTTTGCCCCCATCGCTCCCACCCCTGAGCCCTCGAATTCTGACACGACAACACCATGAAGTACACCATTCACTACACGCTTCGGGCCGACGGTCCGGAAGGGGAGGTCATCGAAGCGACCGTTCCCGAGGAGCCCTTCACCTTCGAGGCGGGCGCAGAGGAAATCCTGGAGGACTTGGAGGCGGCCGTGACGGGCGCCGCGGTCGGGGACCAGTTCGAGTTGGTCATTCCGGCGGACAAGGCCTATGGTCCGGAGATGGAGGGCGCATTTGCCGTCTTGCCCAAGACCCAGTTCATCGACGAGGAAGGCCTGGACGATTCCGTCATGGCCGAGGGTGAGGTTGTGGTGATGCGCGACGAGACCGGTGAGGAGTTGCACGGCGTCGTGATCGGCGTGTCCGAGGAGGAGGTCGAGGTGGACTTCAACCATCCGCTCGCGGGCATTGACTTGCACTTCTCCGTTCAGGTCATGGCGACCGGCGCATCGAAGGGTTGACGCAAGCGTAACGATTCCGCGACACGCCAAGGAGGGTGTCGCCCCCCCTTTGGGCCTTTCCTCGTCAACTCCTCGGATGGAGCGGTAACTTGGGCCGCAGCTGACGCGCTCCATGAAGCCCTCCCGAAGCAAGGCCCACGGTTTTTCCGCCTTTTCCACCGCCCTCGGCGTGGCCCTCACATTGGGCGTGCTGGGCACTTTGGCTGCCGGCGCCCTCATCGTGAAGGAACTGCGCACGGGCTGGCTGGCCTCCATGACGATTCAGGTCGTGCTCGAGGAGGGGGCCAATGGCGAGCGCGCTGCATCGGAATGGGGCGCAGACGACGCGGTGGCCTCCGCGGTTTACATCGATGCGGACTCGGCTTCGGCTGACATGGAACGGGAACTGGGCGAACCGTTTATGGACTTCCTTGGAGCGTCGCCCCTGCCTGCGGTGGTGGAATTGCGCCTGAATCCGGATTGGATCGGGCAGGCCGGATCGCAGGGCCTGGCAGACAAGGCAGCGGTGTGGGCCTCCCGAGAGGGCGTCAGCCGCGTGGCCTACCCTCAAAGGGTGTTGGAGCGTCTCGAACGCGGGTTTGCCGATTGGACGGCGCCGTTGTCCGTGTTGCTGGTCGTGTTCATGGTCGTGGCGGTGGCGCAGATTTTCAATGTCGTGCGACTGAGTGTGTTCGGCCGGCGTCAATTGATCCGTAGCATGGACCTCGTGGGGGCTCCGCCCTCCCGGATTCGAAGGCCCTTCATCGCCGAAGCCATGGGCTACGGTCTGGTCGGGGCGATGCTGGCCTATGCTGGCGTTGTCGGTTTGCTCGGAGCCCTGAAGCCCTTTCTGTCCGTGCTCCAGTCCTGGGGGCCGGAACAGCTTTTGTCACTGCTGGTCTTGCAGTTGGCCATGGGGATGCTCATGACGGGCCTGAGCGCGCGGTGGGCCGTGGCGAAGTACCTCGGCGCGCGGTTGGACAAGCTCGTGTGAACCTCGGGCACACGACAGGGCTTATTTTCGTCCCATGAGCAGCGAGTCCACCAACCAGAACGGCCGCAACGCGTTCCCGTTTGAGCGCAAGAACTACCTCTTCTTCCTTCTCGGGTTGTTCCTCCTCGCCGCGGGCTACCTGCTCATGAGCGGAGGAGGGGTCGAGGACCCCAATGAGTTTTCGGAGGCCATCTTCAGCACGCGCCGCATCACGATTGCGCCGTTGACCGTGCTCCTCGGGTATGGCGTGATTTTCTACAGCATCCTGAAGCGTTTCCCCGCCGAGGCGGCGAACGGCTGATCCCATGGGTGCACTGGAGGCTTTCCTCCTCGGCCTGATCCAGGGCCTCACTGAATTCCTTCCGGTCAGCAGCTCCGGGCACCTCGAGTTGGGCAAGGCCCTCCTGGGTGTGGACGAAGGCGGTCTGGCCTTCAGTGTCGTCGTCCATGGCGCCACGGCGATGAGCACCATCGTGGTGTTCAGGAAGGACATCGCGGACCTCGTCACCGGGGTGTTTGCGCCGGGCGAACGCGGCGCCGGAGCCCGGTCCTTTGCGGGCCTCATTTTGTTGTCCATGGTGCCCGTCGGGGTGGTGGGCCTGATGTTCAAGGACGCGATCGAAGCCCGGCTGGACGGACATCTGGGCGCGGTCGGCGCGGCGTTGTTGGTGACGGCGGCCCTGTTGTTCTGGGCCCAGCGCCGCGGTCGGCGCGGCGGGCGCGTGGGCGTCCTCGAAGCGGGGGTCATTGGCTGTGCACAGGCGGTGGCGGTGTTGCCCGGGATGAGCCGGAGTGGCGCGACGATTTCAGCGGCCCTGCTGCTTGGCGTGGACCGCGAGGAGGCGGCCCGCTTCAGCTTCTTGATGGTCCTTCCGCCCATTCTGGGCGCAACGCTGTTGGAAGTCAAGGACCTGATGGACCCGGTTGTGCACGGTGGCCCTGAGGCATCGGGCATGGCATTGGCCGTGGGCGCTGTGGCCGCCTTTTTCAGCGGTTGGTGGGCCTGCCGAATCATGATGGCGCTGGTCAAGCGCAATGGGTTCAATGGATTTGCCGTTTACTGTGCGGTGGTCGGTGTGGCCGCCCTCATTCTTGGATCATGAAGACCTTTTCCCTCCCGACGTCGCTGGTGCTTCCGGTGATTATCCTTCTGACGTCCTGTCAGCCCTCGGTTCAGTTCAACGAAGCCATGCCCCCCGGGCGGTTTGATTTGCCCAACATCCCCCGCGCGTTTCGCGGTGAAATCGTGGATGATGACGAGATCTGGCGCATTGGCAAGGACTCCATCCACATGAATGACAAGGTGTTGGTCAATGGGGAGGACTTCGTGCTCCGCCGGATGGCGGGTCACCTGCTGATGAGCCAGCCTGTGCCGGAGACCGGCCATTGGGAGGTGATGGTCATCAAGCGGGATGGTGACCAGTTCAGGATGGGCCAATTCGAAGACGACGATGAGGTGCTGAAGCGCATGGCCATTCTGATGGAGACGGCACCTGAGCCGAAGACCAGTGGGGGAAAATCCCGCTATCGCTACGTGCTGGTCAGCCCCACCGCCAAGGAGTTCCGTGCGGTGCTGAAGGAAGGGCTGTACGAGCTGGAGGAAGACGGGATGCCCTTGCCGAAAGGCGGTCGGGTTATGCCACCACCCCCGCCACCGCCGACCAATTGATGCGGTCGAGCACGGCGTTGACGTAGTCCGCGCGGCGGTTCTGGTAGTTCAGGTAGTACGCGTGTTCCCACACGTCGATGCCGAGGAGGGGTCGGCCTTGGATGTCGGGGTCCACGATGCCCGTCATGAGCGGGTTGTCCTGGTTGGCCGTGGAACAGACAAAGAGGCGATCAGGCTGTTTCACATCCTGGACGAGCCATGCCCAACCTGACCCGAACCGGGAGCCTGCGGCAGCGGAGAGCGCGGATTTGAGGGCGTCCAAGCTGCCGAAGGAAGCGTCGATGCGGGCCGCGAGGTCGCCTTCAGGAGCGGACGGTTGGCCAGTGGGAGAGAGGATGGCCCAGAACAGGGCGTGGTTGAAATGCCCGCCTCCGTTGTTGCGCAGACCGGTGTCGTCCGGTCCGATGCTGGCGAGGACGGTTTCCAGCGGCGAGCCTTCGAGGGGGTGCCCTTCGAGGGCGGCATTGAGCTTGCGGACGTAGCCTGCGTGGTGCTTGCCATGGTGGATTTCCATGGTCTTGCGGTCGATGACGGGCTCGAGGGCGTCATAGCCATAGCCCAGTTCGGGGAGCGTGAAGCCGGTTGGCTGAGGCCCGCCAGGTGCGGGGGCCTCCGGGGTTCCACCGCAGCCGATGAGGCCGGACACGAGGGGTGCGGCAACGAGGCCAGCTCCGGCCATTCCGCTCAATTTGATGAAGGTGCGCTTGTCCATGGTGGGGGTTTGCAGGAGGAAATTCCTCCATGGGGTCCATAATCCAACCTCCATCGTTGGCGTTGGTTCAACCGATCCCTGTGGAAGGCACGAGGGTCCGAGGATATTTGTGGACGCTGCACGATGAACGACTCGCAACAGACTGCGCCAACTCCAAGCCGGAAGGGGAGCCTTCGTCGGCGCCTTTTGCTGTGGGCGGTGGTGGTCGTGATCCTGCTTGGCGGGTTCACCGGGTGGCTCGCGTGGCAGGTCCAAGGGCTCGAGGCCCGGGTGATCGAAGCGGTGCGCCCTCACCTTGCGACGGATGTGGCCATCGGCTCCGTGTCGGTTTCCTTGTGGTCCGTGTGGCCGGATGTGGAGGTCATCCTCGGGGATGTCGCCGTGGAAGATGCCGTGGACCGGGGACGGAATTTCCTGGAATTGCAGGAGGTCGGATTCAGGATGTCCTGTCTGCCGCTCCTTGAGAACCGGCTCGAGGTCAAGGCCCTCCGATTGGAAGGGGGCAGGATTCGGTTGAACCGGACGAAGGACGGCCGCGAGAATTGGCATTTCTGGGTGGACTCCGACGCGGAGCAAGGGCCTTCGCTGGAAGGTTGGAACGTGGATGCGCTGGGCCTTCGGGAGGTCCGCGTAGAAGGAACATGGGCGGGAAGCGGAGCACCGGTGACGTGGGCTGGAACCGTTCGCGAATCGGACGTGGCCCTGAACTCCCTCGAAGGTGGCTTGGCGTGGGCGGGCCGGTTGGATGCCGACGGTGTGGAGTTGCAAACCGGCAATGACGTCTGGGTGGATGGACGGGTTCTTCGCTCGGAGTTGGAGGGCCGACTGCAAGGGGACAGGGTCACGGTGTTGCTCGGTGACAGCCGCTTTGGCAGCGCGTCCTCGCCAGTGCCGTTGACGGGTGTGATGGAATCGGAATCGGGTGACTTTCGGATGGCGTTGTCTTCTCCGTCATTGTCCATGGCCTCGGTGGAGGCGGTTTTGCCTACGAACGTGCGGGATGTGCTGGCGCCCGCAATGGAAGGGTTCACAGGGTCTGCGGAGGTGGAGTTGTCCATTGGCCGTTGCACCACGGGCGAGGGCTGGAAAGGCCCGCAAGACGCATCATGGGACGGAGGTTGGGCGGTGCGCCTGGGCCGGAATGGCCGGGGCGGATTGTCCTGGGCGGAAGGGTTGCGACAAGCGTCATGGACCTCGGGCGAAGTGGTCGCGATGAGCCGTGCATCAGGATGGAAGGCTGTGGGGCCATCGATCGGTGTGGACGTGGCAGGGGGAGAGTTCAAGGGTAGCGCAGAATTGACCGAGGCGAAGGGCAGGATGAACGTGAAGGTGGACGGTCGAGGGGTGTTTCGCCCGGCGGGCGCGTGGCCGTGGTTGGGCCTGGAGGAGGATTCCGGCGGTGCTGCCGTGGTGGTGTCTGACGGCGGGCGGATGGATGTGCAGGGCAGTGTGGAGTTGGTCAGAAAGGCCGGGCAATGGGCGGATTGGACTGTGGCGGAGGGCACGAAGGTCACGGCCTCTGATGTGGCGTGGGAACAGGGTGGAGCCGCCATGGGTGTGAAGGATGTGCAGGTGGAAGTGCTGGATGGGAACCAATGGAATTTGACGGTGTCCGGTGCAGTGGTGCCGGGCGTAGCGGGATCTGCGCAAGTCAAGGGTCGAAGGGATGGAGGGGCGATTTCCGTGGACTTGGACGCGGTGGACGTGGATGACCTTGCGGCATGGTGGGCGGCTCAGGAGACAGCCGATGGCGGCACCCAGCCGCGGTCCTTCACGGGCATCTGGGATGTGGATGTCCGCTGTGGCTGGTTGACGCAGGGCCCGTTGACGTTGGACCGCGCGACCCTCACGGCCCACTTTGTGGATGAGGTGCTGACGGTGTCGGCTTTCGATGCCGAAGGAATGGGGGGCAGGCTGGAGGCAACGGGCCGCGTGGACGACACGGGTATGGTGATGGAGGGCCGGTTGATGGACGCGGACCTGACGCAATTCATGGAGGAGACATCGGGCTTGGGACAGGCCACATTGCTTCCCCGCCACGTGCGCGGAAGGGCATGGGTGGAGGGTCAGGTAGGCTATGCATTCGGCAGAACGGGATCATTGTCCTGGGCGGTCGACACCCGGGTTCGGCTGGAGGACGCGGAGTTGATTGGGTTCGAATTGCTCCAGCAGATTCCGGATGTGCTCGAATCGGAGAGGAAATACCGGATGATTGCCGATGCGCAGGACCTCAGGCGCCGGTTGAACCGCGTCCAGTTTGAGCCGATGGATCTGCGGGTGCAATTGGAACAAGGGTTGATCACGGTGGATCCGGTGGAGATCGTCTCGGACGCCATGGATGTGGGGGTGGAAGGATGGCACCGCCTTGGAGGGCCGATGGATTTCACGCTGGACTTTGCGTTGCGTGACCTCAAGTCGGACGAGGGGGAATTCGGCCCCGTGGCGGAGGACGGATTGGGACACCGCTTTTTCCTGGCCATGCGGGGCACCCTTGAAGAGCCGGAGTTCGGTTATGATCGAACGGCCCACAAAGAGCACAGGCGGGTCGAGAGGCAAGGGGCCTTGGACCGATTGCGCGGTGCTTTGCGTGGTGAGGGGGGTGAAGAAGGGGGTGGGGATGCGGTCACCGTTGTCGCCTTGTCCGACTCTCTTTCACCGGATTCAAGTCAAATTGTGGTGCCTGCGGAACGGCCTGAATCCCCAGTCATCGTTGACGACGATGACGATGACTTCTAAGGCCAATCAAGACCAACCCCAGTTGTGAACCGACAAACGTTAATATTTGGTATATTGCAATCCTTCCCAAACGGAATGAACCCCGTGGAAGGACTTAACCAAACGTGCTTGTCTCACTTCAAGCTGGAAAACGTCGACTTTGTGTCGGCGTTTTTGCATTTCATGCCCCTGTTGATGGGCAGAGGTCCATGCAGCCCTGCACGTTCATCATACCAATTGTCGTCCTTGGGCGTTTCATTCGCGACCTGAGCCATGGCATTCCGCAGCAAACAGACCTCCCGCATCGTCCTGCTTCTGGGCGCCACGGCGATTGTGGCGTTGACGCTGTGGTCGAGTGGCCGCATTGCGCGCAGCCTGAGGGCCGAGGAGCAGCGGAAGGTGGAGTTGTGGTCGGAAGCCATTGTCCAGCGCGCGGAGTTGGTCCGCTACACGGACGCCCTGTTTGCGTCGCTCCGGACGGAGGAGCGGGACAAGGCCGACCTGATGGGCGAGGCGTACCGCATCATCCAGGAGGCGGAACCCGGCGCCCCCATTGACCTCACCTTCATCACGCGGTTCATTCAGGGCAACAGGACCATTCCCGTTCTTGTCTACAATGACAGTGTCCTGCAAGCGGACATCCACGTTCCGGAGGCACTGCGGACCCCGGAGCGGCTGGATTCCATGCGGGTCGCGCTCGAGGAGAAAGGGGCGGTGATCGAGTTCGGTGGCGGGTTCACGGTCTATTACGACGAGAGCAACCGCTTCCGGGAATTGCAGTCGGTGATGGACGACCTGATCCATTCGTTCATCTCGGAAACGGTGCTGAATTCCGCTTCCATTCCGGTTCTGCTGGCGGACTCCTCATTGACGCAGATTTTGCGGGCAGACCGTTTTGCGGAGGAGGACCTGAAGGACACGACCGGCCTCATCCGCCGGCTTGCGGCGACCAACCTGCCGATTGCCCTCGACCTGCCTGAGTCAGGACGGCGTTGGATTCTCTACGACGAGTCCATTGTGCTCAAGCAGCTTCGCTTCTTCCCCGTGATCCAGCTGTTGATCATCGGGGGCTTCCTGTTGCTGGCCTATTCCTCATTCAGTGCTTTCCGGAGGTCGGAACAGAACAGGGTGTGGGTCGGCATGGCCAAGGAGACGGCGCATCAATTGGGCACGCCCCTGTCGGCGTTGCTCGCGTGGGTTGAGGTGTTGCGGAGCGAAAACGTGTCCGAGGAGGTGCTGGGTGAACTGGGCAAGGACCTTGACCGGCTGCGGACGGTGACGGATCGCTTCTCCAAAATCGGGTCGGACCCGGAACTGGGTGTGGCTGACCTCGGCCGGTTCACGGGCGAGACGATGGCGTACCTCGAGCGGCGCATGCCACGCGCGGTGGCCTTTGACGTCCGGATTCCCGAGGAGCCGGTGTCGGTGGCCTTCAATCCCGCGCTTTTTGGATGGGTTCTCGAGAACCTTACGAAGAACGCAGTGGACGCCATGGAGGGTGCAGGGTCGCTGGGTGTTCGCCTGTCCGTGGAACACGGCAAGGCCCAATTGGAGATCGAGGACAACGGCAAGGGCATGCCGCGTCGGGTGCAGCGTCAGATTTTCGACCCCGGATTCAGCACGAAGGCGCGCGGTTGGGGCCTTGGCCTGAGCCTGGTGCGGCGCATCGTTCGGGAATACCATGGTGGCCAGATCGTGATCCTGCGGAGCGAGGAGGGCGTGGGCACGACGTTCCGTGTGACGTTGCCGGTGGATTCCGCGGGTTGATGTCTAAATTTGCCGTCCTCCCTGCCCGGATGGCGGAATTGGTAGACGCGCTCGACTCAAACTCGAGTTCCAATGGAGTGTGGGTTCGAGTCCCACTCCGGGTACACACAGCTCCTGCGAGCTGAACACGCTGTGACGTAAAGTGACCTGAATCGGGCCTGGATGTTCGCATTGGCGGTTTGGATGGCCGCCTCAACCTCTTTACTTGAGTTGGATGGATCTACTGCGAGACTGCCTCATGTGCCTGCTCATTGGCTTGACCATGGTTTTCACGCCTCGGGTTCTGTATCGGATGTTGACGGGTCGACACCACAAGCTTCACCAGTTTCCCAACCGCGAGGAATGCGACCGGGCTGTGAAGCGAGAAGTCGGTAAGAGTCTCAAGTGGGGTGCACCTTTGGGTGTCGCCACCTGGGTTTGGCTCTGCCTACTTTGAAGGCCTTTCTCGTTGTCAGCTTCACTTGAGTCAGGGCCTATCTTGGGTCCATGCGATTCGCTTTGATTTCCCTGTTTCTTCTGGTTTCGGTTGGTCTGCTCGGCCAGACTGTGATCGAGACGCCTGTGTGGGCTCCTCAAGGTTTCAGTGCAGACATTCTTGCTGGCGATTATTTTCCGCCGACTCCGGCAGCAGACGAGCCCCAGTCTTGGGACTTCAGTGATGTATCCGGATCGGCCATTTCCCTGCTGGTCGTGGAACCGGCTTCCCAATCGCCATACGTGGATGTCTTTACCGATGCAGAGTGGATGTTCACCAATGGGGACCAGTTGACCTTCTGGAACCTCCAGGACGGCGTGTTGACCGTGGTGGGCAACGCGAACGCGGCCAATGGCGTGACCCTGCCGTTTGATGACCCGCTCATCCAAAGGACCTATCCCCTGGAGTACGGCAACATGGAATCGGATTCCATTGTCATCGAGTTGACGTTGTTCGGCGCGCCATACTCCCTGGAGGGTGAGGCATCGTTTGAAGTGGATGCGTGGGGCTCGATGGTGTTGCCGGACGGAACGGTCCATGATGAGGTCTTGCGAGGGGATTACCGTCAGACTTATCAGGAGTCGTATGATGGTGACACCAACATCTGGGTGCTCGGTCAGGTGGCGTACTTCGTGTCGGACTCCTTGATGCCGGTGTTCTTGCACGAGGAGCTCACCGTCACGAGCCTCGATGGAGAAGTGCTGTTGGAGTTCACGGATGTAGCGTGGTATGCCAACCACCTCCTGTCTGTCGACGAGGGTGCTGACGTGTCGATGATGGCGCCATACCCCAACCCGGTGCGCCGGGGCGAAGATGTGAATTGGATGTTGCCGCGGGGCTGGTCGTGGGAGGCCATCACCATGGACGGCCGGATCGTCGCCCGGGGTGAGGCGGAACCGGATGGCCGGGTCACATTGTCCACCGCGGATTGGGAGTCGGGGATGGTCCTGTTGGTCCCGGTCTCGCCGGATGGGGAGCCGGGAGGAAAGCCGGCGCGGGTGTTCGTGGATTGAACCGGAGCACGTGCTCAATAGATTGTCTCCCCGATGTTGACCAAGAAAGCCCAATACGCCTTTCGTGCCTTGACCGTGCTGGCCAAGCGGCAGAGTGAGGAAGAGGGGCCGACGGTGTGGACCAGCGCCAGGGACATCGTGGAAGTGTCGCCGATGAGCCTGAAGTTTCTGGAGCAGATCCTGGTGGATTTGAAATCCGGTGGACTGATCAAGAGCCGGCGGGGCCCGACCGGGGGTCACGCGCTGAGCGAGCCGGCCGAAAGCATCATGTTGGCCAAGGTGATTCGTCTGATTGACGGGCCGATTGCGCCCCTGTCCTGTGTGAGCCTTCACTTCTACGAGCGGTGTGAGGATTGTGTGGAGGAGGACTGTGGTTTGCACCGGACCATGGTGGAGGTTCGGGACGCGCAGTTGTCCGTTCTGGAGTCGCGGTCTGTGGCCGACTTGATCAATTCATAGTATGTTGGTGGGAATAGTGGGGGGATGACTATCTTTGTCTCCCATGTCCGGCTCCCACGCGCATACCCTGCTTGATGACCTTCAATGCCGCCTGCACGATGTGCTGGGCGAATCCGCTATTCCGGAGACGGTCCTGTTCACGACTTCGTTCAGCAAGGAGGACCAGATTTTGACTTGGGCCATCGCAGAGGCGCGCCTTGACGTGGACATGGTGTCCCTCGATACGGGATGCCTGTTTCCCGCCACCCAGCAGACGTGGGCGGAAACGGAGGCGCATTTCGGCCAATCCATTCGGCGTCTCGTGCCGAATCCGGAAACCGTCAAGGCCTTCGAAGCGGAAGGGGGCATGCAGTCGATTTACCTGAGTGACCAGGAGCGCAAACGGTGTTGCGGCATGCGGAAGCTCGCGCCGCTCAAGGAGGCTGCCGCGGGCAAGGACTGGTGGATCACCGGATTGCGGGGCGGCCACAGTGAGAACCGGTCGGCGATGGACATGGTGGAGCAGGCTCCGGAGTGGGGACTCCGCAAATTCCATCCGGTGCTGGATTGGGAGGAGGCCATGGTGGATGCCGCCTTGGCTGCGACCGGGGTCCCGGTCAACCCCTTGTACGCCTTGGGTTACCCGAGCATCGGATGTGCACCGTGCACACGGCCGGTCTTGCCGGGTGAATCGAACCGGGCTGGACGGTGGTGGTGGGAGTCCTCCAGCCGGGAATGTGGCCTACACCGGGGGTAACCCGCTCTTGACGGATGACCCGTCTGTGGGGCTGTCTCGGGGTCAATAGGCCCGTTCGGACCGCCCTTCCTTCCAGTAGACGAAGGCGCGATTGGCCACCCGATTTCCACCCGGAGTCGGGAAGTTGCCGGTGAAGTACCAGTCTCCGCGGTGGGCGGGGATGGCGTCGTGAAGGCCAGTCACACTTTGGAAGATGATGCGCACTTCGGCGCCCATGTCGGCCGGTGTGAGCAGCTCGGAAATCTTGGCTGCAGTCTCCTCTTCAGTCAGGCTCTCGTAGATGGGCTGGACCTTGTTTTGCTGCTGGTCGTAGGGCTTCTCGAGCTCGGCCTTGCAGTCCTCGTAGACGCGCTCAATGAGGGCCTCGTTGCCCCGTTCGCGGTGCAGGGCAATGGCGGCCTGAAAGGCCACGAAATCGCCCATGCGCGCCATGTCGATCCCGTAGCAGTCGGGGTAGCGGATCTGGGGGGCGCTGCTGGCCACCACGATGCGGCGGGGACCGAGGCGGTCGAGGATGCGGAGGATGCTGCGCTTGAGTGTCGTGCCGCGGACGATGCTGTCGTCGATGACGACCATCTGGTCTTCGCCCCGCTTGACCGTGCCGTAGGTGATGTCGTAGGCGTGCGCCACGAGGTCGTCCCGGGCGCCGTCGTCGGCGATGAAGGTGCGCAGCTTGGCGTCCTTGAGGGCAATCTTCTCGACCCGGGGCCGCTCCTCGAGAACGGCCCGGACCTCATCGGCATCCGGATTGTCACCGAGCCCGATGATGCGTTGGATCTTGCTCTGGTTGAGGTGGCTCTCCATGCCCTTGACCAGGCCGTAGAACGAGGTCTCGGCGGTGTTGGGGATGAAGCTGAACACGGTAGAGTCGAGGTCGTGCTCGATGGCCTCCAAAACGCGGGGAACCAGCGACTCTCCCAGGGCGACGCGCTCGCGGTAAATGTCGGCGTCGTTGCCGCGGGAGAAATAGATGCGCTCGAAGCTGCAGGGGGTATGCTCTGCGGAATCGCGGACTGCGGTGACCTCACTGGTCCCGTCGCGCTTGATGATGAGGGCGTCACCGGGCTGGAGCTCTTTCACATCGGCCGTGACCGCGTTGAAGGCCGTCTGGATGACGGGCCGCTCCGACGCGGCGACGATGACCTCGTCGTCTTCGTACCAGAAGCAAGGGCGGATGCCGTTGGGGTCCCGGGCGATGAAGGCCTCTCCCGTGCCGACGATGCCGCCCATCACGTAACCGCCGTCCCAATTGACCGAGGCACGTCGCAGCACGTTGGCCATGTCGAGGTGGTCTGCGATGAGCCCGCTGATTTCCGCGTTTTCGTGGCCATCATTCTTGAATTGGCGGAAGGCCTTTTCCACTTCTTCATCGAGGAAGTGGCCGACTTTCTCCAAGACGGTGACCGTGTCGGCCTTCTCCTTGGGGTGCTGTCCAAGTTCGACCAGCTTCTCGAAGAGCTCGTCGACGTTGGTCAGGTTGAAGTTGCCGGCGAGGGCGAGGGTCCTGCTGCGCCAATTGTTCTGGCGGAGAAAGGGGTGCACCCGTTCAATGGTGTTCCGGCCGTACGTGCCGTAGCGCAGGTGGCCGAGAAAGACCTCGCCCGTGAAGGCGTGTTCCCGTTGGAGCCAATCGGCGTCTTTGAGGCGCTCCGGGTGGTGCTTTCGGGTGTCGGCAAACCGGCCCATCACCTGCGAGAAGAGGTCCTCGATGGGTTGTTTGGCCGTGGACCGGGAGCGGCTCAGGTAGCGCTTGCCCGGGGGCACGTTGAGTTTGACGTTGGCGAGGCCCACGCCGTCCTGTCCGCGGTTCCGCTGCTTCTCCATCAGGAGGTACATCTTGTTCAGGCCGTAGAAGGCCGTCCCGTAGGTGTCGATGTAGTACTGGAGCGGCTTTTTGAGCCGGAGCAGCGCGATTCCGCACTCGTGTTGGAGGAGGTCACTCATCGGATGACCGGACAATTCCGGTGGCGCGAAGTTAGCGCCCACCACCCAGGGTGATGGGCGCCAATCAAACTCAGGTCAGAGGGAGCCGCTTGACCCACTTGTACTGGGCGCGGGTGAGGTACCACATCATGACCGGGACGATCACCAGCGTCAGGAAGGTGGCAAACGTCAGGCCGTAGATGATGGCCCAGCTCATGGGCTTCCAGAAGATGTTGTTGTCTCCTCCGATGTACATCTTGGCGTCGTATTCGGCCAGCAGGCTGAAGAAGTCGACGTTGATGCCGATGGCCAGGGGCAACAAACCCAACACCGTCGTGATGGCCGTCAGCAACACCGGGCGCAAACGGGTCCGGCCGCCTTGGATGAGGAGCGGAACAATCTCGGGGAAGGGGAGCAGGTCGTCTTCGCCCAGCCGCAACTCCTCCTTTCGCCGGTCGATGAGCAGGTTGGTGTAGTCGATGAGCACGATGGCATTGTTGACCACCACCCCCGCGAGGGAGATGATGCCGATCATGGTCATGATGATCACGAAATCCTGTCGGAAGACGACGAGGCCGAGGAACACGCCGGTCAGGGAGAACAGCACGCTGAAGCCGATGATGAACGGAGTCGAGATGCTGTTGAACTGGGCGACGATGATCAGGAAAATGAGGAAGAGTGCGATGACGAGGGCGCGGGAGAGGAAGGCCATCTCCTTGGCCTGTTCCTCCTGCTGTCCCGTGAACTCCCACTGGACGCCGGACTCGACCGGGTAGTCGCTGAGTTCGGCCTTGATGGCCTCGACGATCTCGTTGGCGTTGTACCCTTCGAGGACGTTGGAGGCGAGGGTGACGGTGCGGTCGAGGTCCTTCCGCTTGATGGCGTTGTAGGTCGTGGACCGGCCAGCGCTGGCGACGGCGGAGATGGGCACCTCCTTGATTTGTCCGTCGGACTGGCTCCGGAAGATGATCTTCTGGTTCATCAGCGCGTCGGCATTGTTTCGATAGGCGTCGGCAAAACGGAGGTTGATTGGGTAGTCGTCCTCGCCATCCTTGTACCGGCTGACCTCGCGGCCGAACAGTGCGCTCCGCAGGGCGTAGCCGATCTGCTGGGTGCTCAGCCCGTAGCGGCGGGCCTTGTCGCGGTCGATGGTGATCGGCATCTCCGGCTTGGACTTCTCGACGTCGAGCTTCAGGCCTTCGATGCCCTCCACGTCCGTGCTTTCGATGAAGCGCTTCATGCCGTCGGCGTAGGCCAGGGCCGTCTCGTATTCGGCGCTGGTGATCTCGATGTTGATGGGCAAACCCTGTGGCGGACCATCGGAGTTCTTCGTGGCGCGGATGATGGCGTCGGGGTATCCCTTGACCTCCTCCCGGATGGCGTTGAGGACGTCGGTGGTGCTGAAGCCGTCGCGGTCCTGGAACTTCACGAAGCTGACCGTGATGCGGCCCTTGTGCGGGGTGGCGCCGAGCTGGGGCCCCTCGGCCGGATCGGACGTGCCTTCGCCGACTTGGGCGATGACCGAGTTGGTCAGGAACTGCTCGGGTTGGCCGTCGGCGCCGGTCCGCATGAATTCTGAGCGGTTGATGGCGGTCATGACCATCGCCTCGACTTCCTCGGTGACGCGGTTGGTCTCTTCGATGTCCGTGCCGATGGGCATGTCGATGTAGACATTGACATACT
>Ga0160423_10001571_pt1 | contig 19155 bp, 8 predicted proteins | sample CRUFie14St8metaG_FD_108191 | JGI IMG/M metagenome (GOLD analysis project Ga0160423, IMG submission 108191) | Marine microbial communities from the Costa Rica Dome - CRUD Field 142mm St8 metaG | ecosystem: Environmental > Aquatic > Marine > Oceanic > Photic zone | place: Costa Rica: the Eastern... | reverse complement strand
GGTTGGAGTTGCGGTGACCGAAGGTGTTGGGCTAGGGGAGTGTCCGGGGCTTCCTGTCTGGGTTGGAGTAGGAGTAATAGATGCAGTGATACTAGGCGAAGGTGTGCTACTTGGAGTTTTACTAGGCGTTGGTGTCGCTGTTTTACTAGGTGTTGGTGTTGCTGATGGAGACGGCGTAGGGGTCTTAGAGGGAGTTGGCGTAACAGTAGGTGTTCTTGTTGTAGATGGAGTAGGTGTCCTGCTTGGCTTCGGTGTTTTTGTGACACTTGGAGTTCTGGTAGTTGAAGGTGTAGGCTTTACACTAGAAGACACACTGGGGGTTGGCTTTGGAACACATATCGGAGTGTTACATGCATCATCTAATTCGTGCCACCTATTAGGTAAATATTGATAAGGTAATACAGTTTTATTTTCCGGCCTATCCACCCTTTCAAATGTATAACAACCGTCATGGATCTCGGTTTTAATAGTATCTTTTTCGTAAATATACTGTATTAAATTTCCTGATATTTGAGGCCAAGGCGCACCAAAATGATGAGGGGGTTGCTGAGGCGGGGTTGCTTCTGTAAATTTCTGCCTTTCGCTTTCATAAAAAACAAAGGCTTCTCCAGTACCCATTCCACTTATGTAATATGTATAGGCTTTATATTTAGCTGGAAAGAAATCTTGATCAGTTTCTTGCACTGTTGAATCGCTACCAAAGTTAGATAAGTTAAAAATTCCTGTTAAAGAATAATCATAAAAAGGATGGTACTCTACAAAAAATTGAGTATCTACTTCTGGAAATAAATCCGGATGACATCTTGTCACCCTCCAAACCGGAGGCTCTATAATTACCCTGTCAGAATATTCTCTTGGCTCTCCTCCCAGCATTAAGTTGCCATCTATCATTAAGTTATCTCGGCTTCCGTCATACTTAGAATCAAGCAAATCGACTCCATATTTAAATTTTACATAATCCCACCTTTGACTCATCATTGCATGAAACAGATCTGCGGCTGCTTTTGAGTTCCAGTTTAAAGTTTCTATCTTAATACCATCTGGTATAACAACTGGATCTCCAGCAAGTGGAGGTGTTGATTGGTTATAATCAGGCATTTTTGCGGGAGCATCCCTAGATATAACAGTACAAAGATCTACAAACATTTCCCTGTGATGAGGGATTAATATTTTTTCCGTATTAGCCTGAAAGTATTCTAAGTCTTTTCTTGAAAAATGCATAGCATTTCCATCTTTATCTGTAGCCACGCCTATGTCTGTACTGTTTCTGGCTGCAGCTATATATGAAGAGTTGTATTTAGCTAATGCAAGCTGCTTAATCGCATCCTGTTCACTAGGCTCATCCAATTGAACAACTAAATCTAATTTTTCATAAAAACCATAAAAGTTTTTGACTTGTTGTATTTTTTCTATATCAACACTTCCTCCCTTAAATCTAATCAGAGATGACCCATGATCTATATCGTTTAAATCCGGAGCAGGATTTAAAGGATCTGCCTGCATCATCTCTCTAAACTTAAGCCCCTGAGTTCCATTGTAACTAAAACCCCCAAGATAATTTTGCAATAAAACTAATGCAGCTGAAAACTTCCCTCCCTTTTTATTGTAGGCAATATCTGAGTCCATAAACTCATCTCCAATAATCGGGAAAAAGTTTTGGCCATGAGTAGTGGTTAATCCTTTATCTGTAAAAAAATTATTATCTAAAATTTTAAATTCATCCAAAAGACCTTCGCTTGTTAAATTATATATAAAACAATTTTTTGCTATAGATTTAAAAACTTCTCCATTAAACCTAGCACTTGCAGCTGAAGTTGCTAAGTTTAGTGAACTCATTGCCTTTGCTATTTGTGTTCCGTATGCCCTATCTGGGCCTGTAGTTTCGTATACAACATGAAAATTAGAAGTCTTTGAGTTAACTGGGTAAATTTCTGTCATCGCTGAGCCCTGCGATCCTTTGTATAGGGTATGTAAGAATTTATTATCCCTACTTAGTTTAACCATTGGTTGTCCTTTTTGTGAACCCCTAGCATATTTTAATGAAATTAAAACCGCCAGCATTAGTTTTTGCTGAACTTCTGTAAACTCAGAAAATGATTTATCTGGGCCGCTTTTAGTTTTTAATTTTGTAAATATATTGTATTTAAATGTCGGTGAATATGGATAATAAAGATGCCTGCCCTTTTCATAGTCTCCCTTTAACCCATTTTGAGTATCATATTGTTGAAATAAATTTCCAGCAACACCGTTGCTTGGAGCTCCATGCTCAGGCCCAAAGCCCACCTTTGCTGCATGATTCTGACATGCTTGAAATTCTAGCCACAAAGGAACTGATGTAGTAAATATTGATGTATCTGTTTGCGATATATCTCCATCATTATTAAAATCCCAGACATTTGGATTAAATATATCATCAAGGTCAAAATTATCTGTATTAAAAACAACAATATCCTCAGGTGCATCTATTTCGGGTTGAGGAAACTTAACTTTATTTCTTTTTTTAGCCATTAAAATATCTCCATTCCAAAATCCATAAAAGGAAAGTTATTAATTAATTCTCTTGATGTTCCATCAAAACCATTTGTTAGCCAATAACGGCCATCATTTAAATCTGTGTTGCTACTTAAATTACCCCCCATGTCAAACCACTCTTTAGAACTATAAAATATTTTTTCAAAATCTTTATCGTCAACAACCATTGGCACATTTTCACCGTGATTAAGGATAGGTTTAAAAACTTTTACAGTAGGCTGTTCTTCACCATCTTGCCCTTGAGCCACGTTGTAAAAAGGGTCACTCTCATCAAGTCCTCTGGTTTTACCAAAAGTAACACCATTTGTCCTAAACTTACCCTCTAAACTTTTATGAGTATCAAACGATCTTCCGTAAGCGTTCAAGGGCCTAATATCATTTGAATAACCTTCATGCAATTTGGTTTCATAACTTTTAAAATTAAAAATTTTACCCCTTGTTTTTGTGGTATATACCATTGTCCATTTTATGCCGTATAAAATGTCAACTGGTTGAAGCAGACTGCGATCAGCTTCATTTATAATATCTATCATAACATCGCTGTAATTATTAGATGAACCATAACCGGGGGTCATAGAAGTATCATAGGTTCCATCTGAATTATATGCACTTTGATAGGGGTCTTGATAGGCTTGGCTTAAATCAATTTCATTTGACCCTTGATCTATATTATACTGCCTTGCAACATCTACAGGGATAGTGGTAAATGTTCCGTAATACCAAGCATCAACTACCATCCCCTCCATAGAAGAATAGCCGCCATCTCCTTGACCACCTATACTCGCATCTGCCTTTCTAGTAATATTCATATATGAGGCGATTTTGTTATGTATTTCTCCAAACGGTATGCGATTATAAGAATTTGCGTTTAATGGAAAAGATCTTGGTTTTGCCGTTCTATTTGAATAGGAGCCTCGATAGTTTACATTTAATGCATGAACATTTAAAAATAAATTTAAAAAGGGAATTGATATATAAACCGGCTCTCTATAAATTAAATGACCATTTTCACCCACAAAAACTTTTGGAGTAACATCTAAGTTTTCCCATGGATTTTTAATGGTTATGCTATCCCAACCCTGTGTAAGATCATTCTCGTTGTATGAACTGGTTGATCGATCATCAGTATGAAGGCTACGGATTCCCATGCGAAATTCATCGTGACTCGATGCTGCTACTCTAGGAAAAGGTATATTATCGAAGGCTTGATCTGCACCATCTCTCGGGCTTTGATATGTAGAGTAGGAAATTTCTGGTATATTATACGAAGACATGTAGAACAACATTCTCTTAACATAGTCTTTGCACATTTGAATGTTATTCGTTGAGGCATAGGGATATAATAGAGAATTAGAGGTATATTGGGCGGCTTGGGGGATTTTGTAGGAATTGTTAGGGTCTTCCATCCATGCTGTGACATCCTGCATTGTGCTGCTTCTTGAATATGTGTCAAATATAGAATGAGTTCCATTAAACAAATCGTTATATGTTGCCAGCAATGATTTAAGTTTTTCTTTTTGCTTATAACATGCATCATATAAAGCTGCTTTTATAGTATCAGTTTTAGCGAAATTGTTAATTTTGCTATCCGATCCTTGCAAATCAATATCATATGACCTACCTTTCTTTATAACCTCTCCTTTAAATTGATAGTATTTTCCAGCAATACTTCCATTAATTTCATCGCTAGATCCGTCAAAGCCAGCTTTTTCTGATGGAACAGTTTTTAATATATATCTTTCGTTATTGCTAAACTCTGCGGACCCATATTTATATATCTCTCCATCGGCCTCTGTTTCATTTAAAAATCTAGCAACATATGGCTTTCCCCAAAGTCCATCAGTCCAAGCGACCACTTGATAAAACTTGTTATGCCTATCAATATCGTAATAATGAAGATATTGTTCGTCGGTAGGAAGATCATAGGTTGAGACTGGTTTCCGCTTCCCCAACACTAAGTCTGTTTCTGTTTTTAATAAATTTAACATTGTAGCATAAGACCCCTCTACAACCCCGTCTCCATAATCTCTTGTTCCCTCTAAATTATATCCACACATTAACGATACTGTGTAATATAATTTTACATCGCCTGCAATTTTAATCCAAGGAGTATATATTATATTATCCCATAAAAAATATGAGCTATCTCCATTATTGCTTATTGGAAAAATTATATCGGTGGTGTATCCCCCGTCAAGAGACATTGGGGACACATCACCATCAGCAAGTTCTGTATTGGTTTGTACGTGGTTATAAGAATAAGACGAAACTAGATTTATGTGATTTTCAGTTTTTGTCATCATAGTTCCGGCACTGGAGTTACCCATAAACAAATAGTCCTCTTCTTTATTTCCGTGACTTACGGCAGAACCCAAACCGGCTTGATTAATTACAAATCCATTTCCAAGCCTTATTAAATTTTCATCCATTATTCTTAATCTTATGGATGGATCTTTCAGCATTCTCCATGTTTTTGGTATTTCAATTTTCAATCTTGAATACCCATTTAATTCTCCCCCATACCCTCCAGCATAAGCATCGGTAATATCGCTACCAAATTCTTGTTTAATATTAAATAAACCAAATTCATTTGTATATTTTTGAGGACCCCTATTCCCGACAAACATATTAGACTTTTTGATTACATCCCTACTCCCTCCTTCATAGTCTGCTATTAAAGCTTGCTTGTGATAGTTTTGTCTTTGTTCAAAGTTGTCTACTATTTCATCAGTAATTATAAAGTCTTTTTTGGCTTCGAGCATGTATCCGTCGTCATATTGAAACTCTATCAGCAAAAACAACTTGTTGGATGATCTTGCTGCGGTTCTATCGCTCATCAAAGGAAGTTTTGCAAAAAGTTTTTCTAGTTCTAAATAATGAGTTCCTCTTTTCCTTTTTAAAGTTAACGGGGTGTCTGTACCCTTAATCTTCCCTAAGCCCTCTCTTGCTACAGATAGGTTTAATTGAAGCCCTTCTCCCGGCGCCCATGCCCTATCAAAAACTTCATAATCTACCGCAATGGAGGCAACATCGACATCAACCTCTAGGCTTGATTTATGAGAAAAACACTTAAATCTATCTTGCACTTCTTGTATATCGACAGGGATATAATCAACCTCCGAAACCTCTCCAGTATCGTTTTCATCATCAGTAAAGCCTTCTGCTGTATATATTTTTTTCTTGGCGAAGAATGGGATCGGAACAAGCGAAGAATCAAATCCGGGAGTAGTTCGAATATTATTTAAAGTGCTATAATCACGTGTCTCCGTTTTGCTAATCACAACATTGTCATCAGTTAAAAGTTCCGCTGTTATTAGATTTTTTACCACGGGGGATTGATTTATATGCCTGATTAGATCTTTAGCATTAATAGTTGACCAAGACACTTGATCAGTGCCAATTATAATTTCTACATATTCATAATTTACAGAATCTTCTCTTCCTTGAGATCTGTATATGGCGATACTATCTCTGATATAATTGGGACTATCCACTCCATAACCAAAAATATTTTGCCACTGAGCCCATCTCTCCTGTTGGGCCGGAGTATTTGAAGATCTCCCAAAGTAATTTATTCCCTCTTTAAAGGGCTGATGGTATACTATTCCCCCAGCCGGAATCCTTAAATCAGGAGCTGGAGCTTTTTGAACTACAATTTTACCAATATAATTATTCTGCGGGATTTTATATGATTTTCCGGATGCCTGTACTAAAAATGGGGCTCCGATAGCTCTAATTAAAATTTCAGCAGAATCTTCAGTGAACATAGAATCATTAAATGTAATAGACGTCTCTGTATTACTGGATTCGCTGCCATTAATTTCTCCAACTTTTACTGGATTCCAAGGATCGTTTTTTAATGTTTTATACAATTCAAACTTAACAAACTTTTGACTCGGTTGACTAAATTCAAAAGGCCCATTTAAAACGTAATCATTTGTTTTGTTTGTAAAATTAATAGTATCTCCCTTAATAATATTAATAATTTTGCTTTTGGATGTTTTTGCTTTTGTTTGAACTTGACGCAATCGAATAGTTTGAAATATAGTTACATGAGCGTTTGAGAACATAGCGTTAGGATTTTCTCCAACATGCATAGTTTGCCCTGAGAGTTGCCATCCCGGTTCGCCTTTTGGGTAAAAATTACTATCTAGTGTGGCAATTTTTTCTCTTGAAACTTTACCGTGAAGATAAAAAGCTTTTTCGGCTGGAACAAATTCTATGTGCTCTGCATTAGTGTTGCCCGCAATGTAATCTGAATAACTAAAGTAATACCTGTGGGCATAGACAACCTCAGGAGTAAATCGATTAGTCCAAGGCGGATGGCCATATGGGCTATAAAGACTATAGTTAGCATTAGATCCATTTCTCGCACTATTTGCTTGCACTATCCAATTATAAGGAGTCATCGAATGAATAGCTCCAACTGTGTTTGTTATATATTTATTATCAACATCTGAATCCACTATATATTCTGTTTCTTTGAATAAACCATCGAATACAGCATCTGCATCTGACACAAAATCAACAGTGTTAAAAACATTAGTATTATCTAAAGTTAGTGCATTAACCTCTTCTATGTCAATGTCATATGTAACAGATGTATCTTGTTTAGTTTTCGATAATGGCGGGTATTGGGGTATGTATAAATACTTTTTATTACCTTCATCAAATTTTTGTCTGTGAGCACTAGCTCCATGATATGAATCAAAATTTATCTCGCTTGAACTTGACGCTTGAAATGGTCCATAGGTATCCTTAGTGCTTTGAAAATGAAAAGGGTCTTCGTTGTACAAATCTCCCCATGTATTATTTGATATATGCAGCTTGACATTCTTGTTTCCGACAACATTAATTTTAAGGCTTTGCAGTTTTTCCTGAGAGCCTATAGGGAATGTCATAGATCTTTCTTTTATTGGCTCAAGACCTTTAAGTTCTCTAATTGTATATGTATATTTTCTAGATAGAACATTTCCACTTTCCTTGAAAGCTACGAATTTTGAAAACAACGAACTAAGAATATTGCCCGATTCTGTAAATCCGGCAAGTTTTGATTTTTGATTATCAAAGAGCTGCCATTTAGAAAGAGAACTATTCCAAGCAAGCCTAAACTTTTTATCTACAGAATGATATATTAATGGAGACACAGCATCTCTTTGATATGTTTGAGATAAATCAGACGGAGCTGAGGGTACATTATTTTTACCTATTACAATTCTTTCTGGGAGAGGGACACTTGCTCCAACACTTAACGATGGAGTAACACTAGGTGTTGAAGTAACTGTTACACTTGGAGTTAGCCCGGGTGTCGTTGAGACACTTATGCTTGGAGTGACCGTAGGTGTATTCGTTGGGGTAGGCTGAGGGGTTTGACTAATGGTTGGTGTTGGTGTCGCAGTGGGAGATGTTGTAGAAGTAACAGTTGGTGTTGGTGTTGGGCTCACTAGCGTCAAACCATCGCCTCCCTGCTTAATTGGTATTGACAAGCTTTTCTTTTGCTCTGTGGTTATGAATCCACCGACACAGCATGTCCTATTATCATTGTCATATGCTCCGACATATACATTCTTTTCAGTGAACAGAGAAAAGTCATTGCCGTATGCCTCCTTACCAGCTTCTTCTATAGCAAAAACAGAAATGCTAGTTTTTTGATTGTTTGGAAAAGTAAAGGTTAAATTATCTGGATCATTTGGATCAAAATATTGATTACTGTTTCCTCCACTAGAAATTATAAAATTTAAATTAGAATCTTCATTATCGCCAATAAGATTCGGTGAGTTTTTTGCGAACACGGAAATTGATCTTCTGTCTGCATATTCATAAAACTCTGGATCAGATTCATTAATGGTTATTGACAAACCGGTAGGCTTGTATGCTTCAAGTTTTTCTGCATCTGAGTGATTTGGCCCAGCAAATAAACCTGTATTAAAAAACCTATCCATGAAATTTGTAGACACATTTTGATAATCTTTATCTTTCATGCTAATTGGAAGCTCCAAGCTTGTTACAGGCGAAACTGCTCCAGATAAAAATATTTCATGATTATTTTCATTACCTTTAAATAGTAAATGATATTGATCATTTCCGCTCATTGCCAAAACCCAACTCAGGCTATTGTAATCTGGATTTATTGGCGAACTTTCTACATTAGTAAAAACATAAGAAGAGTAACCTTCCCCAAGCCAAGTAGGTTTATAATTTAATACATACAAACCAAGCGCACTCTCTCCATACAGAGAGGTATTATTTCTATCACCAGTTGGAGTAAACTTTTCTCCAACCTCTAACAAAAAAACTTGATTTTTTTTAAGCTCCATTATGTGTCAAAAGGTATTTGGAATGTTATTGCAGATATAGATTGTATTTGAGTGCTTGGGGGATCAGCTGATTGAGCATCAACTAAACCATTAGGGTAAACAGACTGATTATGAAGACTGTTGCCTGAATCAAGCATTATGTGCCTTTCTGATATCCTAGAGTAATCGACCAAAGTGTGCTGCAGGGATATAGGTGTATGATTTGACATATCAAGTATAGGCGGATTAGCTACTCCTCCACCTATGTATTCACTACCATAATACAAATCAAAACTTCCGCTATTAAATCTAAATCCGCTAGCAAAAGGCACAAATCTAATTTCCTCGCCTCCTGCATCATGTTTTGTGGAGGTCTGGTACCACATATCATACATTTCTTGACTAGAAAACTCTAAGAAAGCAGCTCCATAAACAAGACTTGCTTCGTTCATTATAAAATTACCAGACCTGAAGTTCCATCTTCTTATTGGATTGTCAATGTTAATGGGTAGACTGTTAGCAATTCGTTTTTTGTATTCGTCAATAAGAGATTCGGAACTAAGTTCATCAATATTTCCAGCATAACCACTAATTTTAGATAGCTGACTATCATCTCCGCTTGGGAAAACTTGAAATACATATACTCCACTACTCCAAGCACCCACGGTTACACCGTTCTCATAAACCTCTGCATAGTCGGCAGTGTTACCGCTTATTGTACCAGTAAACATCATTGGCCTAAATGTGCCAGCTTTATAAATTCCGTCTATAAACTCTGAGGCTTGGAAGCATCCACTCCTTCCTTCAATACCATAGTGTTTTTTAAACTCTTGCACGCCAGTTTCAAGGCAGTGTGGAGTTTTGTTGTAATCTAAACCAAATGAGCCAACCTCTCTCATATATTCATCGGACCCCGATCCATCTAAGTATCCTCCCCCTATATCGTCAAAGTCAAAATCATAAAAATCTGTATTATCATAATAGTAACTACTATTACCCCTGCCCTGCTGCTTACCAGCATTGTAATAATGCCCTCCGCCCGTAACCGAATATAGTTGAACATATCTATCTGATGAGTTCCCTGTTAGCACATCAAGGTTAACTAACTCTAAATCTTCTGGAGCAAACTTTAATGTAGGTTGAGTCGCATCATCTTCAGACTTGTCTGGCAAGAAATATTTTTGTACAGATAATCCAGACCCAAAATTATATCTTACTATTTGACCGGGAGTTCTTGGAACCCCCGTGCAGTTAAGGTACATCCAACTAGAATCTTGCGGCGAGCTTCCATCAAAATATTTTGGAAAGCTCTCTGAAACCTTTCCTCTTAATCTAAAATTAATATCATATTGACTGCATGGAACTTCACACAATGATTTAAACCTAATTGTTTTTACTGTATTTTGGTATGTAACAGCACTATCGTATTGAGTAAAGTAATCCCAAGCAGGAACAGTTCCGAACTTGCCAGTAGATAATGCATCAGAAAGGTCTTGTCTTTCATATAAATCTTGACCTGATACATAATTAAAGTGAGCTATGTGAGAAGATGCGCTGTCAAATGATACAAATATTCCAGACTGTATATCAATTTTTCTATCGTAACACCTGATATTTGTAGGCTTGAAATTAATATTTGGATCTTCGTCATCTAGAAAACCTGACTGAATTGCTATCTCTTGCCATCCGGTACTACTAGTTGTTATTGGTATTAATTTTTCTCCAAAACCAAAAGTATTTTCACTGATATTGTGAACTATTCCTCCAAAAATAAAATTAATAGTTTTGGGACAGTTACAGGTATTGCAGTCAAGGCAGTTGTCAAACCCAGTAACAAAGTTTGTCATTTGTTGTCCAGCGCTTACAGTACCAGAGTCTACCCTTCTGTAACAATATCCGCTAATTTTTATAAAATCATTATCACCAGCTAATCCGGTGGGTATATATACAGCATTTGGAAAGTTATCAGACATGTCAATTATTATTACACTTTATTTATTATAAATCAATTTTTAAAAAATACCAGTTTGTGTGTATGTAAAAGCCCCTCCAGTATAGGCAAGTCCTGTTGATACATATCCAGTACCCCAAGATGCAGAGGGTATCATTTGGCTAAGCTGATTACCCTTACCTCCATCGAACGTATCACAAAGGACATATTTATCAAAAAGATCTTCTTTTTCTATGTCAGTAATAAGCACTTGATATGGGTTTTTATACAATATTCTCGACTGAACACAGTTAATAGTATCTAAATCATAGAGCTCTATGTTAAAGAACTCTGAAGGCTCTCTAATACTATTCAGTATGGTTCCTACATCAATAATTTTTACATCTTCACCTACTGCAAAATTCAATGTTCCATGAGTTCCTGTATAATCAACACCAGAAACGGCTGTTGATGGAGTGTCAAAAGTTCTATATTTAACAGAAAATGCTCCAGTATAATGATTATTGTGACAGCAATGCTCTCTGTAAACCCTTACTCCTGTTGCCTGACCTTCTACCACGTATGTTGAGTAGTACTGGAATCTTACATTCAAGTACTGCGTTTCGCAAGTTGGAGTAGGCGTTGTAGTAACAGTGGGAGTAATTGATGCTGTTGGAGTAAAGGTTGGGCTTGGCGTCGTTGATATTGTGGGTGTTGCTGTAATTGAAACCGTAGGGCTTGGAGTTACAGATATTGTTGGTGTTGGTGTTTCTGATACTGTAGCCGTTGGAGTAATTGAAATTGTTGGACTTGGGGTTACTGAAACAGTAGGTGTCGCAGTTGCAGAAATTGTAGGGGTAGGGGTAACCGAAATAGTGGGCGTGGGAGAAACAGATATGGTTGGTGTTGGTGTTTCTGATATTGTCGCAGTGGGCGTTAATGAAACTGTAGGAGTTGCAGTAACCGAAATGGTAGGTGTGGGGGTAACCGAAATAGTAGGTGTTGCAGTTACCGAAATTGTGGGGCTAGGAGTTACCGAAATTGTAGGAGTGGGAGAAACGGATATAGTTGGTGTTGGTGTTTCGGATACTGTGGCCGTTGGAGTAATTGAAATTGTGGGGGTTGCAGTCACCGAAATAGTGGATGTAGGGGTAATTGAAATTGTAGGAGTTGGAGTAGAAGTAGATGTAGGGGTTCTAGTTAACGATGGAGTTATGGTTGGTGTTGGTGTTTGAGTTGGGGTTAATGTAGGTGTAACGGTGGCAGTTCTACTTGGCGTCACGCTAGCCACAATTGTTTCAACTAATGCACATTTAGACTGTCTTTTCGATTCGACATTTTCTATTAATATAGCAGCTTGATATTTTTGAAATGCAGGATACTGATGCTTGTGATCTAATGAATACCCTTTTCCGGGAGTCCACTTCAAAACACCGCTTCTTTCATACGTTCCGTCTCCCCAATCTACATGATATTGCAAATTTTTAGGAATCCTGTCTTTATCTGAAACATCAATGTTGAAGTTAGATATTCCAAATGAATTAAACGATTTAAATTTTTCGCAACAACCAGTTTCTATTGCTGTTGGTGTTGGGTCTGGCGGGCCTATATAAACCATTTTTTAATACCTCCTAACTTGGCTCAACTATAAAAACAGGATATGGATTAGTTCCTGTAATAAACGCGTTGACTCCGAATGGAGATCTTGGATTACTTAGATTTATAAAGAAAAACTCATCGCCTTCCAGCGGATCTGTATCTGCTGGATTAGGTATTCCAGTGACAGTAATAGTTTTTTCATTTTCCCCTGCGGCAAAATAGAATGTTCCGTATCCAGACAAGTAATCTCCATCTTCATCTGTGCCATTAGTTATGACGCCAGTTACAGCGCTATTATTTGCATTTTGAGTGTTCCAGTCTACATAGAAAGGACATCCAACAAAATCTGGCTCACAATGACCAGTTTCCCTTAATACTTTAATGTCGGCTGTTGACCCCTCAATTAAGTATGTAGATGCATATTGGAATCTAACTGGAGCCTCTCCAGTACAAACTGAAACACTAGGTGTCGGAGATGGAGTTGAACTGTTGGTTGGGGTTATACTAATAGTTGGAGTTGTTGTTATTGTCGGAGTTACAGAACTTGAAATAGTTGGAGTAATGCTTGGAGTTGGAGGTGCCGAAGCATTTGGGGTTACAGAAATAGTTGGAGTAATAGATATAGTTGGTGTCGTTGTTACTGATATTGTTGGAGTAACAGAAATTGTTGGTGTTATTGAAACAGTTGATGTGTGTGATAGAGTTGGTGTTATTGAAATGCTTGGAGTAATCGTTGGTGTTATTGAGGGAGTAGCTGTTGAGGTTGGCGTGATTGTAGGTGTTGGAGTCTGTGATTGTGTCGCAGTAGGTGTTACTGAAATCGTTGGGCTTACAGATATTGTTGGAGTAGCAGTAGGTGTTACAGTTGGAGTTGCCGAAATAGATATAGTTGGTGTGGGAGTAGGTGTATTTGATGGTATAATTACTCCGGGAGGGGGTAGTACAGGCTTCCACCAACCCGGATCGTCTGGATCAAAATCTCCAGTCGGTATTGGGTCTGAAGAATCGCAATTACTGCCAGTGCATGGAGGATTATTAGATCCCGGAGCATCTCCAGACTCCAAGCATCCACCGCTAATCAAAAAACCATTCGTGGTTGTTAATGTAAAATCAAAATCTACTTTTGTTGTTGCTTGTTGAAATAAGCTAAAGCTTGATGATCTAGATTTTAATACAGCATTGTCAATCACATACCTCATTATTGGGGTCTTTTCTGGCTCGCCACAATAACTAGAACTATGAGGGCAATTGTCGTGACAATTTATATACACATTATAAGATTTGTCATTTTTTAATATTTGATTAAGCTCACCTTGCTCTAAATCTTTTTTTACTATATCAAGAGATAGGGTACCCTTAACTGGAAGTTTTAATTTTCTATCATAAGGATACATTGATCCAAAACCATATAAATTTTTTCTAGATAAATCTAAATTTATTGAAAAAGCTGTAGCATTAGCATTGTTTCCACTAATTTTCGCACCCCCGACATTAGTTTCATCTATATGTATATCTATATTATTAGGAAGTATAGCTGGAACAGTGTATTCGTTTGCAGAATCATGTCTTGTGAATCCATAGTGAAAAATATCTTTCTTTTTTCCATCTTCTAAATGTATTGCTGGTATATAATTTCTATTAACTCCTCCAGCTGCATTGGTTCCTGAGTATGTTTCAACCTGCACATTGGAGGCTGCATATGAAACATTTGCCGTGATCGGTGCCCCAATTGATCCCTGAACAGAATATCGTGTAGCAAAAGCATTGCCTACGGACAATACATTGTGACCTATAAAGTCATTATCTTTTTGTAAAGCGATTGCCTGCTTTCCTGCATCAGACCTTAAAACTAAAAAGAAATTTTTATCGCCATGATGTCGTGTTATAAAACTTCTGGTTGCTTCAGCCCCAGAAGGAACAACATTAAAATTTAATAAATATTCATTAAACCCGCATGTAGGAAGGTAGGAAAAATTAAAATTAACAGGAACTGGTTCTATGTTTACATCTATATTACTTCCGGGTGCAGGTGAATCACTTAAAACATTAATTCTTCTAGTAAGTAAATCTTCTCCTCCTATCTGCGTAATCTCTTCTCTATTAATTGAGAAATCATAAGATATAGACTGAACTTTAGTTAAATTTCTAAGAAAGTCTTTTGAGCCATCATGGTGCGGAGAAAAAGCTGGAGCCGGACCAACAAATAATGCTACATATTCTGACCTTATGAAATTCCTCATACCTTATATAGGTATTACACTTCTAGAGGAATTATTTCAAAATAAAATAATTTAATTATTTTATGGTGTAGACACAGATGGTGTCACAGAAATGGTGGGTGTTACTGTTACAGAAATAGATGGTGTCACAGAAATGGTGGGTGTTGCTGTTACAGAAATAGTTGGTGTTACGGAAATAGTTGGTGTTACAGTAATGCTTGGGGTAGGAGTTGGAGTCACCCAAGATCTTGTTTCTTCTATTGCTGTATGCCTATTTAATTCGTCACTAAATCCACCCCTAGCAGTATATGCATTATATCTACCAGTAGTACCTTCATTGCCGTATCTAACGAAATACTCAAAATTACTCATAATTAAGACCCATTTAGCTTACCAAATCGAGCTCCAACAGCTGGAGGCTCTTTAAACTTTCCGTCATCTCCTCTAACATTTGCAAAGCCAGACATAAAAATTCCATTATCATTAACCTCTGGACCACCAATTTGAGTGGAGAATGTCAAGTCAACAGTTTTATTATCTCCGATAGCTGAAGAAAATCCTTCTGAATCTAAATATGCGCCCTTAAAATCAATAACCATTCCATCTGGCTCTCCGTTAGGAGTGCATCTTATGCATGCAGGATTTTGCATCCTAATTTTAAGGTCTACTTGATTGCCGCAATAAATTTCATCTATTAAATTGCCTTTTTTAAGGTCTGAAACTATAGCACTGACAGTCAATGTTGCGGTTACAGGATATTCTACTTCTTTTGAAAATGCATATGTACTGCCAATTCTAGAAATAGTCTCTCTTCCCAGCGGAGTGCTTAATGTAAAAATTTGAATGTGAGCGCTTCCCCTGTCTGCTACTTCGTCATAGCCTCTTTCGCTTCCAGAAAGTTGATTTGAAATCAAACTCCTGCCATTTAAATCAATTGTGATATCTCCAGCCTTTAAGCATGGCACACCAAACCCTGTTTCAGCAGGAGGCAAAAGAAAACATGTGTCACAAATTTGAGTTCCATCTTTTGTGCTGATTGCTGGTATTTCAAGAAAATCTGTTCCGCCTATATCACTTTTAATATTCAAGGCTTCCATTGATACTGAAGCTGTAGGCATTCCTCCAACACTAGCTTCAAGAGAATAATCTGTAACAAAAGCATTGCCCACAGAAATGACGGTTTTTCTATCTTCCGCAACCATCGTATCTCCCTTAACAGCATCCCTTCCTTCGGGTACTGTAAGGATAAACATATTATGGCCAAACTCATTTTGTTCTTTTACCATTATGCCTGAAAGGTGTTCTTGCTGACCATGAGTAACAAAACCCAATAGTCTTTCATTTTCACCATCTGTCACATAATAAGTAAAATCTAAATTAACTACAGGAGACTCATTGACTACAGCATCAAGCCTATGCAAATGCCCAAACTGATTAACATCTTGACGAGCAACAGTAAAGCTATAATTGGCAGATTGTATTCTCTTTAACTGCTCTACTGCAGTTCCCCAGCTACCAGAATTTGAAGTAAGATCTTCATTGGCTAAGTATTTTAATCCTCCACCAGAAATTCCACTTTTCATTCCAACATCCATCAATACTGCATGCTTGGCATCTGTTACTGCATTTCCAGCACTGTCATTACCAGTGCATTTGAACATTCTTTGTTTATAATCAATAACCTCTGTCTTGCCGGGGTTGTCTCCAGTGCCAACACAAGCATCGAAGACAAATGTTTGACCAGAGTCCCCACTTCCTGAAACCCAACACTCAGCCCTATACTGCTCGCGCCCCAAAGGAGCGTTCCCATAAGATGACTTATCTATAGATCCAGCATCTTTTGCTGGCATGTAATAAATATGTTTACCTGTGGCATCTGGTGAAATAAACAACGCCTCACTTTGATAGATTACTCTACTTCTGTTTGATAGTCGGGCTGTTCTTTTCTTACTCATGATGTTTGATTATATTCACTCAAGTGATTCTTAAGTGTTGTTGTAGGCAAACCGGTCACCCGATTAAACTGCTCCAGCACCTGTTGGGAGGCTGTCGTTGATAGTGTTAATCCACGACCCCCTAACTGTTGAAGCTTGGTTGTAGTTTCCAGACGTTCCGTTCTTTCCGTAAGGTGCAAAAAATTCACCCTTAGATCTGGTAGTGTTGTTCCACAAGGTAGATCTCTTCGTGTTAGTTTCAATACTTGGAGACATCTTGTATTTGGAGTCCGAACCCTGAACATTTTCAAATCCAGAGATGAAAACACCAACTCCTTCTTGCTCAGGACCACCGATTTGAGTACTGAACGTAAGGTCAACGGTTTTGTTGTCTCCGATTGCAGAGCTGAAACTTTCTGAATCCAGAACTGCCTTCTTAAAGTCAATTAACATTCCATCTGCATTTGAGTTTGGATCACAAACAACACATGCTGGGTTTTGAATCCTGATTTGCATATCATATTGACCTCCGCAAATCAAGTTAACAAGGTTACCTTCTTTAAGGTCTGCCACTAAAGCATTAACACTTAATGTTGCAGTAACTGGAAAGTCCACTTCTTTAGCAAAAGAGTAGGTGTTACCCAATCTTTGCAATGAAGCTCTACCCAAAGGAGTACTTAAGGTGAAGCTTTGAATGTGAGCACTGCCAGCATCCTCAGAGCCATATCCCGGAGTTCTTCCGGAAATTTGCTTGGATATAAGAGCTGAGTCAGCCAAATCAATCGTGATATCACCGGGCTTAAGAACGCTAACACCGTATCCTGTATCGGCAGGCGGAAGAACAAAACATTTTTCACAAATCTGTGTTCCGTCTTGAGGGTCAATTGCAGGAATTGCTTTAAACTCAGTTCCGATATCACTCTTAATGTTCATGCCTTCTACTGTTACGGATGCTGTTGGGAAAGCCCCAACACTTGCTTCCATAGAATAGTCAGTTACATAACCATTACCCAAAGAAATGGCGGTCTTATTTTCTTCATCTACAAGCTGATCACCCTTAATGGCATCTCTACCTTCGGGAACAGTTAGAATAAAGTAGTTATTTCCGTATTCGTTTTGCTCTCTGGTCATTAATCCAGAAAGATTCTGGAACTGCCCGTCATTAACAAAACCTAAAAGTCTTTCGTTTTCACCATCTGTAAGATAGTAAGAAAAGTCCAAGCTAACAGTTGGAGCTTCAAGTACGACTGCATCAATTCGGGAAAGCTGACCAAACTGATTGATGTCTTGTCTGTTAATTGTAAAACTGTAATTTGCGTTTTGGACTCTTTTTAGTTGCTCGATTGCCGAACCCCATACTCCATCAGTATCAATACCTGTATTTCTAGATGTGCCAAGTACATTATTTGTCATCTTTGCGAGAGCCTTGGCATTTCCAGAAATACCACTCAGTAATCCGTCATCAGCCAAAACTGCATGAGCATTTGTAACCCTAGCGCCAGCATGGTCTACTAAGAATCCGGTTGACCCACTAACAGTGCCAGTACAGTCAAACAGCTTAAACTTATAATCCAAAGAAGTGGTTACGCCGGTACCTGCACATGCATCAAAAACTATCTCACTGCCATTAGCTCCTGAGCCAGTAATGTGACATTCGGTGATGTAATTAGCAGATGTTCCGCTTCCGGTTACACTGTTTGCACTCAATGGAGGCATGTAGTATATATGCTTTCCTGTAGCGTCGGGTGAAATGAACAACGCCTCACTTTGGTAGATAACTCTATTTCTGGGTGGTAATTTAGCCATGATATTGAAAAATGTATGTTATAATGTTAAATACACGTTTTAATTCGTGATGTGAAAAAGTTTTTGTTTTTTATTAGAATAGCCATTTTACTCTGAATCTTAATTCCATTCCGTTGGCTAGATTAATCTCTGTCTCGGGACCAAATTCACCTTCCTCACCGAACGTAACCCTAATGGCAGGACCTCTAGTGGAATCATATGCTGGGCATGAGCTGTATGCATCACTGGAATCAACTGGCCAGAAGTTATATAATCCAAGACCCTGATCAGGAGTTTGATCGTAATAGTCTGGTATAGAGTTTTGAGAGTCATTGTCTGGGAAATTATCGCCTAATAAATCAGTATATTCATCGACATCAGTTAAATCATTGCCATCCGTAACAAGATGCCATCCCGTTGCTTGATGCCCATTTGATCTTGTCCATGATCCCATGCCTGAAAATGTTCCTGCACCCATTGAAACTGCGCTGTGAACTATTGCGCTACCCACAGAATCTGTTGGAGTAAACACAATAGTTTCCACGAAGTCGGTTGCTGCTGCAGCACTAGATGCGGATGGGGTTGGTGATGGAGTATTAGATACCGAAACCGAAGGAGTTACGGTAGGCGAAGGCGAGTTACTTGTTGAAATGGTAGGTGTCACCGATGGGCTTGCTGGTGGAGTATTAGATGACGAAACCGTAGGTGTTGCCGTATTAGATACCGAAATTGAAGGAGTTGCGGTGGGCGAAGGCGAGTTACTTGTTGAAATGGTAGGTGTCACCGATGGGCTTGCTGGTGGAGTATTAGATGACGAAACCGTAGGTGTTGCCGTATTAGATACCGAAACCGAAGGAGTT
>Ga0160423_10001569_pt1 | contig 19166 bp, 17 predicted proteins | sample CRUFie14St8metaG_FD_108191 | JGI IMG/M metagenome (GOLD analysis project Ga0160423, IMG submission 108191) | Marine microbial communities from the Costa Rica Dome - CRUD Field 142mm St8 metaG | ecosystem: Environmental > Aquatic > Marine > Oceanic > Photic zone | place: Costa Rica: the Eastern... | reverse complement strand
TGCTTCATTACTAGTCTTTTTTGCTATTTTTTCATTAAATTTCCTAGAAATATGCGTATCAGGGATCTCGCACAATATCTCTAGAAACACCAGTGATAGAAGGAAATCAGTGTTTTCGATGTTTTTCCTGTGGTCTATGATCCTTGGCACGATGAAATCCAATATATCACTATACCCAGTTGAATATTGGTAGGACAATCTATCGTAGCTAGCAGATTTATCCATTATTGTCTTGAGGGTTACTTGGGGTAAAGTGTTGATATTCATCTCCTCTTTTTCACCCAAGCCTCCTGGATTGACAAATTTTATTGCTCTACAAAGTAGATTAGTGTCAGATATTTTTGATGTTTTGATTACATCTTTCAAAGCAGTGCGTAATGTAGTTTTTGTTGAATTCAACAGACTATGGATGATTGGTGCTATCAAAATAATTATACCCAAATTAGTATTAACCTTAATATTTTTTCTTGAATCAGTTACAGAGTAATAAATTCTTTCACCAAGGCTAAGATCTCTCTTAAATAGCGATCTACAACTATCGTGTGCGCTTCTGAGAAAATCATAAGCTGTAGTATCTGAATGTGGATAATCTATGTTTACGTTTCCGGGTTTTATGACCTCAACATCTTTTGAGCATGCATATAAATATATATCTTTCAATTTATCTATATCTCGATAAGTGCATTGTATTTGATAATCCTTCATGATCTATTTTCGATTTTTAGATTGTATCTGTTTCTTCTGTTTAATGGATTTAAAAAGAATGTCGGTTATTGATTCAGAAATATTATCTTGAGTAATCGATTGAAGACCTCTCCAAGCTGGAACACTGTTTATTTCTATTACATAAATCTTCTCTCTTTCTTTAATAAGATCTATACCACAGAATGGAATCTGAAATAGTTCTGAAACTTGGATAGATTTCTGGATAATTTCCTTTCCAAGAGCTATTGGTGTACACTCTCCACCAGCAGAAACATTATTGATGAATGTCTTCCCATATCTTGCCATTGAGTATATTTTGCGATCTCTTGTATTAGAAATTATCAGAACTCTATAATCATGCGATGGTTTTGTCTCAATAAATTTTTGTAAGTAATAGATATTCGAACTATTTTCAATTTTTTTAAGATCATCAAGATTTTCTATCTTTACTATATTTTCACCTTAGATCCAAAAAGTGGCTTATAGATAAGTGTATTTTTCTCCAAAAGCTTATCGACTTTCTCATAAAGCTTATCATCTCCTCGGAATACCCATGTATCAGGTGTACTAATATTATTATCTCTTAGGATAAGTGAAGTAAGTGATTTATCTACTGTCTTTTCGATTTGAGGTGCAGTGTTTATTACATTGCAACCATTCATCTTCAGCGTTCTCAATATATTTAAATAGTGGACTATTTCCTCAAGACTGCCGCCTGGTATATATCTGATAAATATATTAGAGAATTCTATCTGCTGGTTTTTACTATCTAATACATAGTAATCGTCATTCTCAATATGTAATGATAGATTTCTAAAATCATCTATAGAGACATCAAATCCTCTATTCTCCGAAGCGGTTTTAAGCTGTTTGCAGTGCCATCCATTTTTATCTGTTAGGATGATAAGCTTTTTCATTTACTAAAGGATTGATTTACAAGTTCGGTATTTATTTCTCCACTAACGAAAGTTTTTCCAGTCTTAAGTGTAGTTACAATTACTTTTGCTGGGCTGAATAGTAATTTATCAATCTGATAGAAATCATATTTATATTCTTTAAATATCTCAGCGAATGTTCTTCCATAATCTTTTGATGTAGAACTGGGTAATCTTTTAGCTAGTTCATATGCCTCATCATCATCTACATCAACATACAAATGAACTTGTCCACCATACAAAATTGCATCATTAGTTCTTCCCATGCCGATTAAAAAATCAGGGGCTGGAGGTGGGACTGGCGCTGATCCAAAACCATCAATTACTTTTTTCAATGGAAAGCCTATCTCATGGAGTTTGTGCAAACCAACTTCAAGAACTCTCCCAACCACTTGAACGCATCCTGAGAGAGATCTTGTAGGCGTCAAGATCAAAGTCAAATTTTTTTCACTTATTCCGCAGTCAGTTGTTATTTTGTCAATTATTTCTTGTGGAGGTCTTCGATCGACCTCTAGAATAACTACAGTAGAGAAAAACTTGTCTGTGTAGTTTAAGTCTTTAAATATCTCTTCTTTTTGAGCAAGGGCTCGACATGGACCTGATCCAAGAGCATTGAAATTATCCTCTTCTTTGACGAATGATAGATTCCAGCCGGCATACTGACTTGCAAGACAGCTCAGTACTGGATTACTACTGTGAACATGAATTGATAGTGGCCATTCTGTAATATTGCTACTCATTGATAAAGAGACATATCCAAGGCCTCCCATACAAATTTCTGTAATCAATCGACCAGATTCAAGACAGCCAGAGCTATTAATTCCAGCGTCAATAATTTTTGCCCCTCCTTCAGTCGTTTCAATAGATAAATTTAACTCGCTTACTTTTTCGATTAGTTTCTCAACAAGTGGCTTTGTAGTTTTGTTAATACTTATATTATTACTCATCATTAAATATTATATCATAAATGTCGAAGTGTTCTTTCGTTATTTCAATCTGTCGTTTAAGATTATCTACATTCTTATTATATTCGTCTTCAGTCGAAAGAAGCGTGAAGATTGGATCTCCACATTTAACTATTTCTCCATTTTTTGGTGTGTTAATGCAATTAATGTTTTCTATTGATTTTTCTGAGAACACAACGTCAGTTTTTGTAAAAATATGCGCAAAACCAGACATTGTTTCATTTTCATAGTCACTTACTTTCCAATTATACCTACCCAATATTTGTCCTTTAAGCAACTGATTATGATGAATGTTATTGTAAAGAAAAAAGGGAGAGGTGAGTCTAGGATTAATATCAATAATGTAACAATCATCACCATCAAAGATAAAATCTAAGCCGTTAAAACCTCTCATACCCAATGTTTTAGCTAGCGCTTTAATTGCCTTATGAAAACTTTCCGGAAATCTTTTTTTTGTCATCAGGGCGCCAGCGTGTATAAAAGAATTTTCATTATGGCTATTGAGATTCAAAAGTCTATTAAATCCAAGTAATTTAAAATGATTATCATCAATGATAAACGAACATGAATAAACGTCACCATCAATATATTCTTGAATATATAAGTTTGATCTACTAGAAGGGATTTGACTAATGTCATACCCTCCACAACTATCAAATGGTTTAAATATATATTTTTTATCTGAAGATAAGGACTCATCATTCATAGAGTATGTTTTAGGATATTTTAAACCGCAATCTCTCAATTCTCTTGAAAAATTTTCTATGTATCCAGACTTTTCTAGTAATGATAAATTATTCCCACAAATAGAAAATTCTGATTCGAGAAGATCATATAAATAATTTCTGCCCTCTAATCCTGAGGCATAAATACATTTCGCGTTTGTTTTGCATAAAAAATTCTTTTCCAAAAAAATAGAAAGGTCTTCTTTTGAACTAAGAGTTTTTGGATCCAGTGATGCATTTATAGTGATTGATTTATAACCTAATTCAAGAAGTTTTTCTTCTACATAATCTGTGTCATAACCAATAAGTAAAAATTTGGTATCACTATGCATCTTTTTGAGCAAACTCAAATGCATGCTCAAAATGTAGGTAAACTGGGTTGTCACAGGTATACATTAGTTTCAAACAATCATGTTGAGATTTATACTTAACATTACCTATTGCAAGTGCACCAATTGAATAGATTTTAGATGAGGTATTTTTCATTTCTACTACATCATCCATTGCATCAACTCCAGCAATACCTGCTGGTGGCACCGCATTAACATCCGCGCATATTTTCAAGTTCTTTGCAGAAGCCACAAGATTATCATCCATCAACTGTATTCCAGCTGCTCCTGTATTGAAAACTACATCTACATCTTGAAGTATTGTCTCTTTGTCAGCATCTACACCTGGCAGAACTGACTCAGATCCGTATCTATCATTACAGATATCAACTACTTTTGCGGTTTTCTCCTCGCTCCGACCAATGAGTGTTACACTGTTACCTGCCTTAGAACTTATTACTGCGGACGCGACTCCGACTGGGCCTGTTCCACCAAGAATGGCAATATTAAGTCCTTTGAATTCTTGAGAAAATTTTTCTTTTAGAGCTTTTTCAGTTTTTGCAACCATTCCTGCGGCGGTAGTAAATGCGCCACTCGGATCAGCGAATACTGGTACCTCAAATGGAGGGACCATATGTTTTTTTGTTTCTTCCAACATATCCATAGCAACATGCGTATCTCTACCACCAATAAATATCGCTGTTTTCTTTAATGTCGATGGTGAACGTGAAAAAATTGTATCTTGTACAAGAGCCTGAATTTCCTCCATAGTCACGTTTGTGTATGGTATAACCGATTGCCATCCTGCATCAAAAGCCATGTTTGCGTCAAAGGGGCTTATATTTTTTTCCGGCGTTATCATGTGTAGTAGATATGGTTTTTCCATTTTTTGCTCCTGTAGTCTCAGATAATTTTATGCTTATAACCTGCGTTGGAAACTCCAACAATTTGATAATTTAGATTATTATACACTTTAAATTTAGATTCCATAGCTTTTATCACATCTTCTGCCTCTGCTTTGGATTCAATAAAAATATAGGATAATGGCCCCCACGAGCTTTGTCCAACACCATTAAATCCAGAGTTAGTCGCAAATTTAATTACCTTTGCAATGTCATTACTTAAATAAGTATCTTTTTGATTAGATTTATAAAATCTGGATGTCATCATCTGATAATGATTTAAGTTATCACAAAAATTACTAAAATCCTCATATAGTATTGAGGGAAAAAGTCCCATCATTAATATGTAACTTAATTCTTTATTAATTGTCTCTTTATTATTTTTTTTGTTATCAAAAAATTCGCTCTCTTTTGTTCCGAAAGATCCTCTTCGAGACGTATCGTTTACTAGAATAATATGCCAATGTTTAGGAAATTTTAGATTAAATAATGTTTTCGGATATAGGCTGTCTTTTTTACGACCATCAACAACGAATCCTCCACTATAGAATGCTCCAATGCCAATTCCAGATCTTTTGCCACGTAATGACAATCTAATACACTCATCTTTAGAAAGTTTTAAATTAAACAGAATATTGATAGCATGGATGAAACATAAAGATAGCTGAGTGCCTGATCCTAGACCAATGTGTTTAGGTGGACTTTTAATAATTTCTAACACATAACTTTTTTTTATATTTTTGTTCTCTAGTATTTTATTTATCTTATCTAGCTTAATATGACTCAATGAAGATTGGGTTTTTTTTGTGGAGTTTGCAGATACGACCGTTCTAAATGCATTTATAGCCAAGCCTATACTACCGAATGAGTAGTCTAAGTCTTTGTTTATTCCGTAAAAACCTAAATGTAATCTTGCTGGTGAATCTACTATTACTTTTTTGCCACTAAAATTCATCGATATTTGCCTTTATTTGATCATATATTCTAAACCTTTTGTGTATAAACATATATCGTTTTAATGTAAAATAAATAAGAAATATTCACATGAAACCTAATAGTAAACGTTATATAACCTGTCCATTTTGTTCGTTACACTGTGATGATATTCAGGTCGAAGTCAATAATAATAAATTCAAGATAATTTCAGAGAACATCAAAGACTGTACTAGTAAAATTGAATATTTCAACATAAAGAATTCTAGTAATCTTTCTGCAAGAATTAGTAACAAAAAAATAAGTTTTAAAAAAGCAATTGATTCGGCTAGGAAGATGATCAATAACAGTAATGATATTACGTTAGTAAATCATGGCACAGATGTTAATGGTGTCAGGTCTTTGCTGAATTTTGCTGCTAACTACAACTGTGTGGTTGATCATGTCAATTCAAAATATCTCTACAGAAATCTTGGAATAATTCAAAGAAAAGGATATATGGCAACCTCTTTAACTGAGACAAGGAATAGATCTGATGTGGTTATTTTATTTGGAAATAATATCCTTAAAAAATCACCTCGACTCATTGATAAAGTAATCTTTCCTAAGCATAGTTTATGTACAAACCTCAAAAGTCGGAAGCTTTTACTATTTGGAGATTTTGATGCTAGATCTGTGAAAAAGATGAAAAGTAAGTACCGTGTTGAACATTTTAAAATAGATTTAAATGATACTCCTGAAATATTATCTAAACTAATGTCTGAAGATAAGCTCACAAAGAATTTAGAAGGTATTAGAAAGACTATTAAGAAATCGAAGTATCTAGTGGCAAGCTGGACTACATCAGATTTTGATAAATGTAACGATCCTGATTATATTATTTCTTCAATTTCTGATTTTATTCTTTTATTGAATAAAACTAGTAGAGCAGCTTGTATGCCAATTGCAGGTTCACTTGCAGATGCAACATCTTCACAGACAATGTCATGGATCACTGGGTTTCCATCACGTGTTAAATTTAATGGTAAATCTTTTTTCCACGATAGGAATATTTGTAATAGTCAAGAAATTATAAGCAATCAGAACACAGATCTTGCCATACATATCTCTACTGTCAATCATAATAAAGTGACATTAAATGACAAAATAAAAAATATTTTTATAGGACATATTAATTCTACATTCAACATTAAACCAGATATTTTTATACCCGTAGGTAACCCGGGTATTGATCATAGAGGTATTATGTTTCGTACTGACAATGTTGTATCTGTTCTTTTGGATAAAATTAGAGAGAACGGTCTTCTATCAACTCAAGATGTTATGAATATGCTGTCAGGGGTACACGACTAGTGAATATTAAGCTACAAGGTGGAAAAGTTTACGATCCAATAAATAATGTTTATGGCAAGCGTATGGATGTCTACATTAATGATGGGAAAATAATCAAGAAAAATAAGGTTAAAGGAAAAATTAATAAAGTCATAGATTGTCGTGACAAAATCATAATGCCTGGCGCTATAGATATGCATACACATATTGGAGGTGGTAAAGTAAATATTGCTAGAATGATGTTAGAGGAGCTACATCACGATCATAACGATGGTTGCGATTCCTCAGCAATCATAGCTCCTACCACTATTAAAACTGGTCTAAAATACATACAAATGGGCTATACCTCATGCTTTGAGCCAGCACTTTTACCAATAAATGCTCGTCAAGCCCACTCGGAAATGGCAGACATCCCATTTGTAGACAAAGGTGGTTATGCACTTCTAGGAAATGATGATTTTTTCCTTGATTTAGTCAAGAAAAAAGCTAGTCAGTCGCTAATTAATGATTATGTAGCGTTTATTCTAAATGCATCACAATGCATTGGTATTAAGGTTGTTAATCCTGGTGGGATAAACGCTTTCAAGTTTAACCAGAGAGCACTCAATGTTGATGAAAAATCTAATTACTATGATATTACTCCTAGAACAATTATTAAAATACTCACGAGAGCAATTTATGATTTAGGCATACCACACCCACTACATGTTCATTGTAGTAATCTTGGTGTTGCTGGTAACTACCTCTCTACGATTGAGACTATCAAGGCAGCTGAAAGCCTTCCTATCCACTTAACACATATTCAATTTCAAAGTTATGGGAATAATGGAGATAGGAGTTTTTCATCAGCTGCACCCGAAATTTCACATTATTTAAATAAAACTAAAAATCTGACATGTGATGTTGGGCAGATTATGTTTGGACAAACTGTAACTATGTCTGGTGATAGTATGTCTCAACATAAAAATCATCACCATGCACACCCTGATAAATGGATGTGTATGGATATTGAGTGTGATGCTGGTTGTGGTGTAGTGCCATTTCGTTACAGTGACAAAAGTTTTATTAACGGATTGCAATGGGCGATAGGTCTAGAAGTATTTTTATTAGCAAAAGATCCATGGAAAGTGTTTTTGACTACTGATCATCCAAATGGTGGTCCTTTTACGTCTTATCCACATTTAATTAAATTATTAATGGATAGATCTTTTAGAAATGATATGTTTGAGAAACTCCCTAAAAGTGTTCAAGAACATTCAATATTAAAATCACTCAAAAGAGAATATACTCTAAAGGAAATCTGTATTATGACTCGATCTGCACCAGCAAAAATTCTAGGTTTAAAAAATAAGGGATCTCTCGGTGATGATTGTGATGCTGATATCACTATTTATGATCAAAACAAGAAAGATGTAGAGGACTTTTTTGCTAACCCATCTCATGTAATCAAAGATGGCAAAGTTGTTGTCAAAAATGGTAAAATTGTGAACTATATTTGGGGTAAAACACAAACAGTCAAGCCTGAATATGATGCAGGTATTGAAAAAATTCTTGGAAAGTTTTTTGAAAAATATCACACAATGAAACTTGATAATTTCAAGATAAGCGATGACGAAATGACTAATGTTATAGGATCTGAGATTAAAGTTAATGAATGCATTCATAAAAGAAAATAATTAATGAAATCAAAAATAAAAATTGATAATACATTTGCAGAAGCTTTTAATATGAAAGCATCTAGAATATTGGTTACAGCTGATAATTTAAAATGGGCAAAACATGCTGCTATCTCGCTAACTGGATTCGCAACATCTGTGATTGCCTGCGGAGTTGAAGCAGGAATTGAATGTAAACTATCTAAAAAAACATCTCCAGATGGAAGAGACGGTTACTCTATTTTATTATTTTCAATGTCAAGGAGTGCTCTTGAGAAGCAGCTTGAGACGAGAGTTGGTCAATGTATACTCACTTGCCCTACAACTGCAGTTTTCTCAGGAATAGAGGGAGATGACATGATACCTCTTGGAAAAAATTTAAGATATTTTGGCGATGGCCATCAAATTTCTAAAAAGATTGGTCAAAAGAGATTTTGGAGAATACCAGTTATGGATGGAGAGTTCTTATGCGAAGAATCAACTGGGCGAATCCCAGCCATAGGCGGTGGCAATATAATTATACTAGCTCATGACCGAATATCATGTCTTAAAGCATGTGAAACAGCAATAGAGTCAATTGAAAATCAACCAAATGTCATTACACCATTTCCAGGTGGTGTTGTAAGATCTGGATCAAAAGTTGGGTCTAAATATAAATCTCTTATTGCCTCAACTAATGATGAATTCTGTCCCACATTAAGAGATATTGTAAAATCTAAGCTTTCTAAGAAGGTTGGATGCGTTATGGAGATTGTAATAAATGGCCTCACAAGAGATGACATTGAAATAGCAATGCGAACAGCGATCAAAGCCATCGCCAAAGCTAATATAAGCGCTAAGATAGATACTATCTCAGCAGGAAACTATGGCGGTAAATTAGGTCAACATAAGTTTTATTTGAAAAAGATAATTAAATGAAACCACTCACATTACAACCAAAAATCAAATTCAAGTTTCGACTGGACCTTAGTAGTATTTCAATACTCCAATCTATGAGTTCTAATAAAATTAAAACTTTGACTTTAATGTATGGAAATAAACAAATGAGGTATTGCGATCTTTTTAAAATTTCTGGTACCGATTCATCAAACATAATCATAAAATCCTCGAATGAAATGATGGACAATGTTGGAAAAAATTTTGTTAGAGGAAGCCTAACTGTCTACGGGAATGTTGGTCATTGTTGTGGCTCAGAAATGACCGGTGGAGAAGTTACAATATATGGCAATGCCCTTAACCGAGTAGCCTCAGGTATATCAGGAGGCCTTTTAAGAATAAATGGAAGTTGTGGTGATTATCTATGTGGTAAATCCAATCATAAGAATGAAGGTATTAACGATGGATTGGTAATTATTAAAGGTAATGCAGGTGATTATGCTATTCAAAGAATGAGAAGGGGTGTTGTAATTGTAAAAGGTAACGTTGGAAAAAATTCTTGTACAGAAATAATATCGGGGACAGTGATTATAACAGGTAATTTAGGCAAAAATTTTGCTAATAAAATCAAAAGAGGTACTTTTATAATTACGGATAAAAAATTTGCAAAGAATTATACAAAATCCAATCTATGTGAATATAATTTTATGCCTTTTCTGGTAAAACATCTAAACCAGCTATCTCAAGATAAGATACTTTCTTTCAAGAGCTTTGAAAGGTTTTGTAATCATAAAACAGTTGATAACTTATCAGAGTTATTTGTTATAAGACAGTGATTTATCTTTATACTCTTTAATTAGAGCTCTAAAAAAATCCTCCATTTCAGGTGAAGAAAAATCACGCTTACCCACGGCACGATATAACATTTCACCTTTTGGACTAACTAAAAATGTTGTAGGTAGTCCTGGAACACCCCAGTCGTATTCTAAATCCATATCAATGAAGATTGGGAAAGTCACTGGGTTTAGAGATAAATAGTTGTTAATGGCGTCTGGCCCTGGGCCTACATGAATACCAACTACTGTGAAATCATCATTTTTTAATGTGTTATGTATACTCTCAAGTGTTGGCATCTCTGCTTTACAAGGGGTACACCATGTTGCCCAAAAATTTACCAAAGCAAATTTACCTCTAAGTTCAGTTAAGGAATGCTCTTTTCCATCTAGACCTGCAAGGACAAAATCAGGCGCAAGCTTTTTGTTTGGCATTGGATCCATCAAATAAGGTGATGAGAATAGAGTTTGAGTAGGTAGAATTAATAAGAAAAGTAGAATTTTAAATAGTTTCATTTTTACTCCTTAGTATCTTGGTTTGTTTTCATGAAACCAGTTTGGATCGTTTAACGAAATCTCCCCAATCGGAACTGCTTTTGCATCTAAAATGAGTTCATCTACATTTGAACCAGTAAGAGTTTTTAGGAACTCAACTAAATAATCGACTTCTTTTTCACTTAGATTAAGAGGAAACATTAGAGGGCTTAATACTTCGTTCTTAACTCCTCCTTTGTTGTAGAACTCCACAACCTCTCTGAGTGTTGAAAGAGCTCCGTTATGCATATATGGAGCGGTAATTGCAACATTCCTAAGAGGCGGAGTTCTAAATTTCCACCTGTCATTCGGATCTTGAGTAATTGTATATAAACCAAGATCATTTGGTGAAATCTCATCTCTGAATCTAGAATCATCCTTGTAACTTGATGTATCTACATCTATTTCCACTCCCGGTGCAAGAATAAGCTTTTTAACAGGAGGTTCAACATACATGGATGCTTCATAGCCGATACCAGTATTGTGGAGTTTCTCATCGGTGAATAATGCAAACTCATCATTAATGAGATGACAGCTTGCACAAGCTCCTTTGCCTGTGAAAATTTCAAAGCCTTTTTTAGCCTCATTAGATATAGCATTTCTCTCTTTTCCATAATACCACCTATCAAAAGCAGAATTAGCACTCAATAAGCTATACTGATAAGCTGCAAAAGCTCGGCTTATATTATCCATATTTGGTGGTGCGCCATAAGCCTCTTCGAATTGATTGTTATAATCAGGTATTGCCTTAATTTTATTTATTAGATATCCAGGTGATGGAATTGCCATCTCATCATGATTAAGTATTGGTCCCCAAACTTGGTCCTCTAAACTAGATTCTCTACCATCATGAAAGAACCGTGCAAGTAGACCTACATTTAAAACTGTTGGTGCATTTCTTGGCACAGATCTGCCTTCTGTTCCAACTGCAGTTCTTAATTCGTTATGAGCAAAGCCCATCTCAGGTACGTGACAAATAGCGCATGAGATTGTGTCTGTGTGAGAAAGTCTTCTATCGAAGAACATTTTCCTACCTAGTGCTATTTTCTCTTTTGTTAAGTTAGTTCCATCTGGAGTTTTCAGCTCAGGTAAGCCAAGATGTTTTTCTGTTGCAATAGCCAAGAGATCTGTTGATTTGCCAACCCTGTCAAGAGGCTGAGCTTGAGTCGTATAATCTTTGTTAGTATATCCCTCTTTGTAATCACCAGGCTTTGCAAGGGATGCGCCTGATGCCATTAAAATTGATTGTAAAGAATTAGAGAGTGGCTCATCAGATGCAACTAATGTAGGTTCCAACGACGATGATTCTATTGTGCCATTTTTTGTTCGAGGATCTACTAATGTTTTTATGTCATTTATTAGGACATCTGAATGAAGATAAGATACGCTATATATATTTCTCACAGTTTTATTTTTATCTATTAAGAAGACTCTCAAAATATGTGATATCGACCCTATGTAGTTACCATCTTCATCGTATTCCTTAAGAATTCTTTGACCATAACCATCGAGAATCGGATCTAGATCCTCAAAAGATGAAGTTGTTAAGAAATTCCAATCTACTACACCCTTGTCTGTGCCATAGCCATATAATTTCATTACCTCAGGGGAATCATTTTCAGGATCAAAACTCATGCTTATTAGGCTAACCTGTTTGCCGAGTTCAGGGTCTTTGTTCAATAAGTTTCTAACTTTATGGAAAACTGCAGTAGCTAGGGGGCAACCATTTACATCAGTACAAGTGGTATACATGAAATTGAGTAAAACAATTTTATCATCAAACAAATCGTGTAGTTGTCTCTTATTACCGACAGCATCGATGATGTTGCCATTAGAAGCTAGATTGTATTTTTCTAGTGTGTAAGTACCTGGCTCCGGAGCAGTGAAATTTAACTGGTTATAACCTGGAGCAATTGAGTATTCTGTCCTCTGTGCGAAGCTTACTGCACAAAACATTACAAAAAATAGTGATAAATATAGTTTTAATCTCTCCATTGAATCCATCTACCTAACATAATAATTTTAAATGTTTTATGAGGAAAAAGAAAGACCGCTTATCAGAGATAAGCGGTCCTACGTCTACAGCCATTTTACGTTATTTACCACCAATGAGGGTGTCTAATAACTATGACCAAATTTTATTGGCTAAGTTCAGCCAAATTTTTATTACTTGGTGTTTTTGCATATAAAGAATATGCGCCAAATCTCATTTGATGAGGCAAACCAAGCTTTTCTTTTAAGAAGTCGATTTCAAACTTCTTAGAAAGTTTTCCATTAGCATAATCATATGCTTTGAAGTACTGAGGCATTTGGTCTGGACCATCAGCTTTATCCCAGTTAGCTAGAAGTGAAGACGTGAAATATACACGTTTTCCATCCCAACTTTGAGATAACATATTGATCTGATCGCCAATTCGCTCTGTGTAAACTTCTTTTGCATTATGTGGATCTGAGATGTCAAAAACTCTAGTCATGCCATCATTCCATGTATTCACCCAAAGGTGTTTATCATCTGCAGTAATAGAAATATCTACAGGTAAAGGAATTTTAGCAGGATCACCTATCGTTCCAACAGACTTTGCATTCCACTCGTTATCTTTCTCATAAATGAGCCAGATTTGTGATGTTAATGCAGTCGTTGTGAAACAGTAGTTATTTTGAGATCCCCATGCGCATCTGATTTCTAAAGGTGCACCTGGTACATCAAAGATTTTTTTAGGTTTACGTGAATGTAAATCCCAAACAACAACAGTGTTACCAAATCTTTTCATTGCTTCACTGTCACCCATTAATTTACCTAAGTTCATCATGTAATTATTCCAACCAGTAAAGGATGAGGTAATCATTACATTTCTTCTTGGTAATGCACGAACGTCGTAACCATAACCATCAGCTAGCTGACCAGTTTTAACAGCACCTCTAAGGTTACCATCAACAGGCATATCATGCGTAGCTACGTATGTACCATCGTTAGTATATTCTACTAAAGCTGTTCTACCACCAAAATCTTGGTTGTTTGATAATCCAGAGATCATCATTCTACCTGGTAGTGCATATGTTGTATGAGGTCCAACTATTCCTCCGCTTGCTTTTACAAAGTCAGTGATAACTTTATGAAGCTTTGGTTTTTGTGGATTAGTATGAACATCAAATATAAAGATTTTACTTGTATCTAAAGTTGCTGCCCATAAATAATGCCTATCATCTGTAAAACCAGAATGATGTGCTTCATTACGACCACCAACAGATATGTGACCAATTACATTGCCATAGTGAGGTGATGATGGATTGACAGCAATTGTTACTAACTTATCCTGTTCATCTCCAACACCCACTTGACCAAGTGTCCATACATAAACATAATCTTCTTGGCCAACGATCTTAGCCATGTATGGTGACATGCAAGTCTCATCAGAGAATACATGTGTTGGTACAAGTACTAAAGCAAGAAAGCTTGACATCAACATACCGTATACGGTTGACATAAGTCTTCTTATTTTCATATTTGTGCGCTCCTATATAATTATATAATTTTCGCTTTATTTAAGAGGGCCATTTTTCAATGACCCTCTATCCGTCTTAATAGTATATATCTCTTCCGTTAACTTAGAAAGTCCAAGTTAATGCTCCACCTAGGTGAAAAGAAGAAACAGTAGCTTTTGAATGGTCTTTTGCATCACAACCTGCGTGAGCTAGTCCACCAGTTAAAGCTACACCTCTAACTGCTGAGTTGCCTCCAGCGTATAGAGATGTTACACCGTCTTGACCTTTACCAAAGCATTTGTCTTCTTCAAGTTGAAATGCTACGTGAGTATCAAGAGTCAACATTGGTGCTAGGAATCCGTCGATACCAAGACCTGCTGAGATACGATGTTTATAGATTACTGGTGTTTCCATTGCTTGGAAATAAGACATAAACAATGGATACATTGCAGAGGTATAAGTACTACCTCCTTCATTAACACCACCAATTGTCTTAACTTGAACACCATCAGCTACAGTTGCCAATAATGGATCATCAGCATAACCATAACCTAGTCTAAATTTCATTGGACCTTGTGTTAACTGTAATCCAACTGAGTAAACTTCTTGATCCTCGTAAAACTCATTAAAGAATCTAGCGTCACTCCATGCTTTATGAGTAAAGTCTCCCATAACTAATAGATTACCGTTCATCAATCCATCAAATGCAAAACCTAAGCCAATGTTCATAGGTTGTTCTACACGAACATCTTGTCTACAAACATTTCCACTTGTCTGATTACATTTAATTTGTGGTTGGTATTGTACAATACCTGAGCCAACAGATAATCCACCAGCACCATGATTACTTGTTACGTGCAAGTTATCATACTCGTGTGGTTGCTCTGTTTGAACATAAGCACCAACTGTTAAGTTAGGGTTTATTTTAGCTCGTCCACCAAGTGTTGCACGAAAGCCTATATCATGTGTCATACCACCTGAACCTGTTAAACCAGCTTCAAGCATCGCATAAGTGATCGTAGCAGATACACCTACATCAACATTAGGAGTCATTGACATACCGATACCGGCATTAACACCTAAGTTAATTAGCTCTGCTGCTGCACCTAGTGTATTTGAGTGATGTTTATAATCAACACCAATACCAGATGTAGCCGATACACCAACACCAAGAACAACAGGTATACCAAGACCTGTTAAGTCTTGAGTTACTGCGATTGTTGGTACTGCGTAAACATCTGCTTTAGATGTCGCATCGAATGAATATCCACCAGATGCTGCAAGTGACTTACCTGTAGCGCCTGCTGTTATCCTTACTAATGCTGTTGCTTCACCTACCGCATATCCTGCAGAACCATCGTGTTGCATACGTGCACGTGGCATGTAGAAAGTAGCACCAAACATAAAATTAGTACCACCGTAGTAAGTTGTTAATGTTGCTGGGTTACCAAATACAGCAGAAACTGGATCTTCAACATGTGCAATACTAGTACCTGCCATAGAAGCAGAAGCACCATGAAACACATTATGTAGATCAAATCCGTGTGGTCCAGCAACGGCAGCTCCAGAACCTAACGATAAGGCTGTACCTACCGCTGCTCCAAGCTTCCAATTACTATTTGTTTTCATATTTTTTCCTCATTATATATATATAATAAATAACGTCTTAAAATTTTGGGTGAAATACTTCATGTAATCAAAAACGAATTTGCCCCCAAATTGTCCTTTAAAGATAAGACTGTTTTTTATTGTTGTTATTTACTACGAATTTCTCCGTAGCATTTAACTTGATGATTTAAAATCAACAAGTCAAATCCTTTTACCCCTCATCTCCTGGTCCATAGACTCCATCTTCAAACCATTCCCATGGACGGTTACCTGCAACTTTGATAAACAAATAGACACTAATCATATTTGCAACAATAAGCAAGAATCCAATTAGCAACGCAATTGGCCAGCCAGCTAATCCTGGCATTGAACCGGGTGCGAAATGCCATGTAGGGAACATGCCGCTGAAGAAGTAGTAACAGGCTACCCAGAATGCTACGACAACATATGTGCCTTGAGCAGTTTTCCCGAATAGAAATCCCATATTAATATCTCCTCTGTATAAGCATTTAATGATATAATAATACTTAATATATCTCTTTAACGTTCTTTAAAACTATCACAATTACAGGGTTTGTAAACATTTATTTACAGTTTTATGCGGAGTTTGACGGGTGTCTACAAGTCTCTAGAATCGGTAAATTTATCATAGAAAATTTCATCGCTTTTTATGCCATTTTTTTCCAAAACTTCACATGCAGCGTCAATCATTGGTGGCGGACCACACAAATAACCTTGCCAGTTAGAGACATCGATATTATCTTTTTTTATTATTTCATTTTCAAAATAGTCTGTGACTAATCCTCGACCACCTTGCCAATTACTATCTTCAGGTTCCATATTCAAGACAGGGATAAAATCGAATTTATAATCCTTGTTCCATTTATCTCTGAGTTTTTTAATATCTTCAACACAATATAAGTCTTCTTGAGTTCTTGCACCAAAGAGAAAAACTACATCTCTTTCCACTTGATCCAAAACGCCACCTTCTAGGAGAGCTTTTATAGGTGCAAGACCACTTCCACCTGCGATACAAACAATTGGCGACTGTTTTTCTCTCAAGTAAAATGACCCAAAAGGACCATTGACTGTCACTTGTTGGCTTACATCTCTATTATTGCCAAATAGCCATTCCGTAAACTTTCCGCCAGGAACCTTTCTTATAAAAAATGTAAACTCATTCGGCTTTTCATTTTTTGGTGCAGCGGCATAAGAGTATGAACGAGGTCTATCTAGGCCGTCGATTGAGAGTTCTGCCCACATACCAGGGAGGCCTGCGTGCTCTACGTTTTGATCTGTTTGTAAAACCACTCTCATAATGTCAGAGGTTAACATTTCAGTTTCGCTGATTAATGCGTTGTTTTTGATAGCAGGTACACGAACAAGGTCGCCAAGATCAACCTCTATTTCACAGTCCATTACAGGCCTTGCTTGACAGGCAAGAAAGTAGCCATCATTAATTTCCTCTTTTGTAAGTACTTGAGAGTAATCTGAGGTTGGCTTAACTTTTCCTTTTGTCACTTTTCCCATACAAGATGAACAGCTGCCAAATTTACAATCATGCGGCCAGTCCAGTCCTTGTTCTAAAGCTGCATTTAATATCGATTGGTTACTCTTGACAAAAACCTTCTTGTTAGAAGGAAGAAGTGTCATAGTTCCATCCTTGGGTTTATTGCCAAAAAACCATAAATACTTATAAATGTTCATCCTATAAAACCTTTCTTATTACTAATAAATTTTAAATCAAAGTAATCGTATTTACACGAAAATTATAATACCAGTATGTATAAAAAAAGAAACCCCAATTAAAATTGGGGTTCCTAATTGATGTTATATCAGATACCAATTAAGCAGTATTGATACGAACTTCTCTTATTGTGCCTGCGTCAGCATCAGCTTTGGTAGACATGCAACTGTAAGGATTAATGCTCTCCTTGCTGGTTGATGGATGTGATTGTACAGTACTGAACCAAGCATTAACCTTAGCTCTTGAACTAACTGCATCTCCTTTTCCCATATTTGTTGCTACTTGACACACACCAGCCCACGCGCAATCTGCTAACGTGTACTGACCACATACATAGTCTCCTCTCATATTACCGAGTTGTGATCCTAATGTTTCCTCAAGTTGATCGAGTGATGCAGCAAGACTTGCATCATCACCAACGTCACAAGCTTGTGCAACTGTAATTTCGCGCCACATACGTGCACGAGTTACACCATTCCTATGAACAAGTGATGGACCAAAGCCTTTGTCATCAATGTATGACATACATGCAACTAAGCCGTAATTTATACAATCACGATCTTTAAGAATAGGTCCTATTCCAAGTGGTGACATACTACGTATTGAACCTGATGGTCCCCAGTCTGTCTCCGCGTGACAATTTAAGTCAACACCTTTTTCACCAGCTGCTAGTAGTACAGCATTCGTGTGTGGACAGGCAGGACTCCCATACAAGTCTTGAACGTCCCTTAAGTGGTCTCCTATTGGCATAATATTACCCCCTATTATGTTTTTGGTTTATAACTTAACTTAACGTTAGTTATTCTTCTATTTTTAAAGCACCAGATGGACAGTTAGAAACTGTAGATCTGATGTTGTCTTCACTGTCAGCAGATGTATCAATTACGAATTGTCCATCTACTACCTTGAATACGTTCGGTGCTCCTTTTACACACTCACCAGCGTGTGTGCAGGTCTCTGCATCATAAGTAACTTTCATTATTCTCTCCTACTTAACCTATATTGATAATATACCTCAAAATTTACTGTTTTTGCTAGTCATATTTTATATTTTATGCAAAAAAATAGGCACCCATAAAGGGTGCCTATCAAAATAAACTAATGGTTTACTTTTTAGCTGTTCTTAATCCAAGATCAACATTTCCAGCATCTTGCAGGGCGTCACCAGAGAATGGAGTACCTTCGTATCCAACTTCTTTGTTAAGTCTTGCAGCGATTGCTTTCTCTTCGTCAGTTGCGAAGTGCTCATCCCAAGCAGCTAGTCTTTTTCTCATGTACCAGTGCCAAATTGGTGGAACAAGTGCAATAAAGAAGACTACGAAGTATCCCCATCCTGTGTTAGGGCAACCTACATTTTCTAGCTCCCAGAAATGAGTCTCTCCACGATCATGATGGTCTGCTTGACGACCAATCTCAATGAAGAACCATGCTGTAAAGCAAGTAGAGTTATCCCAGTTGTGGCGATAATCGATTGGCTGATCTTTTAGACGGATCAAACCATAGTGCTCTAAGTAGTTCAATGCTTCTAATTCGAAGTTTGAAATACCCCAGATTGTAGCTAAACAAGCCATACCAACCCAGCCACCTGCTACGAAGAACAGAGT
>Ga0160423_10001568_pt1 | contig 19166 bp, 14 predicted proteins | sample CRUFie14St8metaG_FD_108191 | JGI IMG/M metagenome (GOLD analysis project Ga0160423, IMG submission 108191) | Marine microbial communities from the Costa Rica Dome - CRUD Field 142mm St8 metaG | ecosystem: Environmental > Aquatic > Marine > Oceanic > Photic zone | place: Costa Rica: the Eastern... | reverse complement strand
TTCCATTACACCGGCCATCAAACGAAGTAAAGTTGTTTTTCCAGCACCATTACCACCGACTAACCCGACAACTTGTCCTGACTTTATTTCCAAGTCGACCTTGGTTAAAGCGTGAACGTCTTTGAAACTCTTAGCAACTTCAGACAGTGATAAAAGAGTATCAGACATTGTAATCACTATCGTTTTTCCGTTTCACTAAAAAAAATTGGTATACGTCAATTTGCTGTTATCCCAGGTATTTTCTGATTTGCTTTACTTCTGAGCAAGCTCGACCAACACACCGCCTGTACTTTTAGGATGAACAAATGCAATAAGCGCGCCGTCTGCCCCATTTCTTGGTTCCTCGTCAATCATCGTAACACCATTGTTTATCAGTATCGCAATCAATTCTCTAATATCTTCAACTCTAAAGCAAACTTGTTGTACTCCTGGTCCTTTTTTTGTTAGAAATTTTCCGATTGGTGTATCCTCTCCAGTCGGTTGTAATAACTCGACTTTCGGCGTTTTAGGGTCGTTTTCTGTTGTTGAAAAAAATCTAGTGACAACACCTTGTTCTTCGACCAATTCATCCTCCCCTTGGATGAGGCCAATTGTTCTCCAGAATACAGACGACTCGTCTAAATCGTGACATGCAATACCTACATGATCCAAAAATATCTTCATACTTCCACCTAAAAACCACTTGGGGCCATGTAGGTCCCGAATTCTTTCTTCATTGCATTAATTATTTCACCAAGAGTACAATCATTTTTCAGTGCAGCGATAACCAGTGGGAACAAGTTGTCACCACACCTTGCAGCGTTTGTTATGTCTGTTAACGAGTTTTCAGCACTAATTGTGTCTCTTTGTTTTCTAAGATTTTGAAGTTTCTTTTTTTGCTTATTTCCCAGCTCTGGGTCTGGCTTTAGTAATGGCGGCATATCTTCTTCATCCAATACACCGTGATTGATTCCCACAATCTTTCTTTCACCGTTCTCTACTCTTGTTAGATGGTCCCAAGCAGTCTCGTGAATCTCTCTTTGTTGGAAACCGGCTTCGATTGCTCGCATTGCTCCACCCATTTCTTCAATCTCTTGTATTTTGCTAAGGGATTTGTTGTAGATTTCAGTCGTTAACATCTCAACAAAATGCGAACCACCCAATGGATCTACGATGTTAGCCACTCCGCTTTCTTCAGCAATTATTTGTTGCGTTCTAAGTGCAACAGTCGCACTTTCCTCAGTTGGTAGTCCCAATGCTTCATCGTACGAGTTTGTATGCAAACTCTGAGTTCCACCACACACTGCTGCTAAAGCCTGGATTGTCACTCTAGCAATATTGTTGAGGGGCTGTTGTGCTGTAAGGGACACTCCTGCTACTTGTGTATGAAATCTGAGCATTGTGCTTTTTGGATCTTTGGGATTATACCTTTTCTTGATAAGATCATGCCATAATTTTCTAGCAGCACGAAATTTACTGGCTTCCTCAAAGAAGTCATTATGACAATTAAAGAAGAATGAAATCCGTGGGGCGAAGGTGTCAATATCGAGTCCCGAATTAATCGCAGCTTCAACGTATTCGAGTGCATTTGCTATCGTAAATGCGACTTCTTGAACTGCTGTTGATCCTGCCTCTCTAATGTGATAACCCGAAATTGAGATTGTATTCCATTGTGGTATTTGTTTGGAACAATATTCGAATATATCGGTTATCAGCCTCATTGATTCTTTAGGAGGAAATATGTGCGTCCCTCTTGCGATATATTCCTTTAATATGTCATTTTGAATTGTGCCTCTAATCATATTGCTAGATACACCATTCTCCTCAGCCACAACAACATACATTGCTAACAACACAATTGCTGGAGCGTTTATAGTCATGGAAGTAGATACTTTATCCAGAGGAATCCCTGAGAGAAGATTTCTCATGTCATCGAGTGATGAAATTGAAACCCCAACCTTTCCGACTTCACCCTCACTCATATCATCATCCGCATCAAGGCCGAGTTGGGTTGGTAAATCAAATGCTACTGAGAGACCCTTTTGACCTCTCTCAAGTAGGAGTTTAAATCTCTCATTGGTCTCTTCCGCACTGCTGAAACCTGCGTATTGCCTCATTGTCCATAGTCTAGACCTGTACATACCTTCGTGAATACCCCGTGTGTATGGAGGTTTACCAGATTCATCAGGTCCTGATATTTTAGGGACTTTTATTCCACCTAAAGTCCGCCAGTCTTCTTTACGCTGGCCACTCATCATTTCCCCTCAGTGCTCAACTCCACCCGGTCCATGTGCATGACCATGTGAAATTTCTTCATCTGTTGCGGTTCTTACTTCTATAACTTCTACATTGAATGTCAGTGATTTACCCGCTAATGCGTGATTGAAATCAGCAGTTGCTAACTCTTCCCCCACTTCAGTGACTCTGAATGGTCCCAAATCACTCATCAGTGTCATACCTACCTCTGGGCTAATCCCACCGAACATTTCTATAGGTACTTCTTGAACTGCATCGGGGTTGTGCTCTCCGTAGGCGTCTTGAGCGGAGAGGGTAAATTCAATTTTGTCTCCGGTTTTAGATCCCATCAGTTCTCTTTCAAAACCTGGGATCATTTGGTTATGGCCTACCAAGAACGCCAATGGTTCTCTATCCAAACTAGAATCAAAAACTTCCCCTGTGTCTGGTAGGGTTCCAGTGTAGTGGACTCTTGCCACCGTGTTTTTGTTAATCTCTGTCATTGTATTACCTCTTTGTAGTATATTTTTTAACCATTCGTCTAAACTCTTCAGCAACATTTTCTGGAATGATTAGTTCAGCCTCTTTCTGATTAATGAATTCAATAGCGTTGTCGATACCGGAGCGTTCCCCTTTAGCCCAAATTTGCCCCAGAATATTTGACCTGTGCTCTTCGCTAATGGAATCATTGTCCAAAAGTTCTCTTGCCGCATATTTGTATTCGAGATATTTCCTTCTGTCCAATTTCTTTGATTGGGGTTGCCGACCGCCACCTCTCCTATCAGGTGATCTTCGTTTTTTCTGTTTCCTCTCCCCCTTTCTTAAATCGGTTTTGATAGTTTTGAAAACATTCATACTGCTTGATTCTTTTTTTACGTTGAGAATTTCGGTTTCCATCACAACAGTATCAGGTACGTTAGGAGCAGGTTCTGGCTTGATTTCTATTTGTACTTTCAGACCCTCATCTTCAGTCTCTACCGCTTTTTTAGCATCCTTTGCATCTTTCGCAAATTGTGCTGTGGCTGCTGATTTCGCACGCAATGCCGCTAATCTCTCTTCCCGACTGTCAGGTCGTTTGATTTCTGTTTTAGGAACTGGTTTTGGTTGCGGGGATAATTGATGATTGGGTTTGATTACTGGCTTTGCACTAGACTCTGCTAATTTTTGTGCCTCCATATCCCTGCGTTTCTTTAATTGTTCAATGGCAGCCTTTTGCTTGGATGCAAAGTCATTTGTCGTTTTGCTCGGTTGTTGACTACGTTGCTTTGGGGTGTGACGCGAAGACTTGTCTTTTCTATCCCTTGCCTTTTGGCTGGCATTGGGTGCGAAAGGATTGAATGGTTCATCCTTCCGCCTTCGGCCGTTCATACCTTTGCGGCTTGTCGGCCTCTCATAACCCTTGGCATATACTCAGGGCCACGCAATAGGTGTTTGGTCTGTGCGTAATTCCTGATCAATGCCTGAATGAATGAGTGATGTTCTTCGTCCGTGGGCTAATTCCAACCACCCAAGCAAAGCAATCATTGTACCGTTGTCGATGCAATACATTTTCGGTGGACAGTGACTACTTGCGCCTCTTTCCTCACACATTATCGAGGACATATCACGGATTCTTTGATTACAAGCAACTCCACCCCCTAGCACAATCTCGGTCTTTCCTGTGTGGGCAAGGGCTCTCTCGGCAACCTCGATGCAGGCTGCAAATGCATGCTCTTGTAAACTCCAGCAAACCGCTTCAAACGGCTTTCCATCGTTAACCAACTTAGTCGCAGCAGTCATTAATCCCGAGAAAGCTAAATCCATTCCATGTACAGCATAAGGTAATTCTAATCCTTCTAATGACGAGTTAGGATTGTTATTTATCCATTCTAATGCCTTTTTTTCTATAACAGGTCCTCCGGGAAACGGAATACCATGCTTTCTTGCAAATTTATCCAGCATATTACCAATACCGATATCTAAGGTTTCACCTAATACCCTATATCTTCCATCGAGTCTAGCAATTACCTGTGTATTTCCACCACTTACATACAAGAGAATGGGGTCGTTACAACCACATTGTTCTCGTCCGATTTCAATATGTGCTACACAGTGATTTACTCCAATTAGAGGAACATCTAGATGCGTAGAAATGGTCCTTGCTGCTGCTGCTCCTGTTCTAAGACAAGCACCCATCCCGGGACCTTGCGAATACGCTATTGCGCCTATGTCTTTAGGCTTCAAATCATTGTCAGAGAGTGCTTTAGAAAACAGCTCAGCTGCTAATTCTACATGATGGTCTGCTGCTTCTCTAGGATGTATTCCTCCTTCTGTGGGCCTGATGGTATCTGATACAGAAGGGCGAGGTTTTCCGTCAGGGTCAACTAAACCGAAAGAAAAGGTATGTGCAGTCGACTCTATACCCAATGTCCAACCTCCCCGCATGAATGTCCCTGTCGGATATACTATCTAACCGTTTTACTTTGGCGTGACCGATGGAACGCCTACTAGTCAATGCCGGGCCCATCGCGCACATGGCCGGAAAGGGTCAGATAACCGGAGAAATCTTTGACGAAAGCAAATATGTAGAAGAGGCAGGTCTGGCAATTTTAGTTGCAGATGACAAAATAAAGAAAATTGGTAAAACAGAAGAATTAGTATCTGAATTTAACAATATTGAGACTATTGATTTAACAGGAAAAGCGGTTGTTCCTGGCTTGGTAGATTCACACACGCATTTGCTTTGGTCTGGAGACAGGAGTAGAGAAGTAAGTTGGAAACAAAAAGGAATGTCTTACAGGGAAATTGCAGAAAATGGAGGTGGTATTGCCGCAACCGTCATACCAACACGAAACTGCTCTGAAAGGGAACTGGAAACCATAGGTCTCAGACGAATGCATGAAGCCCTTAGAAACGGAACAACACATATGGAAGCGAAGACAGGGTATGGATTAGATACAGAATCTGAATTACGACTACTATCTATCGCAGCGAGGTTAGCCGAGATGGAAAATTTACCATCTCTAGACCTGACTTGGTTAGGTGCACATGCCGCACCACCTGGTAAATCATTAGATTCTTATTATGAAGAAATCCTATCTGAACAATTACCCGCAATTATTGAACAAGGCATTGCTAGAAGTGCTGATGTTTTTTGTGAGCCGGGTTGGTTCAATGTGGAGCAAACAGAAGAAATTTTGAAGCAAAGCCGAAATGATGGTTTAGATTTGAGATTGCACATCGATGAATTTACTGACGGGGGTGGGGGTAGTTTGGCTGCAGATCTTAAAGTCACAACTGCAGATCATGCGCATTACACAAACAAAGATGCCCGAGAAGCTATGAGTTCAGCGGGTGTGATGTGCGGCTTTTTACCAGGTACACCTTATGCCATGGGTTCGCAATTTCCGCCATTCAAAGAGTGCATGGAAAATAACTGGGCTTGGTCTATTGCCTCTGATTTCAACCCAAATTGTCGAACACAAAGTTTGCCATTTATTGCTTCGATTCTTGTCCAGCGTAATGAAATCCCACCAATCACTGCTCTAGCAGCATGTACTAGAAACTCAGCACTTACAACGCCTCACCCCTCAGGTCTTGAGCATGGGCAAATTGTCGAGGGTGGTATTGCTAACCTGAATATCGTTAATGGGCCATGGTGGGAAGCGTGGTGTTTGCAACCAGGACATTCACCCTTTGTTGCCACCATGATCGAGGGCGAAATGATTTATCATTAATTACTAATTGGGGAGTTATAAATATGAAATCAAGTAAACACTTTTGGCTAGAAACAGTTGTGTGTTCTGCAAGGAATGGTGTGGATGCTAGACTTGAGCGGATGCTCGAAGCTCGACAGGAAATGCGCCGTAGAACTGAAGGCTGTATACGCGCTTGGGTTTCGAGATCTATGGATGGACAGCCGATGTTTTTACTACAAGCTATTTACAAAAACGAGGAATCTTGGCATAGATGCGCGAAGAGAATTGCGGATGAACTGGATTCTAGAGACGGTGGAATCCAATCATTACTCGGTGGGCCCCCGCTTGTTGGGATATTTGCTTTGAAAGAAGAAAATTTGAATTTAGAGGCTCCCTAATTGTCGCATAACATACATTATGCGACACAAAAAAACTCACGATGATTGTTAACGGGACGCAGTACATCGGTTTCCGATTTAATTTTCAAAAAATCCTGAATTAACCTCTTAGAAGGGGGGGTCTAAGGGGTAAAAACCTGAAAATTTGATTTCTAATAACAAACACACAATTCATTACTAAGATTGTACACGGAAGTTTGATTCTCATGAATAACATCAGCGGTTTCTGTCTAAAATGCAAAGAGTATGTCCCAATAAGTAATGGAAAGATGATTGTTATGAGTAATGGAAGAACCAGATGTGCTGGTCTATGCTCAAAAAGTGATTGCACTGGCAAAATTTCCAAGATTGTGTCATAAGCTGGCACACCGATTCGGATATATACAGCATCAATGTGGAAGATAATACGAGGGCTCGTGGTCTAGGGGTTATGACGTTGCCTTGACATGGCAAAGATCGCCAGTTCAATTCTGGCCGAGCCCACTCTCGTAGATACTCGCAAATTATTGAAAAATGCTTATTTCCTTACCGAAAAAGGTTTAATGTTATTTCATAATTACTCAATTAATTCTGAGTCAGGTATTATGATTTTATTTTCGATTGGTTTAGAATCGTCATCATCAATAAATGAAAAATCTGTGGAGCCACCACTCCAGGTCTTTACATTGGTTTCATCACCTTCAAATTCTTCGTTTGCAATCGCAGTATTTGGATTCATGGAATAATCAGATGGATCGACATCCCTGTTATTGATTCTCTCTTCTGGTGGAGGAGCTTCTCTTTCTTCAAGGTGAATTCCTGAATGAAAAGTGCCGCACTCCGGACATCTAGCGGTCCCTTTTTCGGAGATTGCACCACAGACTGGGCAGGTTTCTTTGCCAACTAGAATATCTAGTTTGTCTGGCATGAAATCACTCGTCGTCTTCGAGGAACATATCCTCTTGGTCACCTGTAATTTCTTCTCCATCATCTGTTTCGATGGTGACAGTACCTTCTTCATCATCGAACTCAATTATTTCACCAAAGAATTCTTCTCCATCTACTTCTAAACCAACCCAATCGCCAACGTCGATATCCCCGTCGTCATCATATTCCTCGTCATCAGAGTCGTCCTCATCGGGTTCATCATATTCCTCGTCATCATTGTCTGCATCTTCTTCTCGCTGACTATCCGAAACTTCGAGGTCTTTTGGGGCATCTAGTACACTCTCTTCACTGATATCTTCAGACTCTTCATCATTGGTATCGGTTAATTCCTCTTCAGTTCCTGATTTTGCTCTCTTCCTTAATGAGGGTGCATATACAAGGTGCAGGTATGCTATAATTGCGATTCCGACTACACCCAGGGCAATCATAACGATACCATCTGTGTAAAACTTAGCAGGCATGCTTGATGCTCCATTTGTTCCGCTAAAGGGTGTTAGAGAGTTTTGACATTTATTTGGGTCTAATGCAGGATCACAAGGGTAGGTTTGACCAACTTCAACCGTGCCTTCACAAGGCTCAATCATTTCATCAAAGGCATCAGACTGACAGAGGTTCCAATTAGCTTCTGTAATTTCTCCACCCCATTGGTCAGTTCCTCCTTCGTATACTACCGGACCTCCAGAGCCATCAACAAGCAGACCCATACCGTTTACTACCCACAAACCAATGAATGTGACCATTAGGAAATATGCAATTGGGTAGAACACATCATTTGCTTTCTTACCCATCAAGAATTTTTGTACAGGAGAGGGGAATGTTTTGGTTTTAGGTATCTTTCCTGGCTGAATTCCTATTCGGAGGTCATCAAGTGCGTTTACTAACTCAATAACATCTACTCGTTTGTTGTTATCTTTATCTAGATATTTTAGAATCGCTGTAACATGTTTTGGAGTCAGTTTCTCTCCTGCGATTTTCTCTATACCTTTCTGTAATTCTGGTGCATCTATCAGATTATCGTCACTCGAGTCCATCTCACCAAAGGCTTCAGATGCAGTCATTCCTTTGGCTGCAATAGCGAGCGCAAGATTTTCGAATGCCATTACAACTTCTGTGTCTTCGATTTTCTTCTCAGTTTTAGATTCCTCGACAGTATCATCTTCTTCGATTTCGGATTCCATCTCATCATCAGATTCAGCCGTATCATTTTCAGAATCAATTTCTCCCTCTGATTCCTCTGAAATATCTTCGATTATCTTTTCTTCAGAATCAATATCTTCCTCTTGCTCTTCTGAACTCTCTTCTATTATTTCTTCTTCAGAATGTTGGATTTCTTCTACCAGATCTTCCATCACATCTTCAACTACAACATGATCAGAACTTATCTCGCTTTCAGCTTCATTGAAATCTGCGGTTTCTGTGTCGGAATCTGTATCCTCATATTCGATAGTAGGTTCAATCTCAGCCGAGTCCTCATCGTCGCTTGTTTCTGCAGATTCTCCTACATCATTGACAGCTTGCTCGATATCCTCTTCCTCACTGATTAACAGTTCATCATCATTAAAGTCTGTATCTTCGGTAACGTTTTCTGTGTCAGCAATCTGTTTTTCAGGCTCATTTTCTTGCTCTTTATCGGTAACTGTATCAGGTTCGACATAATCATCAATTGTATCAACCTCTTCAGACTCGAAACCACTTACTTCGGGCGACGTTATGTCTTTGGCGGGTTTAACATTATTATCTACAAGTTCTGTATCTTTTCTTCGAGGTGGCTTCCTTTCAGGTTTAGATGACAAATCGACGAAAACTGCTGAACAATCAGGGCATGAAACACTGTCCGCGGGTATAATTGAACCGCACTGTCCACACTCGCCAAGTGTTTCCTCGCTTATACCGCTAAATCTTGCTCCACAGTCCGGACAGGATTCGCTATTCAAGGGAATAATTGAGTTGCAAGCACCACATTGTGCCATTGGTATCTCTTCTTCCGACATAGCCGCCACTAATCTTTGCGAGTCGCTTAACGGATATAATGATTCATGGACCTGAACTTACACGGGTATATTGTTGGGGGGTATTTTATGCGGGCCATAAAACATTTTGAGTTCGGCCAAACCTATACTCTTCATCATGAATCAGACTCTAAAATATTGGCATACATAGATAAGATTTCATCAACAACGGATGACCATATATTGTATGTATCCAGGTTACCACAGAGAAGATTGGTAGAGCATATTGATTTGGATAAAATAGAAGCATACTGGATGACTACCCAAGACGTTGCAGGTTCGATACAGCCATCAATAGACCAATTATTCGGCCTATTATCCTCACGAATCGAAAATCATTCTGGCGTGGCCGTTATTGAAGGAACTGAATGGTTAATCTCACTTCATGGGTTTTCTGAGGTTTTGCGAATGCTTATGAAAATAAAAGATACACTTCACAGAAAACCTTGGTCAGTTATCTTTGTTGTAACCAACGCAATATTTGGAGAGATAGAATATGCTAAGTGGCATAGAGAATCTCCAAGATGGCATATACCAGAAACGGAAACAGAAATTATCCAAGATTCAGATAATGATGTAATCAATAATACCATTCCCACTCATGATGAAGAGATAAATACTGATGGAAACACAAAACTCGCATTTTTGATAAGAATACCAAGAGAAGGTTACTCCAAGGAAGTTCTTCGAAAGCGTATAATGCAATGGAGACGAATGGGTCTGGATGTTTCATCTGCCGAACCAGCATTGTTCCAAGATTCGGATGATTTGGGTTACGAAATATACAAATCAGTGGAAGACAAAGTTCGCAAAGCAGTGGAACTTGATAATAGATTAGATCTGTTATTGGAACGAGGTTGGCGCTCTGACGTCACAAAAATGAGATTTAGGGTAAGACAGCTAACCGGGTTTGCTGAGGTTGAATCAAGAATCAACGAACTTATCTGAACAATCGGCCGCACTCAGCTTCAATCCTAGCCAACCATCTCCCAGTCCTGAGTTGTGTGGCTATAGCCTCAATTTCTTTTGAAGTGGATCTGTCCCCATCTAGTGGATCACAGATTTTTCGTACCAATTTGTATAATCTATACACATGGTCGGCAGGTTCTGCAACTCTGTATTCAAGTGCCTCACATGCAATCAGTAACTCGCATGCAAGAACTTCTGACAAATGTTGACAGGTTTCGACTAAGTTCCAACATGCTGTAGCACCCATCGACACATGGTCTTCCTGTCCTCCAGAAGTCGGTGTAGAAAATGCAGACCTGGGAGACGCTCTTGCGTGCATTTCCGCTAGTGCTGCCGCAGCAACATAGTGAACAATCATCATACCTGACTCCAAGCCAGAATTTTTTGCCAAAAATGCTGGCAGCCCAGAACGTGTTGGGTCAACCATTTGGTCGATTCTTCTTTCAGAGATATGGGCTAATTCAAACAAAGCATGAGACATATTGTCAGCACAAATCGCTAGAATTTCTCCATGAAAATTACCCTGGCTAATAACCTCGTCAACACCTGGTTCTGAAGGATTTGGGAAAATTAATGGATTATCTGTTGCGCTGTTTATCTCAATTTCAATGGTTTTTACTAGTTTCTCATACGACTCTAGTACTGCACCATGAACTTGGGGAATGCACCTGAATGAATATGGATCTTGAACCTTATCACAATCATGATGTGCTGCGACAATAGGTGAATCTTTTAGGATGGAAAAAATTCTCTTTGCGATAGTTATTTGACCAAAGTGTGGTCGTACTTGATGTACTCTAGCATCCATTGGCTTGATTGAACATTCTTGTGCTTCCATGGAAACACAGGCGATTAAATCGGCAATTGGCAATAGATCCTCCAACAAATTTTTTGATTTCACTAAAAATGCACACATTTGACTTGTTCCGTTGATTAGTGATAGACCATCTTTTGCTCCCAATTCTACCCCTATAATACCCTTCTTTTTCAGCATTTCAGATGTCTTTACTGGTCCATTTTCACCCCAAACTTCACCTTCTCCAATAAGAGATAACGCCATGTGTGACAAGGGTGCGAGATCACCTGATGCTCCTAATGAACCAATTCTTGGAACAACAGGGATAATATCTTCATTCAAGTATAGAATTATTTGTTCAATTACAGATTTCTGGATACCTGAGTTCCCCTTGAGCAGGGAATTTGCTCTTACGCACATCATTGCTCGTGTGTCTTGTATTGACATTGGTTTTCCAATCGCACAAGCATGTGATCGAATCAAATTTACTTGTAATTCGGCTAAATCTTTTGTTGAAATAGACTCACTAACGAGAGCCCCAAATCCAGTGTTAATACCGTAAACTGTCTCTCCACCGGAAAGAATTCTCTCTACTACTCTCCTAGATGCTTCAACTTTGAGCATGGCATCTGTGGCTGGCTCAACCTTCTCTCCGTTTGAAACAAGGTGGATTTCAGTCGATGACAGTGTACTTCCATCTAGTTTGATGCTTCCCATTATTCATCCCGACTATACACGGAGTCTATTAGGGTGTCATCACATACATAAGGCAAAGTGACCTTTAGTTTCTGATTTGATTCCATGGCTCGTTTAATCGCAAATATTGCGCCATCGTTTCTAGCCCATGCTCTACGTGATATACCGTTATTCACATCCCAATCAAGCATCGACAGAAGGTTAATCTCACTACTTTCACTTCCATCTATAAGCAATCCAAACCCACCGTTTATGACTTCGCCCCAGCCAACACCTCCACCATTGTGTAAGCTAATCCATGTCGCACCGCGAAAACTATCACCCACGAAATTTTGAACTGCCATGTCAGCAGTAAACATCGAACCATCGGAAATGTTTGCTGTTTCTCGGTAAGGAGAATCTGTTCCCGCAACGTCGTGGTGGTCCCTACCAAGTACGATAGGGCCAGATATGGTTCCATCCTTTATTGCATCATTGAAAGCCTTCGCAATTTGTTTGCGACCTTCAGTGTCCGCATACAATATTCTTGCTTGGCTACCGACGACCATCTCATTTTCACCAGCTTGTTCTATCCATCTTATGTTGTCCAGCATTTGCTGTTTTATTTCTGGCGGGGATTCTTCAGCCATAGTGGACAATACCTCAAGTGCAATTTTATCGGACTTTTCTAGGTCACTTGAATCGCCTGAAGTGCACACCCATCTAAAAGGTCCAAATCCGTAATCAAAGCACATCGGACCCATAATGTCTTCAACATAACTCGGGTATCGGAATTTCAGTCCATTGGAATCCATAACGTCTGCTCCTGCTCTGGATGCTTCTAATAGGAATGCATTACCATAGTCCCAGAAATATGCACCGTTATCTACCAATAGATTGACTGCATTTGCATGTCGGCGAAGTGTCTTCTGGACTTCGATCTTGAACTGCTTTGGATCAGCCGACATCATTTCTTTGCCTTCGGTAAAGGACATTGTAACAGGATAATAACCACCCTGCCATGGATTGTGCAGGCTGGTTTGGTCAGACAATAGGTCAATTTTTACACCTCGGTCAACCATTCTTTCTAACAATTCAACTATGTTGCCAATGTGGCCAATAGACTTTGCAATACCTTTTGATTGCGCATCTAACATTCTATCGATAGCGTCATCTGCCGATATCGCAATTTCTGATAACCATCCTTGCTCATACCTTTTTTGTGCAGCATGAGGGTTAATTTCGCTAACAATACAAGATGCACCTGCGATGACAGCCGCTTTTGCCTGTGCTCCGCTCATTCCACCAAGACCCGATGTAACAAATGTAATTCCTGACAGATTCTCTTTTGCACCGCAAAACATTCTTGCTGCATTTAATACGGTAATTGTTGTACCATGTACAATACCTTGAGGTCCAATGTACATATACGATCCTGCAGTCATCTGACCAAACTGGCTAACTCCTAGAGCATTCATTCTGTCATAATCGTCTTGACTGGAGTAGTTCGGAATTACCATTCCATTTGTCACAACGACTCTCGGCGCATTAGGTGAGGATGGAAAGAGTCCTAAAGGGTGTCCAGAGTATATGACTAAGGTTTGGTCGTCATCCATCTCACATAGATATTTCATTACTAGACGATATTGTGCCCAGTTTTGGAAGACTGCTCCATTTCCGCCGTAAGTGATTAGTTCATGTGGAAACTGTGCAACAGAGTTGTCCAGATTATTGTGAATCATCAACATTATTGCTGCTGCTTTGATTGATTTGGTTGGATACATCTCCAAGGGATATGCTTTGATTTCATACTCGATTGGCCTGTAGCGCATCATCCAAATTCTTCCGAACTGATCAAGTTCGGAGGCAAATTCTGCTGCTAGTTTATGGTGGAGCTCATTTGGAAAGTATCGAAGTGCGTTTTTGAGGGCGAGTTTTTTCTCTTCTTCTGTGAGAATTTGCCTTCTTTTTGGAGCATGGTCCACTTCTTCCGATATACCTGGGTGATCTGGTAAAACTTCAGGTATACCCTGGCCGACAAATGCACGCATTGCATCCACATCGATTGCCATATACCGGGCCAATTGGTGTTGATATATTGAATATTGTAATCGTCACTGCTATGAGTAACATATGCAACGGAGGCTTATGGAGGAGGAGGTTTACCATGCCGAACTGGCAGATGCGAAACGAGATGGTAATCTACTCAACGGTTTAGTAGGAACAACAATTGCAGTTGCAATTGTATTTCTAATACTCGGAATTAATATTGGGAAAGTAATTGAAAGTCAAAGTTCAGCATCTAGCGAATACGACGGCATACGTGTTCCTGTTTGGGAACGTGGGAATCTAAATTATGTTACAGATCAAGATTGGGGCGTAGTGATGGAATTCGGCCCCTACGAACTACGAGAAACGGACAATGAGTGGAATTCTGAACACGTATTTGTGGAATATGAACTACCACTGGAGGAAGGCGGAGCAGCACCAAATGGCTTGATTTCCTTAGCATATTGGCGTCCAAATGTTCCTGAAGATGTAAAAGTACCAGTAATTGCCGAGTTCGGACCTTATTTCCAAGAACCAAGTGTCCAAACACCAACAATCGAAGTCCCCGGAAGTTGGCTTGGTGAGATGATTATTGACCAGATTTTACCTCATGGGTATGCGTTTGCCCAGGTGTCTGTGACTGGGACAGGACGTTCGAACCACTGTATGGACCTCATGGGTACAGCCGAGCAGTTAGGTAATGATGCAGCAGTATCATGGTTAGGAAGTCAGAATTGGTCGAACGGCAACGTTGCTATGATAGGAAAATCCTATGATGGTTCAACACCATGGCAGGCAGCGATGTTCGGTAATGAACACTTAAAATCAATAGTTCCAATTTCAGGCCTGATTGGTGTGAAAGAACTCATGTGGAAAAATGGTTCTGCAGAAGCAAGAGCCCCTATAATGCACAATGGTGTATACGGGTCATACGGATTCGATGGTGATGAGGAAGATTATGGGAATCTGTGTCCTGATTATTTAATTGGTCCAGGAACCGGTGTTGCTGCTTGGATGTTTGGTTCCGAAGTTGCAGGAGATTATTGGGCAGAGAGATACTTCTTAGACAGAGTGTTGGAAAACTACAAAGGCTCAGTGTACCTTATTCAGGGTATGCATGATTGGAATGTCGACCCACATATGGCGATTCCTACCATAAATTTACTCAAAGACCACGGTATAGAAGCAAAGGGATTGTTTGGGCAATGGGATCACGATTATCCGGATAGACCAATACAGTTGTATGAAAGATCAGATTTAGGCGGTAGAGGAGGAGAAGCATTCCCATCAATGATTCGCTTTGATTGGATGCAAGATTTGCTTGAGTGGTTTGATTGGTACCTAAAGGGCGAAGGTAGGGAGCCAGCATTACACGTAGAAATACAATCTAATCAAGGAGCATGGCGTATAGAAGATAGATATCCCGCTAGTGATACCACTGAGGTGATTATGACAATAGGGGACGACCTCTCTAGAATATCAGGGAGCTCGAATGTTTTGCCAGACGCTAGCACAGGACCTGTATACGAGAGCGCTCCACTGGAGGAAGATATGTTCATTCAGGGTCTACCTAGGCTACATGTAGAAGTGTCAACAACCACTGTTGGTGGACAATTGTACGCAATACTAGAAGATTGTTTTGAGGGTGATTGTATTCACATTGGACATGCAATCATGGATTTGCGGTATCACGAGGGTGGTGATGAATTATCCTCAACTTGGACACCTGTAGTGGGTACGATCACTGCAATGATGGAGTTCATTGCACTTGACGCAGAGATTGAAGCGGGACACACATTGCGAGTATCATTACTCTCTACCGGTGAAGATTATCTACCAGCGTCAACATCTTCGATAGTTACAATTCAAGAGGGGGCAGGAAGTACTCTTCAGTTAGATACTTTCAACCCTGAAACAAGGAGATATTGGACACCACCTGTATGCACTCATGAGATTTGCGCCTGATTATCTGGTCTCCAAAGCGTGAACAAAATGCCACAGGCCACCATCAGAAGCGAGAACGAAATGAATCCACTCTTGAGACTCAGATCATAATATTCTACCAAATATCCAGCTGTGGTAGTCGATAGGGCAGCTGTTGACCCTAGTATAAGCATGTCCATAGAGAAAACTCTACCACGGACCTCGTCCTCCACCCAACTTTGTGTGAGTACGGTCGATAAGACCCAATTTCCTCCACTTGCTGCGTGTGAACAAATGATTAGTGCGACAGTTAACGGTAGGTAATACTCTAGCGTAATTCCAACCATGAAATAAAATACACCGCTAATAGTTACAAGAATACCAATTAGAGATGGCCATTTGCTTTTGTCTTTGAACACCGCTCTGGCTATCAATGGACCAATTCCGGTCCCTATTCCTCGAGCGAAGAAAAACAATCCAAATCCAAAGGCTGCTCCGTAGCCTGTGATGTCTGACCCTGCCAATACAAGGAACACTCCTGCCAGTCCCGCACCAGCTAGATTCCATGACGATTTTGCGAATACAATTCTAAGGAGTTTTTTATCATTGTAAATTCTGTTCCAACCAATTTTGATATTCGAAAGTGCAGTTCGTAATAATGGGCCCTTCATACTCTCATCTATCGTTTGGTCGATGCGAAGAGGTATAAGTAAAATAGCGGATAACAAAAAGGTCAGTGAATCAATTATGAATGCTGCATCAGTCCCTAGTTCGCTAACTACTATTCCTCCCAGCATTGCGCCAGTACACAGTGCTGTAGACCATGAAGCACTACCTATTGCGTTGGCGGTAATCAAGTCGTCTTCATCGACGATATTGGGAACAGCCGCCCTTTCAGCGGTTACATAAACACCATGCAATAACATCATAATTCCTGATATTGAAATGAGCCACCACATGTCTTCTGGACCATCCACCATAAGGAATGTTAAGGCTAAACCAATTTGGAAAACGTTTGACCAAAACATCAGACTTTTCCTACTCAGTCTGTCAGCAAGTAAACCGTTTATTGGTTGAGAGATGCCGAAAAGTAGCATTCTAACAGAAAACAATATTCCAAGCAAAAATTCAGACCCAGAGTATTCTAGAATTAGTATGAAAAGGGCTATTGTATTGAACCATTCGCCTAACAATGATATTACCGAAGCAGCCCATAATCTTCTGTAACGTGCGTTACTAGAAAAGAACTCAATGTAGCCCTTAGACAAGACTATTCCTCCTCTGATATTCTTTTGTTATTTTCAAGGAGGCTGCAAATAATCCATTTTGAAGTGGGGGTGTTGGACTTTATCGCTGTCGAATCTAGAGGAACTAAAACGTTTGATTCAGGGAAGTAAGTTGCGATATTACCCTTTGGTATATCGTATGAAACAACCTGCCAGCCATCGCTTCGACGGTCGATACCATTATGGTGAGAAACGATGTCGATTTGGTGGCGATTTTTCCATCCCCTATCTATCATATCCTCAGCATTCATCAAAACAATTCGTCTATTGCCATGAAGGCCACGATACCTGTCATGAAGGTCGTAAATTGTAGTATTATACTGGTCGTGGGAACGAATGGTCATCATTACATATTTACCATCTTCAACATAAACATCTGGCAAATCATTGGATATGAAATGAGCTTTTTTATCTGGTGTGTTGAAAGTCCGACTATCCCTTGGCGGATTTGGTAGTGCGAATCCATTTTCGGTTCTAACGCGATAATTGTAATCCTCAAATCCAGATAAGGCTTTACTCATTAATTCCCTTATGTTGTCATAATCATTGACAAGGTCAGACCAGTCCCTTCCGTCGTCAAGACATTCCTTTGCCAAAGATGCTACAATCCATGGTTCACTCCTTAGGTTAGGACTTGCTGGTTTCAGACCACCTTTGGAGGTATGCACAATTCCCATTGAATTTTCAACCGTAACAAATTGTTTGCCTGATTTTTGGATATCTATTTCAGTTCTACCTAAACAAGGAAGAATTATTGCGGTTTCGCCAGTAACTAAATGAGATCGATTGAGTTTTGTTGAAATTTGAACAGTCATTTTGGTTTTCGTCATTCCCTCTGCAGTTGCAATTGTATCCGGTGTTGCTGAAATGAAATTTCCTCCCATGCAGAACAGTAGGTCCACATCGCCTGTACGCATTTTGTGTATTGCTTCAACAACATCTACTCCGTGTTTTCTTGGGCTATTTATCCCACAAGCAGAATCTAATTTTTCAAGAAAAGCTTCGCTTGGTCGTTCCCATATACCAACAGTTCTGTCTCCTTGGACATTAGAGTGACCCCTGACTGGACACAATCCAGCTCCTGGTTTGCCTATGTGTCCTCCTAGTAACATCAAATTTGAAACTTCTTGAATCACAGCGACACCATTACGATGTTGAGTCAAACCCATTGCCCAACATGATATTGTTGCATTGGAGGCTGCTATGATTTTCCCCACCTCCTTTATTTGTGACTTAGTCAGCCCAGTATTACTTTCGATTTGTTCCCATTTGGTTTTTTGTACTGTGTCTAGAAGTTTCTCGTACCCTGTCGTGCTCTGATTAATGAAATCGTGGTCCAGGGCGTTTAATTCAAATTGGACCTTCATAAAACCGTGCATCAATGCAGCATCACCTCCAATTTTCACCTGCAAATGGATGTCTGCTAATGATTCACTACCAAAAGAGAGTTTCATGTAATCTTGTGGATGTTTAAATCTTACTAAACCGGTTTCTGGTAGCGGATTTATGTGTATGATTTTTGCTCCGTTCCGTTTTGCATCTCTGAGTGCAGTGAGCATTCTTGGGTGGTTGGTACCAGGATTTTGTCCTATTACTAGAACTAATTCTGCATGATTAAAATCGTCTAAAGTAACGGTTCCTTTACCGATCCCAATAGTTTCTACTAGCGCCCGCCCGCTAGATTCATGGCACATGTTAGAGCAATCAGGCATATTATTAGTGCCTATTGTTCGAACAAATAATTGATACAAAAATGCCGCTTCGTTGGATGTGCGCCCCGATGTATAAAATACACATTTATCTGGGTCACCAGATTCTTTGATTCGATTTGATATTGCTTTTATTGCCGATTCCCACGATATTGCCTCATATTTGTTATTGTCAGGTTTGAGAATCATAGGGTGAGTAATTCTACCTTGCTTATTTAACCAATAATCACTTTTTTTAGACAGTTCTTGGACAGAATATTTTGAAAAAAATTCGGGAGTAACGTTTCCCTTCATTGCCTCGTCAGCTACTGCCTTAGCGCCGTTTTCGCAGAACTCAAAGGAGCTTGAGTGTGATGGATCAGGCCAGGCACATCCTGGACAGTCAAAACCCTCGATTTGATTTACAGTAGTCAAGGTTTTTACTGTTTTTGTAACTCCCATTTTCTTTAAACCGTGACGCATTGATGATGTTGCGGCCCCAATACCTGCTGCAATCGACTTAGGCTTTTTGATTTTCAGATAATTATCATCGGG
>Ga0160423_10001567_pt1 | contig 19174 bp, 6 predicted proteins | sample CRUFie14St8metaG_FD_108191 | JGI IMG/M metagenome (GOLD analysis project Ga0160423, IMG submission 108191) | Marine microbial communities from the Costa Rica Dome - CRUD Field 142mm St8 metaG | ecosystem: Environmental > Aquatic > Marine > Oceanic > Photic zone | place: Costa Rica: the Eastern... | reverse complement strand
GACTAGCCCGGTCCCAACCCCGGAGGCCACCAAGGTGACGGTGATGTCCAACCCACTGAGGCAGCAGGGCGCAGCTCGGGAGCCGCAGGGTGCCCTTCCCACAACTATCTCCAAGGGCTGGAAGGAGCGAGGCAGAGAGAGGGTTGTGACAGTGTCAAACCCTCTGTCCGCGAAGCCACCCGAGGGAGAAGAGGAGCGTGGGTCCGACAACCCTCTTTGCGCCGCTGGCGACGGAGAGGGAATGGCAGAAGACCTGCCGGACTCGATCGTGCACGGTACCATGAGCGTTGGCGTCAAGGAGGACTCCGAGGCGCCTCTGGTGACCAACCCTCTCTCGGATAAGTCTGAGGAGAGCGCTCTCTACCCGGTCATCGCCCACGAGTAAGGTGTGAGGGTGAACCAAGCTGCCTTGGCGCGCTGTTTTTGTTCTTTAAACCAATCGACCTTCTGATCGAACTGTTGTTGTATTTTTACTTTGTACAAAGTACTTTGTACTAAATGGTATTTGATTTTTTTCCAACGCTTCTGGCCAACCAGTGAAATCTCGTAACGGCCACCCTTCTTCGTCACAACGGCAAGAACTTCGGGAAATGGAGAAGCGTGCAAATGGGAAAGACGGTGGCGTGAGAGTTGTTAGCGGGAGACTCCCATCCGGGATTGTTCTGCAAAGTTGACCTTCATAGTCCGCTGGCTGATAGGGAAGATGGCCAAGAGGTCGAAGAGAGGCCTGCAGCCGTTGTAGGAGGAGCAAAAGGCAAAAGGTTGAAAATATTTTTGTTACAAAGATGAGCACTTGCTTTGCTACAAAGATGAAAACAAAGGCATTGAGCTCTAATACGCCAGTGCGGTGAACAGCCCGACACCACGGTTGATCCAGTGGCTCTGTGGCTTGTCGCTGGGCACCTCAATGAAGAGCACAAAGTTTGAGTTGTGGCCGGTGGTGGACAGTGTTCCCGCTCGCGTTAGCGTCCTTCATTCCAAGAGAGAGATGGAGAGAGGAACGGGTCAGTTGGGAACTTTGTTTCATTTTGGAAAAGTCCACTTACTTGTACACTGGCGTTGAGTAAATTCCTGCGTGAACACATAGTTCAGAGTGAGTTAGAGTGAGAGAGAGAGAGAGAGAGTCAGGACGTGACCAAGACCTAGACCCTGTCCAGGACAGTCTCATAGCCCCTGCAGGGCGATGCTGCTTACCGAATTCTTGCTTAATCCTGTTCTGCTCCGGCTTGAGCCAGATAATGGGCATCTCCGTGTACAGTTCCTTAGGACGGCTCTCGTCCAGAACGTGTGCCGCGTAATCCCACCTCCCTCCTTCCAGATACAATCTCCTGATGTAGCACCCGTCTGTTGGCCCGTCCGGCACAGCGTCGGTCAGTGTGTCCATGACACGGAACGAGAAGCTCACCGTGTCGATCGAGAAGAGCATCTTCCTCGCAAAGTTCTGTAGTGTGCCCGTCAAAAATGCTTGCGGGAAGAAGAATCCAGAGATCCAGTAACACGCCGGGTTGCCCTTTTCGATCCAGTTCTGGATGAAGGTCACTCTCTCAATGAGATCAGTCACCCAGCTGGATAGGGGCTTGAGGCTCGGGTAGGCCTTCCCGGCCCAGAGCTCTGGGACAATGTTGTCAAAGAGATTCGACGTGACCGCCTCCAAGTCAGGCGACATCACCACAAGACCCTTCAGAGCCTTGATTCCGTTTTGAAGGCTGACTTTCATGATTGCGAGCAAAGAGTTGTAACGCAGGCACTCCTGGTTCAACACCGTGTTCATGCTTTCGTCGTGCCGCGTTGGATACTTCTTGTAGACCTCATCAGTGTCGAAAACAGGAGGAGTTTTGTCGAGAATTTCTTGGGCGAGCTTGCTGACGACTTCCTCTCTACTCAGACCGGTGCCTCCGCCCACCCTGGGCTGGATGCTGAGCACAGTTGCAAAAAGCGAATTCGTTTCGCCCAAGTCACACGTGATGTCTGCGTTCTCGTGCAGTCCAAAGATCTCGGGGTTTGGAACAATTGGCAGGCCCTTGATGTAGTCCTGATAGTCCTTAATCGTCTCCCCCTCTGCGACCTTGTAAACCCCAGAGTCGCTGAACTGGTATCCCTCCATGAGAACATTCTCGTTGATGAAGGACTCCAAGAGGTTGTTGATCAACCTCCTGTCCTTGTCATCGGTCACTCTTCCGCCATAGTTAATCTCAGAACACATGAAGCGAAGCACTCTGTATGGAATCTCGTCGTAATCCGAAAGGAACATCTTCATCTGCGTTTGGCACACCTTCAGATCCCCGTCCGTGAAGCCATACCGGATGTTCCAGCCGAGCGGCCCGAACTTTCTCCTGTCCTGAATTACCGCGTGGAACAAGCACAGGCCAAACATGAGCTTCCTGAACTCGTTGGGCTTGGAGCACTCCGAGACATATCCGTCCGTTATCCTGTTGTAAGATCTGGTCAAGTTGCTCTTCAGACCCTTTTTGCGGCTCCAGCGTCATCTTGACTCCGTTCTGCAGAATCAGCACAGGAAACTTGTCACTTGGCATGCTTGTCAGCCAGAGCCTAAAGTCCTTGTGCACGGTTTTGGGGTCGGTGGTCTCCAAAATTCTCTCCAAGCTCGGCATCCAGCTTCCAGCCAAGTGGCAGTTCTGCAAGCACACCCAAAGCCCCCTCTCCATTCCGTTGCTCAGCAATTTTTCAGCCTTGGCCCCCTGGCCTTGCCCCAGACTTACTTTGTCAAACTTTCTAGAGAACTTCATCTCATCCGCAAACTTCAGCAAGTCTGCCATGGGGTCGGCGCCTGAGCTCAGCACGAAGATGAGTGGGACCAAGTTCTGACTTTCCTTGTAGCACACCCCCAAGTCAAAGGCTGGCGGCTCAATAAACTGCTGGCCCATCTCCTTTGAGATAAAGTCCTGGATGGCCAAGACCACCTTGTCAGCACGGATGCACTTCAAGACGCAAAGCCGCTGGAAGGGACTGAGCTTCTCCTGGAACATGGGACTGAATTCCTGGCGGTGTGCGTCATTTGAGTCAAACAGAGTCTTGTAGACCCCTATGTTCGCCACAAAGTCGTCCGCAAAACCCTCAAAGTTAGGAAGCTTGGACAAGTTCACAATCTCATTCCAGTTGGGGTCTGTGAGCCACTCCGGTGCTGGGTTTGGCCTGGATTTGTCCTCACTCGTTGCTCCAGAGAGCAGGAACCTCCAGTCGTGGTCGTCAATGAGCCCCCTGTGCTTCAATATCTTGATCGAAAGGGTGAAGGAAAAGAGGAGCTTGTGTGCCTCAAAGAGGGACCTGCAGATATTGTTGTATAGGGACAACGTGAAGTAGTCATTCAGGTTTCTTCCCCTCACTTCGATGTCCTCGGAGGCCTCTGACGCCGCAATGCCTCGGATGAAAAGGTCAATGTACCAAGTGAGAGAGTATTGGTACATGGGGTCCATAAGTGCCAGGTCGGAGATGCAAAAGAAGAGCAGGCTGGCCCTGATCGCCACAGGGCGGTAGAGCTCCCTGGTGGCGTCGATCTCTTTTTCCGTCTTCTCCGCCTCCTGCACCTTCGCTGAGATCTCGTTGGAAGTGACCTTGGACTTTGCAAGTGTATCGATCAGCTCCTCATCATCCAGGATATTTCCTTGCGAGTTGCTGAGCAGGAAGAGAATCTTGTCCTCAATCTCCTTGAGCTCTTTCTTCATCTTGGCATTGCTGACAACGAGCTGATTCTTCATCTCTGCGAGATCAGGGCGCTCCTGGGTGACCACGATGCCCAACAGCTGGTCCTCCAGGCCCTCAGGGGTGACCAAAAAGTTGAGAATGGAAACCTTTACACTGATCTCCGGGGAGTAGTGCGGGTTCCTGAGCTTGGTGGTCATATAGAAGGAGAAGTCCGCATGATAAGGAATGACATTGTCACCAATCTTGATGACGTCGTTGCTTCCGTCCTTGAAGACCTGCTTCAGGAGCAGTGGCTCAAGTGCCGCCTCAAGCTCCTCTCCTATGTTCTCCAACAGCACCGCACGTCCAAACCGCACTCCATTCTCAAGAGTCCGAAGAAAGTCTTTCTCACTGAGCTTGATCACGTCCAGACCCCTATCCTTCTCCATGTTCTTGATCCAATTGTTTGCCTGACCCTGAGGGTCGATCATCAAAGGCCAGCGACGGGCCTTGCTGAGGATGATTGCATTCTCCGTGGACTGGGCGTCAGACGGAAGGCCTGCGATGTTCCAGGACCTCACCTTGACAGGGTCCTGAAGGCATGAGATAATGTTTGTTCCCTCAGTATGGGGGATGCCGAATTTGTCAAGCGCCTCATTCCACTCCTTCACCAGCTCCTGGCGGTACATAGGAGTGAACGGTCCAGAGTATCCAATGACACCCGAGCTCACTACGGCATCTCCGATCACATTGATGAGAGCCTTGGCCAAAGTCTCAACGGTCTCGGTCCAACGCACTCTCTCTCCGCCAAGACCACCAATGAGCTTCTCCGCCCTGTCAAGCTTGACCTTACAGTCGCTGACTTGCTTGGCGAGCTCGTCCTGCTTGGCGACGGCCTTGTCGTAGTCCGCCTCGAGCTTCGCAATTTTCTCCTCGACCTCCCTGAGACTCGCCTGCGCCTCCGCCAAGGTTGATGCTGCTCTGGCAGCTGCAGCCTCGGCCTCCTTGAGAGCAGCACGCTTGGGCTCCACCTGCAAGGCAATCTGGTGGTACGTATACATGGCCCTGGCCCACATGCAGATGGACGTGCAGGCCTTGTTCACGCGCGCCACTGCCTCAGGGGTGAATGACTCGTTGTTCATGTACGGCTCAATTTTCGTGATCACAGAGTTCTTGATGTTGTCCTTGTCGAACTCTGTAAGCATGGTTAGGAATCTGGTAGGGTCCGCAAGGAGCTTGGTCGCGTTCTCCCAGTAATCTGGAATCTTCTTTCCCATTCTGTTTGGATCAGCAACCATCTTTGGCTTCTCCTCGAACATGATGCAGGTCGCCTCCATGACCAAGCGGACACCCTCTGGCGGATTCTTCAAGGCCTTCACCTCGACAATGTCTGCCCTGCTCAGGTTCTTAAGACTCTCAAGGGCTGCATCCAGAGCTGGCAGAGCCTTGGCGAGATCTGCCTCTGCGTCATCCTTGATCGCCTTGGCAGTCGCAGCCTGCTCATTTGCCTCCGCCTCCTGCTCTGTCACTACCTTCTTGGTCTCGTCTGCCTCCTTCTTGTCCTTTGTGATCACAATCATCATCTCGTCAACCTCCTTCTGGGTCTTCACTAACACAGGCTGCAGCTCTCTGAGGTCCTCCTTCATCTTTTCGACTTCCTTGGTGGTATTGTTCAACTTGTCAAGACCAACAGAAAGCCTTGTCTTGACTGTTCCGAGCTCGTCCTTCTTCTCGCCCAAAACCTTCAGGAAGGTTCCCAGCAGCTCCAGGTAGGACGTCGGCGTGACATAGTTGTGTCTCCTCAGCTCATCAAGATACTTCTTCGATTTATGCTCCACTGACTGGTGAATGTACACGCAGGCGTTGACAACGCCCTCAAGCAAGTTGTTTTCTCCCTCGCCAAGCTCCACGTCCGTCATGAAGTACTTGCACACGGATGCTAGCGCTTCCCGTGGCCACTCGGCAAACCAGTCGATCGTGCAACAGTTCACCAGGGCGGGGAACATCCTCAGGCGCTGCCTGAAAACATCGCCGACGGGTGAGAAGCACAGCACAACGTGCAGATTCGACCGTACCCTATTAGTAAAGAACGAGGCAATGGCGGGCTTCGTGATCTGCTGAATCCCTTGCTGCTGCATCAGGGGACGCATTGCGCCGTTGATCTGCTCCTGGTCATCCGTTCCCCAAAGGTTGGGAACCTCACCCGAATTCAGAATGTTATTGATATCCTCCAGGAATGATTCCTTCACAATCTGAGTATCTGTGAAAAGGAAGACGACGTTTTCTCCATCCATACCGGCCTTCTTCAGCACGGTCTTAAGGTCGTCCCTCCACTCATTCTGGCCGTACTGCTTGCTGATCTCAATCTGGAAGAGCTGGTAGTCCTCAATGCTGGCGGCCAGCTTGGTCAAACTCTGGCGACCACTTCCTCCTACTCCGAGCAGGAGAGCGTTTCCAAGGGGCAGGCCAATGACCCTGCAAACTCTGGACACATGCTCAATGGCGTCCAAGAACATCACCAGATTCATTGGAGCATTTGAGACCGAGTTGTAGTCCTCCAGGTACTCGTTGATCACGTTGATGAGTTTGTCCATGTCTGTAATCTGCTGGTAGATCTGTGGGTCAGCTCCAGGGATGAAGTAGTCTCCAAAAATCAAGCTCTCGGTCTGCACGGTATCCTCCCACTCCATATTCATATGCTGCTTGACATGCTTCTTCTGGAGCTCAAGGAACCACTCCCTGTCCTCGTTGTTGATCAGACGGTCCTTGAAGACCCTCTGCAGCTCATGCAGCCAGAGGCAGATGAAGCCGGCCTCGTCTGAGATAGCCTTAGGGTTCGCACGCATGGTTCCCTGGAATACCTTTCCGAGGTCACGCAAGTTGAACGTGTAGTGAGACTTTGATGGAGTTGGAAGGAGCTCCGTCCTGACGGTGTTGTACATCTCCACGGTGCTGGTGATGATAGGATGCACCAGACTTGAGAGATTTCCAAAGTACTTGCTAACAAAGGAAGACAGGATGGTCTCAAAAATCCTGCAGAGCGTTTCCTCGGCCATGTCCGTGAAACTGATGAAATTGAAATGTCTGAGAAGTCTGTTGGTAACCGGGTTTCTTCCTCCACCAGGTGGACCCATGGCAGCAATAAACTGCATGTCGATCAGCTGTCTGAAGGCACAAGGTGGCTTTCTGTCATACCATCCAGAGTAGTCCATCCACTGGCGGACGACCTCAATCGGAGGCTGTGCAAAGTACTTCTCTCTCAGAGGCATGTTCAGGTCATCAATGAAGAAGACGTACTTCTTTCCGGTCGGTGGTCCGAAGACTCCCTTCCTCCTCTTTTCCATCCTTGCATCAATCTGGTCCTGAGTCTGGTTCGCACTGGTTCTTGCAGAGAAAGTCATGAAAATGGGGATGTACTCCTTGGGCATGCCGGTCATTAGTCTGTTGGACACAATCAGCGTCTTTCCGGTTCCAGTGTCACCGACACAGAGAACGTGCCTGTTGTCCCTCGCGAGAGTGTTTATGACATAGCCATACCTCACTGTGTCAATGGTAGGGATGACCATCTCGGCAAAGGGCATGTCAGGGTCGGCCTTGAATTCGGGGATGGTGTCCATCCACCCAACCCTCTTCATTTGGTCCTGATCCCAGCACCAGTGGTACACCGACTTGTCCGTTGGCATCATTGCAGTTTCAGAAATGAGGGCCTTGTTAGCCCCAACCTTCTCCCTAAAGTACGTGTCAAATGCGACCCTTCCCTTGGCATCGCACGAGCACCCCACAGACCACACAATGGAGAAGATGAAGTATGGCACGGCCATCTCCTTGATTTGGTTCAGGACCTCCTCTGTGAGTGGATCCTCTCCCTCGTTGCGAATGAATGGCTTCAGCATGGAGCTCATGATCTTGAAGATGGATGTGACCAGGTTGTTGTCCGTGGTGGTCACGGTCTCCTTGAGCTGCTTCCTGACCATGTAGATGCAGTCAGGGACAATCGCCAAGAAAATCTGCTTCATCTCCTCGCCCTTGCATGCGGCGAATTCAGGCAGCGTTTCAATCCAAGAGTCAAGAAGCGGGGTAAAGCCCATGGTCGTGGGTTCGACATAAATCATGCCACACCGACTCACAGTGGCAGGAGAGGCAACAGCGAGATCCTCCACCTCAAACATCATTGTCATGGCAGATGACAACTGAATGATCTCTCCGCTCACAAGGCAGAGTTTCTTGTTGTCGTCAAGGACCGTGTTCATGTTCTCAATCCAAATCGCATCAACTGGACCATCGAACATGATCCACTTCTTGTCAGGCTTGGTGTCCTCACTGCACTCTCTCATGTAGCACGCCAGCACTCCATCAGTCCACTCGTGGGTGTTATCATCGAACTCGCCATAGAGCTGTCCCATGGTGATACTCTTGGGGTTCAGAGGGTAAACCCTCACCTTTTGGAAATCCCCCACACCGGCAAGCTTCGTCATGGCCCTGGAGAGACTCTTCCAGTTCGAGGTCTTTCCGCCCATGGTTGGGCCCACGAGCATAAGACCGTGCCTGACGAGAGTTGTCTCGTAGAGCTGGATGATCTTGCTGACGAAAGAGTCGACGGGCTGAAGTCCAAGATCCCTGCAGCTCTCGTGAATGGCCCCAATCAGTTTATCGTGCTCGATTTTGGGCTGCTGAACACCTGGGAAAAGGTCTGATATAATACCATCGAACAGTGGAAGATCGTGGGACAAGAACTTTGGCACGTTCACGTCCTTGAGTCCTCTGAGAAGGAGAACCTCTTCGTCATCCTCAGGATAATCCCTCTTGAGGTTTCCGGCAGCCGTGATCACCGACTTGACGGCTCTCATGCCATAATCGTAGTGATCCTGGCTTGAAAGCTGCTCAGAGCAAAGCTTGAAGGTAGCAACCATCTTCTTGGCCAACGCCTTGGCGTTCTGGTATCCAAAAGAGTACAAGCAAATCTCTCCAATGAGGGAGTAGTCCGGAACCATCATCGCACAAGGTCTGAACAAAGCCTTGAGGTTATCGGGCAGCTCGGACCTTCCGGCGTAACCAGGGTTCATGGTGATGTAGACGTTGCAGGCCGGGTTCAGCCCAATTTCGGTGTCTTCGAAAATGAAACGCTGAACCTTCTGCTGAATAGCTAACTGAATGGTAAGAATCTGCTGCGCAATGACAGAAAGGACCTCCAGGTCGATACGGTTGAACTCATCAAAGCACGCCCACGCTCCTGAGGAGGCAAGGCCCTTGAAGAACTTGCCCATGGCAATGTAATCAAGTCCATCTGAGCAGTTGAAGACCACACACTGCTTCGCCATGGCCTTGGCAAGATCCTTGGTTGTCTCAGTCTTGCCAGTACCGGCAGGTCCAGCAGGCGCACCACCAAGGTTGATGTGCATGGCGCTCATCAAAGTCATGTAGCAACGATCAGTGAGGGGGGTGATGACAAGCCTTGGAGAGTTTCCAAGGTACTCATACCCATAGCAAATGCTGGCTTGCACCATCTCAACCCAGCACTCGGCCTGGCCTGTGGTGCCGTCTCTCTCCTTCCAGTAGTAACGAAGCTGGCTGACCCACTCAAAGTCAGTAATGGCTCCAATGTTTCCATCGACGAGGCCTTGCACGACATCCCGGGCGTGAACATCAATCGTGATCAACGCCCCAAGGGTCATCCTCTCCAGCTTGGACAGCTTTCCTCGGACCAGGGCAGTCATGTCATACAACTCCGCCAGGGATTTTTCCTGGAATTCCTTGAGGGCGCTCTCCTTAATTCCCTTCTCAACGCCTTGAGACCAGTGAATGGCACTTCCAGACAAAACGACCATGGCAGGCCAGTCGCGCACCCACTGGGTTCTCTCCTTCTCAGCATAATCAAAGATAGAAACCTCCGTCTGCATTCTCACAGAGGCCTTCATCCTCTCCTCAACTTCACCAAGCCAGTTCTCCACATTTCCCTTGGGGTACATGGACTTGTCAAATGGAATTCTCTCTCCTTCCCCAGAGTTCATAGCACTGATCTCGAGATCATCAGCAAAATCCAGCGTAGAGATGGCCTCAAAACACTTTCGCAGGTGAGGCTGCACCGCCAGCGGATTCTTTGTCTGAGAAAGAATCTGGAGCAGCTCATCATTCGAAAGGAAGAAGAATCTCGCAAACGCCAGCCTTTTGGTTTCCAGGTAGTCCGCAAGACCCTTCTGAACGGAGTCGAGCATCTTGTTGCTCTCAATGTAAGACTCAAGGAGCTTCTGAGACGAACACATGGTGAGAATATGAGGGGTCATGTAGGCCTGCTGCAAAGTCTTGCGCCACATCCTGTCCACGGAGGAGAATCTCTTACTCTCCAAGGGCAGCTGATGCTGAATGTCCTCACTGTTGAAAATTGGCTCAAGGTACATCCACTGGCGCTGCAGCTGAATCCACTCATCAATCACCTCACTGACAAGACTGAGCTGTTGCTCCCAATTTGTGATCCTCTCCTCAAACGGCTTCTTGTAGGGCGAGAAGCTCATGGACTGGGACATCACAATGTGATCATCCAGCTGCTGGATGATTACCTCATCAACCTTGACGACGTATGTGCCAGTTTCTCTGTACTCCTTCAACTCGAGCTCCACCGTGCTCCACTCGTCCTGCATCTTGTCCAGAGCCTGCTCAATGGAGAATTCCTTGCCAGCAACGTCAGCAATCTTGATGATCCTCTCCTCGTGATCCATGATGCCCATTTCGAGGCCAGCCTTCAAGGTGAAAGACTCGTCTGGGTTCAGCTCCTGTTTGATCTCCTCGCCAATTTGCTCCCAGTGGCGGTCCCTCATTCCTGGGTTCCTCAAGGCAGCGATCATGGGAACGTACTTCATGAAGTCCTCAATCTTCGCTTTCGTAGTGTTGCAGTTTTCCGCACACTTGTCCAGGCCCTTATTCGTGAACGCTTTTGCAGTCTTGTGCAGGCTCTTGACCGACATGTTAACGCTCTTGTCCACCTCTTCTGGGTCAAGCTTGATGAAAATCCCGGTCATCCACTCGTTCTCCCACGACTTCCATGCAGCAGCGTACTTCCACAGAGACTGGAATGGCTCGAACTGCGTGGTGACCTTCTGCAGGTGTGAGTAATCCGTGATCGGCTTTTGGAACAAACCCTCCCGCCTATTGAACAGGTTGGCGTCATCCTGAGCCTTCTTGAGCTGCTGGGTGATCTGCTGAACATCATCGTACACGTAATCCACCTTGCTGAGATCAGTGTACTGTGAGAACTTTTCAACAGTGTCTGTAAGGGTCTCAATGGTTGCCTGGAAGTTCTCCTGCTCCTCATCCATCTCCTCCTCATACCGCTCCTGATCCTTGTCCATGTTCTCAGTCGTGGTCTGCAGAAGTCGCTCGATCTTGACGCCCCAGAAGCTTCCCACGAACTTGCTCTGAGAGTCAGACTCGCTGAGATTGTACCTCATGTCGTGCAAGCACGCGTAGTACTCATTCAAGGACTGTATCTCCTCTCTGAGCTCCGCATTCTTCGAGGGGACGGTCTCCATGAGCCGCCTCATGTCATCGACGTCCTCTGGCTTCTGAGTCTTGGCCTTGAGCTTCCTGTCGATGTCCTCATACTTCTGGCAGATTTCTCTCACCCTCTTCTTCGGAATCTCGACAACAACGTCCTTCACCTTTGCAATGAGCTCGCTCTGCTTTGAGATCAGGAACTCCCTGACCTTGTTCGTGTGGACCATATAAGAGCCCACTACAATGCTAGAAGGGATCGAACTCTTCAGGTGGGCCAGGTACTCCTCACTCTCCGTGATGGTCTTCTTCAGCAGATCCAAGTTGATGTCCTCCCTCTCGCTCAAGTCCGTGCAAAACTGGTTCACGTCCAGCTCCAGCAGCTCATTGTACTTTTCGTACTGCTTCAGGTAGGACTCAAGCGCGACTAGCGAAAACTTCACCGTCTTCTCCAGGGCATCCCTTGCAGAAACGACTTTGGGCTCCATTGGGTGCACGGCATTCAAGATAGGAATGCTCCCCCAGAACAGATTCTCCATAATCGAGGGTTCGATGCTGGGAATTCCCTGCAGGGATGTGACACCCTGCTCAAACACCTTGAGAATCGCGGAGAGGAACTTGTCCAGCGGAGTGCTGTAGTGGAAGCAGAACTTCTCCATGTCCATGGCAAGCTCGATGGAAAACAGAGGAACCTTCCTCTTCTTCTCGGAGGACTTCTCTACGACAACTGTCGCGGGAGACACGATGTCCACAGTACAGTTGCACTCTGCCTCGATGAAGGTCACAAACCTTTCATAGGAGCTCTCCACCAAGATACGCAGGGTGTCCTCCATCATGAACCTGATCACCCTGAGGAACTTCTTAAGCTTGGAGAACTCGTAAGTCTCCTGGTTCTGCTCGTTCAGGTTGAACCAGCCCTTGCCAACGTCTTTGAAGGAGCTGCGGATCAGGTTCTTCAGGGTCAGGATCCAGGTGTCCTTCACCTGGTTGGAGACCTGGTCCGTGGCTTGACCCTGAGCCTGCTCGAACTCCTGGAGCTTCGAGCTCTTCGTGTAATGGATGTTGAAGATGTTCATCTTCTGGATCTTCAGGCCCTCCGACTTCACCTTCACGATCGCCGAAATCACCTCGGGCTTGGTGAGAAATGTGTGGAAGGAGAACTCGCTGAACTGGTCCGGAAAGTCATACAGTGGGATAGGAAAAGTCCCGGACTCGGGCACCTTGGCCGTCACGTCGATCGGGAACTTGTCCTCGATCGACAGGATGGAGCTGTCTTTCACCTTCTCGTCCCTCTTGTTGATCTTGTCGAAGATGAGCTTGTTCATTGTTCTGGCAAAGTCAATGTTGACCTCGTTGATCAGCTGGGACGTGTCCATGAGCTTGTCCTTGAGCTTCTTCGAGTTCAGTGCGTACACCAGCACCCTGTTGACCTGCTCGTTCGTCAGCGGCGGGATGTCCTCTGTGGGCATGTTGTCTATGAAGAAGTTGTAGCGCAGCTGGAGTTTGGCCAGCTCTCTCTGCTTGAAGGACTCCTCCACCCTGTTTGCGAACAGGAAGGGGTCCTCCGCCTTGAAGCAGATGTACATTCTGGGCTGCCACACGTCCTCGTCGCTCCCGTCGTACCTCACCAGGTAGGTGTTCTCTGCCTCGTTCGTGTCCACCACGGAGCAGGCAACCCACTCAATGAAGCCGTCCTCGTCCACCCTCAGCGCGGTGGCCCTCGTGCTCCCGGAAGTGGAGGTCTTGTCTTGGGGACACCACTCCTTCTGGTTCCTCGTCTCGTAGGTAGTGTTGTCGAAAGTCTCGATCTTGAGCTTCTTGCTCAGCTGCGCCTCAGATCCAGGCAAGGAGTTGTCGGACAAGTCCACGTCCTTCTGCCCCAGTAGCTTTGAGATATCCTGCAGCGCGAAGAGCCTCTTCTTCCTCTCGATTTGAACCTGCCTCGGCACCTCGCCAGGCTTGGTCTTGTACGGGATCATGACCTTTGGCTCCGAAGGCGACATCACTCCGTGCAGCGCGCCGACGTCGTCGTGGACCGCTCCGTTCGCTCCGTTCGCATCGCCGTTCTCCTGCTGCGGGACGATTGCCACAAGTGGCGGCGAGGTCAGCACTGGATCGGGCGAGCATAATTGATGGTCGGGGCGCGAGCAGAAACGGCTCGCGGGGCTTACCTTGTGGTGAACTCCGTTTCCACTGGCGCCGTTTTCGGGGGCCTCCTTGGGCTTGAGGCCAAACCTGGCCTTCGGCCTGAAGCCGCCCTTGGCAGGCCTCACGTTCTTTGTAGGGCTCGCCGTCACCATAATTTTTTCTTCCCTCGCCTGCACTGTTCCCGGTCGGTCTCAAGCTAGCGGGGGGGAGCGCAAGCGGCGACGAGAGCTCCTTCTCCTCGTATAGGGGGCCTCTTCGTCGGTCTACAGACCTGGGCCAGGTCTCATCGCTCTCCGCAACAGGTGAGCGGGGTCTGCCAGCTGCCAGTGCTGGTCTTCTCCAGTCCGCCGGCCTCGCCAATGCCCCCCTTCTCAGCCAGCTCGGCAGGCGATGGACACCAGCGTCTTGGGCACCTACGCTGGCTACAGGATCCTCCTTTCGCGGGCCTTGCGCTCCCTCCTTGCCTTCTTCCCTTTTCCTCGTTCAAAATTGCTGGTCTATTCCAGTCATTTTTGTGCTGTACGGAACTCGAGTTCTGTGGAGTTGGTCAAGGCCGAGCTTGATTTTTGAACGAAATTGGAAATTTTAAGGAAAACCAGACATTTCTGAGAGGGAGGACGTCCACGGGCAGGATCACGGGGAGGGGTGGAGGGCAGCTCCTCAAGCATGGTGAAGCTAAAGATCAAGATATCCCGTTGAGCGGGCGGGAGTGCTCGGAGGTTCGCTGGAAAAGACAAAAAAAAATTAGTCCTCCAGCTTCTTCAGCAGCTCCGTCCACCTCCACGGCTCCTCGTCAAAAATGTATGTGAGCTCCGACACCAGGACCCCTGTTCCCCCCATGCCCCTAAGCGACTTGATGGTGTCGTGCAATTTCGTCTTCCTCACGCAAACCGACGCTGCGTACAGGCGCTGGGACCGGAGCCCGCTGGAGAACACAGGCGATACGGTTGGCCCCTGGAGACCACCGATGCCGTTCTGCAGCATCTGGTCGGCGATCTCGGACTCGGACTCGGCCCTGATGTTCGTCGTGACGAGGAAGAACTCCTCGGCCTTCAGGTGAGCCTCCAGTCTCTCCAGGATCTGCTTCACCATCTCCAGCAGGCCCGGTCTCTCCTTGAGGGCCCTGCGCGAGGCAACCATGATTCCCTCGCTCTCGATCACCCTGCCACCAACAATCTCCTTCAAATTGTTCTCCCTCAAAGTCGTGCCCGTGCTCACCAGGTCGAGGATGATGTCCGCGCAGCCCATGTAGGGCGCCGCCTCCAGTGCCCCGTCCGCCGCCAGGAAGGCCACCTGGTTGGACATGCCATTCTCCTCGAAGAACTGCTTCGCGGTGTTGTGATACCCCGTGACCACCTTGAGGGGGTTGTCCTTGCTCCAGCCCATAGACTTGAGGTCATCGATCGAGTGAACTTCCGCGAAGTCGCCCTTGGACGGGACGCCGAGCGCGAGGTGGCACCCGCCGTACCTCAGGGCGTCGTGGACGATGATCAAATCGTCGTTCCCGTGGGCGAACTCGTGAAACATGTCGTACCCGAGGAAGCCAACGTCCACGTCACCGTATTGGAGCCTCCTGACGATGTCGCTGGCGCGCTGGAACCAGACCTCGAGGCCAGGCAGCGAGGGGACCTCTGCGACGTACTGGCGCGGGTTGGGCTTCCGCACCCCCAGCTGGCACGACTTCAGCAGAGCGAGGGTGTCCTCGGCCATGCGGCCCTTGGAGGGAAGGGCAAGGCGTGGCGGTCCCGCGCGGAGGGCGCCCACACTCGTCGCCGACTCCGCGGGGGAGCTCGCGGCCTTGGCCTTGGCCACGGTGTTCGCCGCGGGCCGACCTCGGACGACCTTGGTGGCGGGGGGTGGGGTGTTCCTCGCCGTGCCGGCGCGGGCGGCCGCCCTGGCCTCCCTCCTGCACGGTGGCGGCGCCAGCGCCTGGATGTGAGCTCGCGTGACGTTCATGAGTGCCCGCTCCCTTCTCCGCGGCGTCGCCCCTTCTGCCTACTTTTCAAAATCAATCTCTTATCCGTGATCGCCGGCCGCTTCCCCCCCTCCCATCCCGCCCAATCCTGCAAACATTTCCGCAAACATTTCCGCAGCCCATGTTGTACGAAAATTAGGGCGAAACGCGAGGGCGTCGGCAAAGGCCATTGTCGAGCCGGGGCACGATGGAAGCGCTGTACTTTAACGCCAAGGATGGCTTTTTGGGTGAGTTACGACTCTTACCTGCGGTGTGCTCACCCCGAACCCTTTTCGAAACTCGACCTCTAACCCCCTAAAACCCGTCCCTGCCCCAACACGCAACCCGCGCAGAGGCTATACTACGGGGGTTCCTGTCCGAGCTGCTGGACACGAGCGCGTACAACAACCTATGCCAATGCGAGACCTTGGACGACCTGGAGCTCCAGCTGTCCGGGACTTGCTACGGCAAGTTTCTGCAGGACGAGTCCTCCGACCTCCACCCTACGACGCTCGTGGAGCGGTGTGTCGACCAGTTTTTGGACGAGTTCAACTACCTGCGGTGCAACGCGGAGGCCCCCCTGTCGACCTTCCTCGAGTACTGCACATATGGCCACATGATCGACAACGTCGTGCTCATCCTGACGGGGACCTTGCACGACCGGGACGTGCAGGAACTTCTGGAAAAATGCCACCCGTTGGGAATGTTCGAGGGCATCGCGTCCCTCGCCGTCGCCCAGAACGTGCAGGACATCTACAAGATCGTGCTGATCGACACGCCACTCGCCAAGTACTTCTCTGAGAACCTGTCCTCCGAGGACCTGGACGAGATGAACATCGAGATCCTGAGGAACACGCTGTACAAGGCCTACCTCAAGGACTTTGTGACCTACTGCAAGACCTTCAACAGCTGCACGTCGAGGGTGATGCAGACGCTGCTCAACTTCGAGGCGGACAGGAGGACCATCAGCATCGCGATCAACTCCCTGCACACCGACCTCACGGTAGACGACAAGGTGAAGCTCTTCACGGACTTGGGCCAGCTGTACCCAAACGCGGGCAAGTTCTTGGCCACGGCCCAGGACGTGGAGCAGATCACCGGGGTGCTGGACGGGTACCCGTCCTACGCCGACGTCGTGAACAAGATGCGCTACGATGGTAACCAGATGCTCGACAAGATCTGGTACGACAAGGAGATGAACATGTGCAGGGACACCTTCCAGGAGCAGTTCCACTACGGCGTCTTCTACTCGTACTTCAAGCTCAAGGAGCAGGAGATCAGGAACATCATGTGGATCGCAGAGTGCATCGCTCAGGTGCAAAGGACGAGAATCCACGACGGCATCGTGGTGACGTACCGCTAGCAAAACAAGGGTGTGTATAACAAAAGAGAGTGTCGCCATTTCCCGCCACTCGTGTAACAGAAGTAGGGCAGAATTACCATCAGCAATTTCTATCACGTGTTGTGCAGCTTGAGCACGGTCAGCATGACATTTGCCCAGGCGTCCAGGACCTCCTTGACCTCGCTCGATTCCCTCGACGCATCTCCCTCTAGAAGGGCCAGCACCTGCCTCAGGGTCAGTGGGTCCACCTTACTCAGGTCCACCTCAACCTCCTGCGTCGCGGTGTTGAGCATCTCCGGGTACCTCTGCAAGATGACACCGAGCGCGGGCTTCACCTGCTCGAACGGCGTCTTCTCGAGCATTTTCTGCGCCCTCTGCCTCTTCTCCCCCGCCACCGGCTTGCAGCTCACGATGATCTGCTGCTGAACCTCGATGAGGAAGCTCTCCACGTCGCACAAAAGTCTCTCATAGCTTTGGCACTTTTGCCGGAACACCCCGTTCTGCTGCGCCCGCAGGGCGTCAACCCTCTTTTTCCTTGCCATGGACTCCTCTGACTTAGCCACGGCCTCCTCCTCGTTGAACTTTTGGGCGACCTTGCTCTGCCACAAGTCCTCGAACTTTTCCAGCATGGCGCTAGCCATGATGTTCACATCGGACCCCGGCTTGTTGTACAGCAGGGCGTTCTCGAAGACGAGCCTGATGTCACCCGCGGCCTCCGAGGCGGTCTTGTAATATCCAGCCTGAGCCCTGTTCTTCACAGTGCTGAGCGCCATTGGCTTCTTCACGATTGTGTGGTAGTCCTTCAGGTTGAGCTCCTCGGCATTCACCGGCTCGTTGAAGAGCCACGCCCACTTGTGGGACACGAGCCTCTCCAGGATGAGAAGGGCGGCCTTGTTGGCGAGGCTGGCAAGGCGCTTCTCAGCAACTTCCCGCACCGCCTTGTCCTTGGCCATCCTCTCCAGTTCAGACTTGCTGACCAGGGTCAGAACGGGAGCCGCGTTCTTCGTGGACGCCGACTTCGCGGAGTGCTCCATGAGCAGCCTGATGGCCCGCTCCGCGATCTGATCCGCCACCACGTTCGCGTCACAGACCTTCCTCCGGATGTTCTTCCTCCACTCCTTGTTCGTGGACCGAAGGTGGGTGACCTCTGCGTCGAGCGTGCGAGCTCTCTTCGCGTGTCTGTTATCCGTGCCGCCGTCCCCCCCCTCCTCCTCCTCCTCCTCCTTCGCATGCACCTGCGCCGCGGCCTCGGCCTCGGCCTCGGCAACCGGCTCGGCTTCAGGGACCGCGGACGTCGAGGGTTCCCCTACCCCCCGGTCGCCCCCCATCCCGCTGACCTCCGGAGGATCCATCGTCGTGTCAATGAAGAAAGAGCCCGCTCACGACGAGGAAGAATTTCGCGCCAGCCGGGCCAAAAAAAAATTCGCGGGAGAGGCCCTCGACAGCCCAAACGAGATACTCACTCACGACAAGCGGGGGCAAGGCTCCGACGCAGACAGACCACAGAGCGTATTAACTGGATCAGGATGGAGAAGGGAAAGGCTGCCGCGCAGCCTGCGTCGCCGGATGAGGCTGACAAGAAGAGGTACGCCGAGGCTCTGAAGATCCTGGACTCGCCCTCGGCCACCCCGGAGGTTTGCGAGGAGGCCATCGATCTTTTGACCCAGGTGCTGGAGTACAGGTGCGAGAAGTTCGGGGAGCTCTCCGTGGAGTGCGCCCCCGCGTTCTACAACTACGGCATCGCCCTCTTCACCAAAGCTCGGCTGGAGAACGACGTCTTCGGCGCCCCCGTGCAGAAGGCCATGGTGGAGAAGGCCATCCGCCAGATGAGGGAGGAGGACAACAAGGCTGCGGGCGAGGGGAAGGAGAACAAGGACAAGCCCGAGGCGGCGGACGACGACGGCGAGGACGTCGAGGAGGTCGAGGGAGAGGAGGACGACCTCGAGGAGGAGGAGAACGACATGGAGCTCGCGTGGAGGAACCTGGAGACCGCGAGGCTGATCTGGGGCAAGCAGGGCGGGTACGAGCGCGAGATCAGCGACGTTTACTCCGCTCTCGCGGACCTCAGCTTGGAGAGAGAGGACTTCGAGACTTCTGTGGCGGACTACAGGAGCGCACTCTTCGTCCTCAAGGCAGCCGAGGGCGCGGACTGCGTCAAGGCTGAGCTGCACTACAAGCTCTGCCTGGCGCTTCAGCTGAGCGCGAAGGATGGGGGCAAGGCCGACGCCCTCAAGAGCGCCGCCGAGGAGTGCAAGAAGGCGATTGATATCCTGTGGGCTCAGGAGGGGATGGAAGACATCCTCGAGGAGCTCAGGGAGAAGGAGGAGGAGCTGAAGGAGAGCGCGAGCCAGGCGGGAGCGGCGGCAGGGAAGGCCGCAGGAGCGTCGACCTCGCAGCTGGGCTTCGATGCGCCCACTCTCAAGGGCCCGGTCACCGTTCAGGAGCCCAAGCGCAGGAAATTGTGACCCTGTAATGAATGTTACTCACTCTTCACCAGATGCCCCCCCCCCCCCCCCCCCCCCCCCCCCCCCCCCCTTCCAAACCACCCAGCTCGGGGGGTGGAAACTCACAGACGAGCCTCCCCCCAGCGCCGAGCGGGGGGG
>Ga0160423_10001566_pt1 | contig 19180 bp, 30 predicted proteins | sample CRUFie14St8metaG_FD_108191 | JGI IMG/M metagenome (GOLD analysis project Ga0160423, IMG submission 108191) | Marine microbial communities from the Costa Rica Dome - CRUD Field 142mm St8 metaG | ecosystem: Environmental > Aquatic > Marine > Oceanic > Photic zone | place: Costa Rica: the Eastern... | reverse complement strand
GTTAGAAGAAATGAGCAGTTCTTGATCACAGATGGCAATCAAGTACCAACATTTAGAGTTGATTCCTGTAGTGGAACTACACATATTGGTAATCAGTATGGTAGATTCGATATTGATTATTCTGTTGCTGGAGAAACTAGCTCTAACACTGCTTCTCTTCCAACATTGTTTAGTAATGGAACAATCAAGAGAGCATATAGTTTCTGGTTCGATCCACAGCACGTAGCTGCAGGAGGTCCTACTACTACAATCAATGGTACTGTAACTGGTAGTTCGGGTCAAATTCAGATCCCCGTACAGGGACTTGGTGTTGGATCTGGTGCATTTGCTGTTAATGATTTGGTATTCGTTGGAACACCAACTGCAACATCTACTCAGATTGGTGATTACATTATTGGTAAGATTGTTTCAATCGTTACTAATCCTACTAACCCAACTATTGTTATTGAAGATCCTGGCGATGGATTAATCACTAACAGAAACTTTGATCCAAATGATGCTGTATTTACTTCTGGTAATACTGTTAGGAGAATTCTAAAACATCCAGAACTTGCTAACATCATTGATCTAGAAGAAAGAACTAGAGTTAACTCTGGTGCTTCTTCCACATACATCTCAATGATCCTTGATAGAGGACATATTTCTCAACAGAAACTTGACTATGCTCAATTCTTAGCTCTTGCTGATGAAGAGGGTGATGCTCAGGTCTGGGTCAAGGTTAATGGAAGACTGAAGGGTGATGTTCATAAAGTAGGTATGAACGAGCAAATCCAAGATGGTGCTATTGGTTATAGAAGTGGTAATACCACAGTCAATGGTAATCTATCCATGCTTGGTGGATCCTTCCAGATCTTCGATTCTGTCAATAAGACAAGACTCTTTAGCTTAGTTAACGATGATGGTCATGCTGATCACCAAGGTCTATTAACTTGGGATGCTGGTGTTACTGCAAGAGGTGACTTCTATCTCTTCAGCGCACAGGATCCAGAAAACGTTGTCCTCAGTCCAGACTCAAATCAACCTTCGTTCTCTGTTGATAACTTAGGTAACGTAACTGCTGATAAGTCATTCACTGTTAATGGTGAAGCATCTAATCCACCTTCTACAACATTCAAGCAATTCGCTCTAGAAAATCTTGGTGTAGATGGTACAGAAGAATATGCAATTAAGCAAGATAGTTCTATCGATGCATTCGGATTAACAAACTTCACTACATCAAGTGGTGCAAGACATACAAGATACATTTCTTCTGCATCTCCAGAAGAAGATCTAACATTATTACCAAATATTGTTTACATGGTAAATACTACCGCTTCTCAAACATTAGTTCTTACACTACCATCTGCTCCTCAAACAGGAGATGTCGTAAGAATTACTGATGTTGGTGGTAACCTAAGCTACAATACATCACTGGTACTAAGAACCCCAGAAGTTTCTGGAATTAAGATTCAGGGAGATAACACAGGAACATTATTAGGTGGAAGATTGACGCCATATCCTTCTGGAGAACTGGTAGTTCAAACTCCTAATGCTGCTTTTGCTCTCGTATATCTCGGTTCTGTTGATAGTAATGGTCAAGTTGGTATTCCAACTTCAGTACAAGGATGGTGGTTAACAGAGGTATAATCAATGGCAAACTATAACAGAATCAAATCCGCCAAGGCAGTTCCGATTGGAACAATTATGCCTTGGACGGGTTCATCTAGTACATCTGCTGTTGCAGAAGATGCAATTCCATTTGGGTATATTGTTTGTAGAGGACAAACATTAAGAGCACTTGATTATCCTCTTCTTGCACAGTTATTAGGTAACACTTATGGTCCTTTTCAAGAACCTGGTGGTCCTGCAGTCGGTATTCAAAATGCATATCCAGATTATGATGAGGAAGATGTATTCATCTTACCTAGTTTGAATAATTGTAGTATGGTTGATTTAGAAGCTTCTAGACTTGCTCCTGAAGATAACGCAGTTGTTGGTACATATATTACTGAAAATGGAAATGATGCAGCACCATTGAGTCTTATTACTTCATATATTGATGTAAATTTTGCTGTTGATGCATCAACAACTTTATCTGGTAAAATTACTGGAATTACGTTACAAGATCCTGCATTCTTTGACACATATAGAACTATACCCAGAAAACTAGGTGTTGATCATACTCCTGGACATACTCACTCAAGACCATCAAATTCTGATGGAACTAATGGTTCTTATCCATCAGCTAGTGTACAAGGAACATCTGTTTCTACTTTTATGCCTGGTACATATGATACACAGGGATCTGAGTGGACAACTACTACACCAGAGCCACTCGGTAGCGAAGAAACAGTTGATAACTTTGTTGCACCTGAAGTACAACTTACATGGTATGATCCACTTGCAGACAGTTTAGTTGACTGCAGTACATTCCGCGACTTTACTGCTGCTTCACAAACAATTCCACAAGCTAGAGCAGCGTCTAGTCCAAGAAATATTCAACAGTATTATAGTATTGTTAATGATTATGATGATGATTACTCTTGTATTCCTTACGTAGATGTACCTGCAGTCTCTGCTCCATTCCCACCAGAGGGAAAATATAACGGGTTTCAGAACGCATATGTTGGTGGTGGTAGTGTTACTAATGCAAGAAGACAAGGACCTTATCCTACCACATTAAATCATAATGCTGATCAATGGGCGTCTACTTCACTTGCATCTCATAATCATTTCACGATTGACCTTTCAATGACAAGAGGACAGATGAGAATTCCAAGCACTACGCTCATAAATAATATGACAACGGGAACTATTGCACCTGTTAGTGTTGACAAGGCTTTGAGTGTGCAGATTAATCCTAATACTCCGTCACTTACTACTCTTGTTATAATGAGGGCATTCTAAATGGCAGTATTTTACAACAGAGAGAAAGCAAAGGTTGGAACCACCAGTGGTACAATCATTCATTGGTCATATGAATTGACTTCTAACGACCCAGATAACGCTACAACGAAAGATTTACTACCCGCTGGTTATTTAAGGTGTGATGGAACTATCTACTCTGCAGAAATTTTCCCAGAGCTAGCAACAATTTTAGGTGTTGGAACTCAGTCAAGATATAAAAAACCAAATGTAAATTTATTAGAGAATCAATTTCAGTTACCTGACTATGGTTCTAAGAAATTGAGAGCATCATCTGGTGCTAACTTAGGATTGGAAGTTGATTTAAGACTTCAGGATGATAATGATCAAGAGATCACAAAATCTGGTGTTGGACTAGAAGTACAGAGTAATATTGGTGAAACATATGAAATTCTTTATCAAGGTAATTTCTTTTTACCATCTCAAATAGTTCCTATTACTGGTGAACCAGGTTTTACAAGAAATACAGGTAACTATACAGAAACTATTGAGGTTCTTCCTAATGCTTTCTTACCACATGCTCACTTCCATGATGGCAATAGAACTAGAGTAAGATCATCACTTAATAATGAATTTAGTGCACTTGGTAGAAATTTTTATAGTAGAAAGTCTACTTTATGTGTTGTTCCTTGGTATTATAACACAAGACAAGATCTCTGTGCTGTAGCAGCTACGACATTTAGATTGTCTGGTGTTGGTATCCCAGACGGCACCTCAAATGAATCTTTCATTGGAGGTTTTGGACAATGTAAGAGGTACGTTTATGGTGGTTGTTTACAAGGTTGTGATTACTATATTCCACCCGCGAGCTATTGTCTAACACCAGATCTCGCTGATACATCTGTTTTTAACAGTGAAACAATGTCTTCTTATGTACAAGGACTAATTACTAATAGTGGATCTGACACTACTCCAGATGGTAGATGTATGTATCCAATGTGGTCTGGACAAAGTATTGGTTGTGATTCTACTGAAGGATCAGCAAACCAAGAAACCTCCACATGTGGTAATGTAACTTATACAGGAACAATTTTTACTAAGTGTGAACCAAGTGGTTTATTTGGTGGGATAGCTTGTGCTGGTATGCCACAGGCAGCAAAACAAGGAAGATATGGTATTCCACCTAACTATAAGTTTACAAACGTTCCTTTTGATGGTAATAAAGATGGTGATAGACCTGGCATTTCTGCTATCTCTAATACTACCACTGAGGTACAAGCATTTGGTAATGATGGTTCACACAGACACTTTGTAGACTTCCAAGCACAACCGCATACATACCAGTTGGAGACAGTGCCAACATTTATTCCAGCATCTAACTTATCTTCTACACTGAAGATTCAAGTTAACGAACAGAATAAAGCAGACCAATTCGTCCAGCCTTATCTAGTCCAAGAGTTTCTAATCAAATACTGATGACAGTCGCGTACAGAAATAATTTTACTGCATATAAGCAGGATCATGAAGCTAACTATGCTTCGATTGGATCGATTTTCCCTGTGCCAGTAGATTCATTTTCTACTGATCCAGCACATGCACTTGGAGGTGCAGGTTCTGGTGGTGAGACTATGGAATATAGTTACAAAGGATATTTGTACTGTGATGGTAGAGAGTTAAACATCAGAGATTATCCACAACTATATTATAGTATTAGAAACACATATGGTGGATCTACAACTTCTAAACCAACACAGTCATCAAATGCTGGTGGTATGAGAAGAATTGCATGGATTGGTAATAAGTGCTTTATTAATTTCTATAGAGATCCTGATATTGCAGGTGGAAATAAACTACCATATCCATATGGAACAGCATTTAGAATGGTGGATGATACTAGTGACACCCCTGCTGGACCTGGTCTTGGATCTATGCCTGCAGCTGATTGGGAGTATGGCGTATTTTATACAACTCAACTACCATCTGAAACTTTAAGTGTACCAAATGGTGAATTTGCGTATGAGGTTGTATTTCCTGACACTATTGACCCAGCTACGTTACCTAAAAATAATGTAGATATTACTACTGGCACTCATCCCAGTATTACACTCAACAAGTCTTTTACTTACGCTGATTCACCACATCAAGTTGGTACATTTAAGTTACCAGACTACAGAGATAGAATTATTGTAGGTGTTGGTGATGTAGATGGAGAAGGGACACCAACTGTCGAAAACGCATTAGTTAATAGTGTTGGACAAACTGGTGGTAAGTGGTATATTTCCAAAGATGAAATTTTGGACGGTGGTGTATTCTTTAGTATTGGAGACGTAAGAACAACTGGATATCAGAATATCCAAGCAGATGTCTTCACATTTCTTACTGGTAGTGTTGATTTTAGAGTAGGACCTATTGAAGATTACATTTTTAATAGACCAGTAGAACATAATCATTATATCTTATCATCTATTGCTGATGATGCTGTTGATAATGAAAGAGATGGTGTACCAATCGATGAGTTTGCTGTAAATTATGTCACTTCAAGAGCAAATATCTTGCCATTTGAACCTGTTGGACAAGGTGGACTAGCTTTGGGTCACTCACATGGATTAACTCGTGAAAAATTAAATGATCCAACACTAGCAACCTTTGGTAATACGTCAGGTCCAGGTGGTGAAGACCCCAATCAACCAGCAGATATATTCTACGATGTTAATAGTGCAGCATGGGCATCACTTTTACACCCTCTTGGTGATGGTAGAATTGGATATGATGATATTTCATTAGAACCACATGGTCCTGGAACAGGTGAATGGGAAGGATTCTTAAAACCAGGAATCGCACAAGGAAATAGATATCTTGCATTTGGATATGGTGCTACTGCAACTGGTTTCTCTAATCCAGGAGAATTAAAAAGATCTAGAAGAGTTGAACTTGAATTAGATTTTACTGGATATACTCAGTTATATGTTTTTGCTGTAGCTGGTAATGATAACAATGGTGGAGAACGTCCCAATAACCCAAATGAAGGATTATATTGCGAATTTAGTAATGGTGAATCGATCCGCCTTTTCCCATCTGTACAAGATTACATTGCGGAAAACGGTTTAGGAACTACAGAAGGATTTGATTTATATGATGCTATTCACTCTAACTGGAGAGAGTTTATTATTGATATTCCTGCAGCGTTACAAGATCAACCAAATCAAGTAGTTACACTGAAACAAGATCTGAACACTGGATCTGAACAAGGTGCTGGTGTTCCTGCAGGAAACTTGAATGCTAATGACATGTTAGGTATTCAGGGTGTTGGATTGCGTGGTGGTATTATTCAAGATCCCCCAGAACCTGATGGTTGCTATCCTATTACTGGTAGTCCTATTGTTTCTATTCTTTCAGCAGTATATGATTCTGGTAACAACTATGTTTTAGTAACTACAGCAGAACCACATGGATTTAGTAAAGGTGATTATATTACAGTTCAAGGTGCAATACCAGTTGATGCAGGAATGTTTAATGGAACGTTCCAAATTCTAGATAATCAATTTGCTACTGATCAATTTACATATACACCAGAATCAACTCCTACACTTGGAACAGCTGCTGGTACTATTTCAGTAAGAATTGCTGCTGGTACATTTGAGGATGTAACAACAACTCCCGCTCCAAGATTATATGCTATTGATGGACAAACTGTAATTGGTGGTAAGGCAGATATTTTTACACCACCTGGCACTGGTACAATATTTCAGACCGATGAATTACTATCACAAGGATCTTTTACATTACCAGCAGTAGCTGCATCAGAAGGTATTGTAACTAGAATCGATCTTCAATTAAGAGCACCTGGCGGTGGTGGTGGTGGAACTTCAGGCGATGGTAGTTCTGGTGGATATGCATATGTCACGTTAGATGTTGGTGGAAATACTTACACTTGCTACGCATATGGCGGCGGCGGTGGTCAAGCAGGAGATAATGGTGGTAATGGTGGTAGTGGTGGAACATATCTAGTTCCTGCTGCATTACTAGCTCTTGATATTATTGATATTGCTGGTTCATTCAATGGTAATGCTGGTAGTAATGGTGGAAACTTTGGTGCTGGAACTATTTCTGGTGGTGCAGGTGCTGGTGGTGCTGGTGGTGTAGGTTCATCTGGCACATTTATTACATCCACTGATACTGGATTTGTAACACAAGGTGGAACATCATGGACAGCACCTTCTAGCACTGGTGTTTCATCTAGAACTGTTACTATCAGAGTCGCTGGTGGTGGCGGTGGAGGTGGTAATGGTAATGCTAACTCTGGTTGTCAAGCAGGATCAACTCAAGCACCATTCGGTGATGGTAGTGCAAATGGTGGATCAGGTGGTGCTGGTGCATTAATTACTGCTAACTGTGGATTTGGTCCTAACTCATTTACATGGACTTTAGGACAAGGTGGTCAACCAGGATTCAACAATCAGGATGGTTATGTTAATGGTAATGGTACTGAAGCTGGAATCTCTTCAGGTGGTAGTGGTGCATCGCCAGGTGGTGATAGTGGTTTAGGTTATTGGGGTAATGGTGCTACTGGCGGTGGTGGTGGTGGATCCACTGGTATTTTCCTTAATGGTGTTATTCCTTTACTAGGTGCTGGCGGCGGAGGCGGCGGCGGTGGATCAGGTGGTGGTTATAACGGTAGTGGAACTACTGATGGATGCTATGCTGGTGGTAACAACCAAGGTGCAGCAGCTAACCTTAACGGACAAACAACTGCACTCGACTTTACCTTTGGTTCAAATGGTACTACTGGTAACTGCACCGCTGGTGGCGGTGGAGGTGGCGGCGGTGGCTGCGGTATTGGTGGACAAGCTAACGGTGGTGTTGGTGGTCAGGCAGGTCAAGGACACAATGGTAATGGTGGTGGTACTGGTGGTGCTCGTGGTAGATCTGCTTACAGAAGTGACCTTTGCACAGCATCATGGTCAACTGCAGGTAATGGTGGTGCACCAGGTAATGCTGGTGGTGCTGGTTATGTTCAGATCAGAGTTCAAGATGAAACTGAGAATGATGGAAGATTAGGTGGCGGTGGTGGTTCAGGTTCTAGATTAGTGTTGTCAATAGCTAATACAAATACATCTATCACATGTGGATTGCAATCTGCTGGTAGTAATGGTGGCGATGGATCTGGTAATGGAGGTGTTGGATATGTTAAGGCAGAATATAGAGGAACAATACCTGGCGATGATGTAGAAGGAACTCTATCTAATCCTGCTGGTGGATATTATGAATGCGATGAAACAGGTGTACCTGGTTCTCTTAGAATAGATTCTAATATATGGAAAGAATCTAGTGCTAATGGTGATACCAAAGAAGTTCTTTTGAAACCAGTAACTCCTGGTAATGGAACTGGATCCGCTAGTAAATTTCAGATGTCTACTAGTGCAAATGGTGAACCACCAAGATACGGTAGTCGTGCTAATAGATACTTACCTTTTGCGGGTGATGGCACTAGAGAGTATGTAATTGGTCCTTTGGATCTATCTAATGCTGAAAAAATTCAATGGTCAGTTATTCGTGGTACTGGTCTTAATGGTGGTGATGCACCTGAAGAAGATCTTCTACTCTATTACAGAGTTTCTGGTTCATCAACAGTAAATCTACTAGGGGTTGTTAAATCTTCTACTGGTGGAGATTCTAATTGGAGTGAAGTAGATGTGAATATCCCTTCTAATAGTAATGCAAGAAATACATCAGTTGAATTATTATTAAGACAAACCAGAGTTATTACTCAAGATGATAATGCTGATCTTACTCTAGATAACTATGGTGTCTCTGCTATGACAATATTTTATGGTGAAGAAACAACTAGAGTATTCACACCAACAGACGGTACAGAAATTTGTGACATTGATTTTGTTGACAGAACTGTTAATGTTGTTGAGTCTGGGATGGCTGCTGAGGAGGGATTATTCACAATGAGTTCTTCCACACCTATTACAGTTACATCAGAAGCTATTCCAGAAAATAATATTCCTCTAATCACAAAATACCACAGAGTCAAGTATCTAATCAAAGCCGTCTAAATACTATGACGGTATGAGATCCCTAATCTAATACAATGAACGAGTATTCTTCACAAGATGTAGCACTATATTTAAATGCCATTAATAGAACAATGGCAAAAAATGGTGTAACGAAAGTTATTACTGATGATTTCTGGAAAGATGAAATTGTCCCTATTCTATATCCTCTTTGGGATTCTGATAAGGATAAATTAGAAAGTTTTATCAGGTATAAGACTGGTGTCGCCTTGATGAACAAGAACAAGTTTCAAAGAAATCAAAAAACAGGTGAATATAAGTGGGTTTCATATGAAATGAATCTCGATGCATTTGAGAAGGCAGAGATTGATGACTTATACACCAAGCTAGATGCAAAATTTATTGAGTTTAGAGACTTAAATGATATTGATCTTGAGGGTAAACTTGCTTCACAGTTTGCTGCTGATGAATACACAAACTGGACTAAGATTACAATAGTCAGAAACTTCCTACTTATGGACAGTGACTGGACACAACTTGGTGATGTTCCTCTTACTGATGATGAAAAAGCACAGTGGGTTGCATATAGAAAGAAATTAAGAGATATTCCACAAGAACAACTGTCAATTCCTCCTAGTAACGTTAAGTTTCCAATCAGTCCTAAGAAGTATGCAGAAATGCTAGTTGAAAACTCTGAATTGGAAGCATATCTGGCATCTGATGATCAGTTCTTCCACATTGCTCAGTCAGTATATCGTAAGTTTGCTAGTAGAGCAATGTCTTACATGGCAATGGCAATTACAACTAAGCAAGTGGATGGAATGCCACAGAATAGAGTATACAGTGAAAGTAATACTCTTGATGCTATTCTACGAGCTATTGATGACGGAGGACTTGGTTGATGGCACTTATCTCTTTAAATCCAAAAACAATTGGTGAAATGTGTGCTCGCTTAGCAGAGCTAGAAAACAAATGTATCATGGTTGTAGATAATAGTGCATATTTTTCAATGTCTGATGAGAATAAAGCATTGATGTATGCATATTATAAGAGTGTAGATGAGAATGGCGAAGCTAGATGGATTATTCCTGAAGGTGAAATTGATGAGATCTTCACACAAAAGCACACATTCTACATTTTTAAGACAGAACAGATCGCTGTTGACAACTGCAGTGATTGGTTTCCACAACCACAGAATTTATCTAATGCAGCATACAGAATACCTGCATATGTGATCAAACCTAATGGAACGATCCCTTACATTAACGAAAATCCTTCAAATTCTGGTTGACACCTTCATAGCAGTGTGGTAGGATAACCCTATAAACTCAAATGCCATGAAAGTTCCTACTCAACCAGAACTCACCCATATGCAAATCCAAGCTATTCTAAGGGATAATTCAATCCCAGAGGATCAGATGAAGTATCTTGGTGAGAGAGAGTATACAACTGAATATGCTGCACACCCTGAGTATCATGGTCAAATTATGCCATGGTATCTGATTGGTGGTGAGCATGAGGTGCCAGTTTGTGACATTGGATCTATTGATCAAGTGGATGAAGATGACTGTGTGCCTGAGAATGATGGTTGGGGTCAGGGAGTAGAACTAGAGAACGTCACTGATGATTGGTACGATGATGATGGAAATCTAATTCCTTAAATATGAAGAGAATCTGCATTTGTTCGGATTCCCTCGCATATCATTGTAAAATCACTCAAACGGACTATAATACATGGACTGGCAAAAGTCAACAAAACACGAGAAGCGTAAAGACGCATTCTTCATATTTTATGAGAGTGTGTTGAAACCAGATCACGAGTTGCGTCAAGATGCACATGATCAGCATTGCTATCATGAATTGCTAGAATGGCGTAACGAAATTATAGAATACCTTGACAATCGTCGCAATGAAGAATTCAATGACTAAAAGCTACGCTGAATATCGTAGATCTCGTATGCAAGACTGTATTGAAGATTACTTTCAATCAGATGACGTTGATGCAAGGTATGCATACGAAGAAATCTTGTTAGTTATTCAAGAGCTAGCAGACTATCATGAAATGCATCGAGCACGTTACCTAGCATTGAAAGATTACATGCTTGGTTATAATCCTATCCCAGAGAGATTCTAATGGATAAGAAAGAACGTATCTTGTTATCACTTCAACAGATACATAATGTGACTAAATTGATAGATGACATTGACTATCGTAGTTACATGTACAACAAACTCATTATGGTTCAGGTTGAACTAGAACGACAACTTACTAATTTGATTCACAATGAACGAAGAAGAATTCAAGACAGCGATCAACAACATGTTGATGATGCAAAACAACAACGATCACAATTTTCAGATTTTGCAGGCACAGATTGATAACCTGCAAAAGCAACTGAATGAACTGAATGATCTCAAAGAGATGTTCAGACTACCAAAACCTCAGAACAAGGATCGTAAGTTGTTCGATGAAAAAGAGTGATTTTCAAATACTCCAACCTGTGCAATGGCACGACGTAAAAGGTTACATCTCTTTTATTGATGATGCTTATCTAACGATATGCTTCATTGATCAACCTCTTCCTGAGTCAGCAAACTCTAGATGGGGTCGTCACTACGCAAACATTTTAGTATACCCTGAATATTGGCATGAAATACGCTGTCGTCTGGATGAAAAACAAGAAGAAGGGATGCACGTCCCGCCAACAAGCGACCTTCTTCAATTTGGAAGATGCCGCTCTGTGGGAACAGCACATAAACAAAACCCTACACGTCAGAACTGACATTATCCCTATCTACGGTGACAGTTAAGCTAGTGTCCACTAGGGTGTCCGCATGACCTCCGCACCCACTATACTATAGAGGTCATCAAGGGAACACCCAATGCAACTCACTAACTCTGTCTGTATCGTTGACTTCTTTCCTGAAGCATTCATTGCTGAAGCATGTGATGTTCACGGTATCAAAACTGTTGTTAAGCGTTTTGTCAAGCGTGTTACCTTCCCTTCCGATTATGGTAAGGACATGGTATCTTGGTCAACTATCACAGCATTGACCTTTGCTAACGAAGTCAATTCACGTATCGCTGGTGGTGCAGATGTTACTGCATTTCACACTGATAAGTGTCCTGATAGCTACTCTGGTTTCTCCTGTGTGTGCTGAGAGGCACCTAGGAGCGACTGTAATGCCCCTCTAACCTATTATTGCTATGGAAACCCGATCTTTGAACTTGAGCGTTAATCAACTCAATTTCATTATTGATATGATGTGGGATTTAGATCCCAAAGTTTGCAAGAGACTTGCAGAACAGAATCAGATGGATGATATTCAATTGCATGATCAACTACAACACCAACTTCACACCAGAATCCATGACTGATCTTAACAAATTTATTGAATCTATGGCATCCCTAGAGGAAAAAGCAGCAGAGTTAGAAGTAACTGTAGATCAACTTCTATCACAATTGAACAGGCGTGTGACACTACACAAACTGCCACACCAGAGGATGCACGGTCACTGATCCTTGCTATAATAAGTTCATACACAACAAAGGACACACATGACCAACATCTCATTTGCTGAATTTGAAGCTACTGCTCAAGACAGAGCAGACAAAGCAGCAGAAGTATACAAGTATACTCAGTTACTTTGCCAAGCACTCATTGACAACTACATTGAGGATTGTGTGCATTCTTACAAGCGTAGTATTCTTACTGCTTCCTCTCAGTGGGACATAGACTACAATACCAAGCGTATTGAAGAAGTCAAGCAGAACCCTGATTATGATTTCGTGATTGAATCTGGTAGAAAATACCATAAGATCGTGATGGTCAACAATCAGCGTAGTGTACACGCATTTGTTGATAAGAAGACAGGTGAACTTTACAAACCAGCAGGTTGGAAATCTCCTGCTAAGCACGTACGTGGTAATCTTTTAGATTCCGCTAGTCGCGAGGACATCTTACAGCGTTGCGACTGGGCAGGCGGATATCTTTACATGCGTTGACACGCAACCCCTTATACATTATAATACATAGGTCACTCCACTTCTTCCTCTCATGCCAGTTCCTAACTTCTATCTCGTTGCTGACGGCAACGCATACGCACTAGACAAAGATGGTGCTCCCTTTGGTGCTCCAGTATTTGAAGACAATACCGTTGATTGGGATCATAGCTACGATTTTAGCGAAGATCTAGAAGATGATGAACTAGAGTACATTGCACATATGTGCCAACTCCTTGTACAAGCACAAGGATTGACTATTGAACACTACAATGAGGTTTTTGTTAAATGAGTAAACCCAATCCACTAGCAGATTACATTGCTACGCTAGTCGAACCATTTTCTAATCGTTACACACGAGGTGAGTATACTATTACTGTTACTCCTCGTGCTGATCTAGATGATGAGGGTGTTGATCGCTATTGGCGAGCATTCTCTAAGTTTCCTAACGATTTTGCTGCAGCATTGAACAAGATGCTGCCTCGTGACGTAGACTTTATTTCATACGATCACCTCTCCAACCAACTCACACTCCTTAAAAAATGAACAACGAAGACGCACTCCGTATTTCTGAGCAACGTGACGCTATTTACGACTGGGTAGTATCGAGGTTCAGGTATTTCATGGAGAATGATGAAATCGACAATGCACTGTGCCTTGCTGATGAATTCTTTGAGTGGATGGATCCCGACCAACTACATAACGAGGATACCTTATTTTTTAACGAGGATGAACTCCAAGAACGATTCCTTGAAATCACAGAAGGTTGATGACACCATGAAGACATTGATACTTGATTATATTAATCAGAGTAACAGTGGTAATCATGCTGAAGCAGAAGTCATCTTACATAAGATCAATACGATGAGGAAGCTAACTGATGTCAGTTAATTGTATATCAGCGTTTCCCTCTCCTATCTTACAATTCATTATCCCTGAGTTTGCTGATGTACGTCAGCAGATAGTGGATAACATTTATTCTGTGATGGAAACAACTGAGTCTGTTAGTCTATCAAATGATGGTGGATGGCAGTCTCCCAAACAAGAACCACAACCAAAGCTACTGTTTAAAAGTGTCGATAGTATAATGACACAATTTCTTAATGAAGAATTACAGTACAGCATTGGTAATGTGTGGTATAATGTCAACACTGAAGGATCATTCAATCATAAGCATACTCATCCAGGATGTGATCTTGCTGCTGTATTCTATGTGAAAGTTCCTGAAGGTGATTGTGGTAGGATTGAGATCGAGAATCCAAACTATTTCAATCAGGTTAAACTACTAGATGCGATGAAACCAGATATCAAGGAGAGTATGATTGCATTTACTTCTATGTGGTTTAACCCTGTAGAAGGCACTGGTATCATATTCCCATCCCATCTAATGCATCGTGTATCAAAGAACAACACCAAAGAAGATAGGATTAGTATTTCATGGAATATGCACGTAAACTAATTGCAACTGCTGCTGCTGGATTATGTCTGGGTATGGCAACTGCTGCACTAGCTAACGAAGACAAGATTACACAAGGACTATTCTCGTATGATGCCATGGGTTGTATGCTCCTACGTGAGTGTACTGATGACATTGAACCAATATGGGGAGTTGGTCTATTGAAGCAAGAGTTTCCTGATACTAATTGGGATCCTGTAGCACATGAGTTTACTCGTATGCTAAATGCTCTCACATTGATTGATGTACAGGTATTTCTTGCAGACCAAAAGTATTTCCCTGTTGGTCATCGTGGTGTGTACCACACTGTCAGTAATAAAATGTACTTGAACAGGAGTTTTATGCATCGTCCCTCTACACTGATGAGTGTAATGAGACATGAAGGATGGCACGCTGCACAGGATTGTATGGCAGGCACCATTGATAATAACATGATTGCTATTATTATGGATGAGGAGAAAGTACCACAGATCTGGCAAGACATTGCTACCAAGACATATGAAACTATGCCCCATGCTATTCCATGGGAGAAAGAAGCTACATGGGCGGGTAAAACTGAACATATGACCATGAAAGCACTAGAATCGTGTGCTCGTGGACAAATGTGGACAGATTATGAACCGACACCCCTTACACGCGAATGGTTGGAGAAGAATGGATATATCAAATAAACATAAACTCATCTTACTCACTCATAGATATGGTTCAGAAGACCTCTACATCGAAATCCCGCGCCAAGTCCGCAAAGACCTCAACTGGAAAGAAGGTGACACGCTCATCTGGGAGATCCAAGGCGACAACAGCATCGTCATTAGAAAAGAACTTAGCGTCTCTGAATACAAAGAAGAAGAAATCGCAAGATATCTCCAAGAAGAGTACGAGAAAGACCCCGACTCGTTCTACCAAGCGCACTACGAAGGATAGAGGTGTCAAGCATACACGAACTAAGAACACTGAGTTGTTCCCATGTCGTATTATGCCATGGAGACTTGAACCACGTACAGGTAAATTTAATCTATCGTGGTTCATGTGTTTTGATCATGCGGTAGATCAGATTGAACGTCAACAATTAAAACCAAATGATTACAAGCTACAATGCCACACCAGTGTGCCATTATCTGATCCTCTTACAGGTGATGTAAGAACACAACGTTATGTCGTAGGTTAATGTCAAAAGAACAACTCATCAAAGCATTAGAACAAGTTCTTAATGTTAAGTGTCAAACCATTTATACCAAGAACTCTCAAGGAATTGAAACATTACGTTATCAATTCACAATACCTCTTGATAAAGCAAAGTAATAGTGGTATAATTATATGTGAACTCCACTATTACTACCATGGATGACAATAAGAAGTTTGACTTTAAGGAAGAAATGGAAGTACAAGCTAAGTTTGAAAGAGAACTTGGCATCATCGGTGAACATATAGCACAATATGATGATGCTACGTATGAAGCAGTAGAAACTGATTACACTACCCAATCATGAGACTGACACCAGATGAATGTGAATACCTAGTTCTATGCCTACATAGGACTACTGAGTTCACTAAAGCTACTAATCGTGATAATCACGACAGAGTGGAGCAAAAACTCAAAGACTATCTCTATCGAGTTAAGTCATGATCATAAAGAAACAATGAACAATTATGGACTAGAGATAGCATTCTGGGTTATACTAGGATGCTATTTCGTATACCTCTGGGAGGAACGTAAGTCATGAAAATGAGAACCCAATTCAGTGTGCCCACACTTCAGGAAGATATGAAACATAGAGACACACTGTTATCGCTCCTTAAAGAACGTGCATACAAGCATGGTAATTTTACACTGTCATCAGGTATTGAGAGTGAACACTATGTCAATTGTAAACCTGTCACACTCTCATGTGAAGGTAATGCATTGCTATCACATTTGTTAATTCCACATGTGGAGAAAGATGCTGTAGCTGTCGGTGGTTTAACATTAGGTGCTGATCCATTAGTTGTTGGTATTGCACAGAAAGCATACTATAAGTGTAGTAGGCACATTGATGCACTTATCATTAGAAAGAACCCTAAGGGTTATGGTACAAAAGAAGTGATCGAAGGTAATAAACCACCAAAAGGTTCTGTCATTACTGTATTAGAAGATGTTACCACAACAGGTAATAGTGCTATGATTGCAGTTAATGTTCTCAGAAATGCAGGATACAAGGTCAATAGAGTTGTAGCTATTGTAGATAGAATGGATGATCATAGTATCTGGCATGATGCTAAGATTGATTTCAAATCTCTTTACACACTGCAAGACCTTATCAATGCATAATTTCTTACCAACAGAATACTTTGAATATAATGGTCGCCCTAGAACACCTGAACACATACTCATGTTGATCAGTGAACTAGAAGGATCATACCAACATCTCAAATTCATGGGATACAAAGATGACATGGACACACTTGATGAAATTAAACAACGTTATTACAAAGAATACTTCAAAGCAAAAAAGCATTCCAAATGACGTGCTATACAGAATCTATCACAAAGCTAGATTAAAAGCACATAAACCACGTCCAGTACGTACACATTACAATGCTAACACATACGGATGAAAACATTTACTAATACATCAACTAAACCATACGATAGGCATTACTATAAGGTTGAATTGAATGGTCAGTCAATTACATTGGAAGACTATGAGATGGTGAGACAAGTGTGTTACAAAACTGATGCAGTTGTTACTGTCATGGACTATACCAAGAAGGGATTCAAATAATGTATAATATCATCCCCCTATTCCCAACACTAGTCTATCACACTAACATCAAAACAAATGTCAATGAGTTGATAGACTATTGTTATGAACAGAAAAGAAAGGATGATGTAGGATCAACATACGAACAAAGATCAGGTGTTAACTCATATCAATCTAATTATCTACCAATCATAGAACCATTACAACCAGTAAGGGATAAGGTAGATGAAATACTAAGTGAAGTATGTACTAGAGAAATATATCATGATGCTAACTGGATTAACATTAACCCAACAGGATCAAGGAATGTACAACATACACATCCTGGTGCAGAGTATTCAGCAGTATATTATCTGAAGAATGAAAGCAACACAGGTATTGTATTTGTAACCCCACTAGCACATACTTCACATCACATCACCACATACACTAATCAAAAGCTTGTAGAAGATACACGAGCATCACCACAATACAGGATAGAACCATCTCAAGGTGATCTATTATTATTCCCATCATACTTACCACATTGGGTAGAAGAAAACAAGGGAACAGAGGATAGAATTAGTATATCATGGAACATTAACATGATCACTGATAGTATGCAGAGAAAGATATTATTGTGACACATATGTACCACTCTCCGCACATTGGTGTAACAGGGTTTTCCACAGTTTTGACACAGGTTGTGGAAAACTTTTGTAATCATTAAAAAAATATAGGTAAGGTGCGGTCACGAAGCTGTCTTAGGCTGCCACCTACCGAAAGTCAAGTACGGTTGTGCCAGTTGTTTTAGTGTCACAACAAACCTCAGAAACACTTGCAAAATACTCAGAGATGCTTTATAATAACAGCATGGTTCTCCAAAAGACTCGGAAACTCACTTTTTGACTTTTTGAGTTTTTTGGGAATCGCACTTTTCCACACCCTGTGGAAAACTCAAAAAGTTAAAAAGTTTAATTTTTAAGTTTCTTACTTTTATAAGAAAGTTAAAAAACTCATTTTTTAAGATTTTGAGGTTTTTTGAAAAATTTAATTTTAAGATGTTTGTGAAAACGTACGAAAACCTTGATAGTTCAGCCATTAATAGGTTGAAAATTGATAAAGATGTAGTATTTGTTACATATCAGAGTAATATTGACAAAGAATACGAATTTAACTGTGAAAACACAGTAGAATTCGATGAAAAAGTGTCAAATACTCTTAAAAACAAAGAATCTATTGGTAAACTACTTAATACTAGTATTAAAGAAGGCAAACTCGTTGATATCACTAAATAATTGCACTGTTTGAGGTAAATCACCGCAAAATCAATGTCCAAACGTTATAAGAACGAAGGCAACAACAAGTACAATCAAATTAATGACGATTTTGAAGATTATGGTTACAATGTAAAAAATATTAGGAGATCACATAAGAAGAAGGTAGCAAAATTCAAACGAGAAGACAACTACTATGAGGACAGTTAAATAAGTGGCATAGCTATTGCCCCATTCCATCCTGTATGCTCTATATTAAGAGTGTACAGGAATTTTTTATGCAAAACTTCAATGAATTCATCAACTACGTCTATGCATTTTATGGTGACGGCGGGATCTATGATCAAAAGCGCACTAAGGAACAAATTGCATTTGCCCTTTGTTCTTATCTTGACGATATCGATGCCCGTGATGATGACTATTACAGTTGGGGATATGGTGACAGTCTAGACCGTGAACGGGTGAGAGATGTTATGAATGACATCTATGGTCCTGTGCCAGTTGTTGCTAACGAATCACATTTTAACGACACTGGTGTTAAAATTCTAAACTAGCTAACCAGTTGGATTAGTGGCACAGCGGGTATACCAATTGGCACCCGCTGCGTCTATAATAAGAACATACACAACACAGAAACGATTTTATGTACACAGTTCAATGCCCCGCACTAGGTGAAGAGGAAATGACAAACGACCTCGACCGTGCAACCGATGTTTGCTACAGCATGGCAGAAGAATCTGGATCATGGGCGGGTGTCCGTGATATTATGGGAGATGTGATCATTGAGTATGGTGACATCATGCAGGCAGTTGCCAACGGTGACCTGTAAAATGAAACAAGATCTCTATTCATACAATCT
>Ga0160423_10001565_pt1 | contig 19218 bp, 14 predicted proteins | sample CRUFie14St8metaG_FD_108191 | JGI IMG/M metagenome (GOLD analysis project Ga0160423, IMG submission 108191) | Marine microbial communities from the Costa Rica Dome - CRUD Field 142mm St8 metaG | ecosystem: Environmental > Aquatic > Marine > Oceanic > Photic zone | place: Costa Rica: the Eastern... | reverse complement strand
TCTTGCTTTAGCAACAACATACTCATGAAGCATTTCTTCCGCTTTTTCGTTTTCTTCTGCAAGGAGAAGTTCAAGAATTTCTTCTAATTTACTTCTTGATTCTGACATTGTGGTCTCCTTAAATGTTCATATACCACTCATGACACAAGTGTCATTAGTGGTCTGTTTAATACTTATATAAAATAGTGTTTTTTTGTGCGAAAAGGTGTGAAATTGAGTGATTCTGAGTGATTTCTGTATATTATGTAAAAATCCTATTATTATTTATATTATAGGAATAAAACTTAAATACTGTTTTATATTATGCCTCCAGCACCTGCGTCAGCACTTGGATTAGCATACATCACTTTCTGGAACTTGCCATGCTCTATTTCTTCGGCTCTTTTTATTTCTCTTGCTTTACGCAATTTACTTAAAGTTTCCAAAGTCATTTTAGGCTTCCTGCTGTCTTCTTTATTTCTTCGCTGAAATTCATCAAATTCAGGATTGTAAAATTCTATAAGTCTCATTATAATGGCTCTCCAGCATCTAAATCTGTACCGCCTTCTGGTGGTATATCAGTATTTATCTCTGGTGTGTCAGGCTCAGGAACAACATCTTGAGGTAACTCTGTGTTTGGATCTACATTTACATCTGGTTCAGGCCTTACACCAATATTTCTAAGGTCCATATTTTTATCGCCATCTGCAAATTTTTCATATCCGTTTTCACTACGCCATAATGCTTCGTTATCTTTCATTTCATCTTCAGTAAGTCCAAGATATTTTTTCATTTTAAACTGATTACTTAGGAATGGTGTAGGAGCAAGTGTATTAAATAAGTTTGCTCTTTCCTGATCTAATTGCAGTTCTCTGTAACTGCTGAAGTTCATTGGCTTGTTAAATGTAATATAAAAGTCGCCGTTATCTATCTCTATGCCTCTGTGTTTAAGGAACATTTTAAACTCATCGTCCATGTCCTCTTGTATTTGCTTTTGTAGTCTTTCCACATACTTTGCAAATCTGTATTCTTGAATAAAAGCAATACCCACTTTACCGTCATTGTAGACACTACTTCCATCTTCTGGGCCTGTTGGCAAATAACTGCTAGGCACTCTTAAACCTCTTAGCAGTTTATTATTAAAGTATCTCAAGTCATCTATTTGTCCCAAGTTTTCTCCACCTGGTAGTGTATCTACTTTACTGCCTCTGCCTTCTGCCGTTGTGGCAAAAAAGTAATCTTCCAACATACTCATTGGATTATAGGCACTATCGGCAACACTTGTGCCATCTGATTTTTTGTTTGGTACACGTTTTTGTTGTACTTCGTATTTTACTTGTTCTAAATACTGCCTTGCTTTGTGTGGAGGCATATTACCAACATCAATAAAGAACACACGTCTTTCTGGTGCTCTGTGTACCCTGTATATAATAATTGAATCTTCTAGTAACTCTTTTTGTTTAAAAACTTTAAACACAGGCTCTAAAATACTAACACCAAAAGGCCAACTGTGGTCCATGCCTTCTGTCAAACTAACATGCACAATATGTCTTGCATCTACAGGAACACCTTGATCAACTCCATCCATTGCACCTGTCATATAATTGTTAGATTTACTGTTTACTGTGCTATACCCACTTGTAAGTCCACCACCTGCACCATATGGTCTGCTATGTAACGGTGCTACATCTGTGGCAACTAGTTCTTCAAAGTTTGGCTGTAAATTTTTAATAAAATATGTCTGTATCTTTTTGCCCTGACTTTCATTTACAATAACTTTTTCAATGTTTGCAGGATCTATCCAATACAGTTTATAACTTTGTGGGTCTCTGATAAAAAATTGATCTCCGTATTTGATTGTGCTACGGAATATTCTGTATGCTCTTTTGTGCATTTCATTTAGTCTGCACCACTGAGTAAGAGTTTTATTAAGGATCTGATTTTCTGTATCTGAAGGATCTGTATTATAATTTATAGTAAATGGTAAGCCTGTATATTCCTCTTCCTGCGTACCAAATTCTGATATAGTGTCTAATGCAGAGTTTATTTCCAGGTCAGTATCCATTTGATCATACTGAATATATCGCATAAGTCTGTTGGGACTTCCTGCATATACCTCAGGTAACCAACTTGCATATCTACTTGTAGCCGCACCAGGACCGCCTTCGCTTTTACCTTGGCCTGTTACGTTTAATGGTAGACCGCTGTTGTCTACTGATGAAAAGTATTTTCTCCAACTCATATAGAATCCTTTAACATATTATATTATACTATTTATCGGATAATGTCAAGTGATAATGATAAAAAGGATTAGCCTAATTCTTTCTTGGCTATGTCATCTAACAACTTGTTAGATCTTTTATTTTGTGCTAATATTTCTATTAGTGTTTTTTCACCAGTTGATAGATTATCAACTTGTCTGGCTTCTTGATTAGTCATTCCATCTACTTGGCCCATGGCTGTTAGATCAGTTGCTTCTCTAATAAATCCAAGGCTTAATTCGTTTCTTGCAAAACCTACTGGTGAAGTAATTACACTTTCTCGTGCCTGTGCTAATGCCTCAGTATTTTCTTCTTTTCTATCTTTGGATTTTCCGCCATCTCCGCCTATTAATGAACCTAAGGCATAACCACCGCCACCTAAACCAGCCGCGGCCGCTAAACCTAAAGACCCACCTGCTGTAAATGGTGCTAATGCTAATCCTAATCCTAAAGCAATAGCGGCACCTATACCACCTGCTTTCATACCTGCTGTATCTTCCTGTGCTATATCAGAGCCTAAAGCAACTACTCCGCCTAATGCACCTAAACCTTTGGCGGCTGTGCCTGCCTTTGTTAGTAATGAAGCACCAGCACCACCGGCCGCACCTGCGGCGGCACCACCGGCGGCACCGGCCGCCGGTCCAAATCCTAAACCAGAAAGCATTTTAACTAAATGCGCCTGAAAAATAGGTGTAGAAGCCGCAAACATCAGACCTATTGCTGTGGTCATTGCTGTGATTAATGTTGTTATAACAAGACCGCCGGTAATCAATGCGGCAATTTTCAATCCTGTAAATGTAAATAAATTTTTAAATAATTCTACAAAAGCCGCACCAATTAATTTTAATATTATAGGTACTGCATATTCTATTACTGTTACAAAGTAATTTGTAATACCACCTATTATGTTTAGTTCACCGCCTCTATTAAAAAATCCATCTAAAACATCTTCAAAAAAGTTAGTCACTAATGTACCAAATTCTACCACTGCATTTTCTATCATCTTTAACATTTTTTCTGGGTTTGCACGATTTATTGGTCCTATAAATTTTTCTATTGCATTACCAAAAACTGTACCTAAGCCACGGCCTATTGCTGACATAATTAGATTAAATCTACTAGCACTATCTCCTGTAGTTTCAAATAATGCAGATAATTCTGCAAGTTTAGGCTGTGCACCAACTACAATACTGTTTCGGAATGCGGACAAACCTCCCTGTGCCAATCTTAAAATGTTATTAAACTCATTAATAGTGTTTTGTACTTCACTAAATGTTCCACCTGTGCCTAATGCATCAAAGTTTCTTAAGGCATTTCGAGCATTTACAGATGCTTCAATTAAATCCTGTGCTGTTTGTGATAAAGCACCACCAATTTCTGGATTTGCAACTAACTGTTTAAGTCCACCTGGATCGTCAGTATCTATACTGTTAAGAATTTTTTGCACAACACCTGTAACATCTTCCATACTCATGGTACCATTTCTTAATGACATACCTGCATTTATTAATTCCTGTCTAAAACCAGATGCAAACGGAGATAACTCTCTTAAAGTTTGGTTAATGCCAGTTACGCCAACAGAGGCAACATCAAAAATACTGTTTATTATCTCTTGTGATATTCCTGCACCCCTAAGTCCTTGATTTAAACTAAGTGCGGCCGCTTGTGTTTCAGCACCAAATTGTCCCATACTTACTGTCAATTGTTGGAAAGATTTATTTTGACTTAATATTGACATAGATTCCTGTCTTAAATCATCTGCATTTTTACCTAATAATGCTGAAAACGTTCTTAAATTTTCTATTGACTGTCTTGATGCTTCTGCATTACGGAATTGATTAAGTTGATCCGCTAGTAATAAACTGGATCTAAATGCTAAATCTTCCTGGAAGAGTTGTGTGGCATCGTCCAATGCTACCCCTAATTTAACACCGTTATCTGTTAAATTTAAAAACTCTTTGTTAAGTGCTGGTAATCTGCTTTGTCCTAAAACTGCCGCACTAGTGGAAAATTGTTCCAGAATGGCAACAGCATCTCCTGTTGTTATACCTAATTCATTAAATTTTAGAATTGTGTCTACTGTAGTTGCAGTTTGATCACTTTGAATATCCCCAAATGCTTGACCAGTATCAGTTAGTTGCCTTAAGCCTTCTCCAAGATTTTTAAATGATGCAAAAAAGAAACCTGCACTAACACTTCCAATAGCAATTAATTGTGTAACTAAACTGGTAAGTAATTTTCCTAATCTTGCAAAATTATCTCCAAGATTTTTTCTAAATAAATTTGCCGCATCTTCAGCCTTTTTCTCTTGTTCAATCCTGTCCTTATTAATACGTTTGAATTCATCCATTTCAACTTTGAAGCCATCTACCATGTCTCCAAAACCTTCCTGAGTGTTTGTATCTAATGTTTCTATTGCTTTCTTAGTTTCATCATTTTTGACATTTAATGTTTTAATAATTTCTTCGTCAGATTTACCTGATTGTTTTAACATTGATGCCAGTTGTGCTTTCAATGTTGCACTCAGATTGTTTTGACTGTCAACTAATGCTCTCAAAGTCACTTCTGTAGCAACAGTATGAGCAACCTCAATCTGCTCTTGATCTGGAAGTGTTATAATAATAGTATCTGCCATAAATCCACTTAGTCATTAACAACGTATTTTACTGTGATAAATAGTTGTTGGTAATATGTTATAAACATATTTATCATATTTATTAACAGGAGTTTTAATATGGCAAATAACCATAATCCATTAGCAGGTCATTTTAGGGTACCTAAATTATATACTGAATTACCCAGTGGCGGTAAATTTTACGATTCAGATATCATAGATTTTACAGAATCAGAAGAGTTACCAGTATTCCCTATGACTGCAAAAGACGAAATAATGCTTAAAAATCCAGATGCATTATTAAACGGAGAAGCAGTTGCACAGGTAATTTTAAGTTGTGTACCTAACATTAAAAAGCCAAGAGCATTAGTTTCAAATGATGTTGATGCATTACTGGTAGCAATACAGGCCGCAACATATGGAGATGAATTAGATGTATCTGGTGCTTGTCCAGAATGTGGAGAAACAGCATCTGCAGTTTTAAGTGCGGAAGTTGTACTTGCAAATATACAAAAATTAGAAAAAGATTATCAGTTTACTACTAACTCTGGTTTAGTTATTACAATGAAACCTTTTAGTTATGAAACTTCTGTAAAAGCAGGAGTGGCAAACTTTAGAAGTAGCAGAAGTTTACAATCTATAGAAGCAATAGAAGACGAAGTAGATAAAATCAAGGCATTTAACCAAAATTTTATAGAACTTGCAATATTGAATTTTGAACTATTGGTAGATAGTGTAAGCAGTATTACTGTTCCTGCTACTAAAGATACAGAAGCAGTTACAGTGGCAAACGTAGAGCACATAAGAGAATTTTTAGAAAATGCTGATGCGACTATTAGTTCAGAATTAGAAGCATTTATTAATGAAATATCAGAAATAGGTATTAATAAAAAAATGCAACTTACATGTGTTCCATGTAGTGAGAAACTACCAGAGGGAGAGGATTACAATTTCGAATCAGTTGTAAACTTTAATGCTGTAAATTTTTTCACGGCTTCCTAGCAACAACGGAGCCTGATGAGGTAGTGGCATACCTTAGGAGGCTGAATGAAGAAACAGATGCCATTAACAAAGAGATTACAGAAATGGTAATTTTCTCAAATGGCTCTATGACTTTTGAAGAAGGATGGAATATGCCTATGCCACAACGTAAACTTGTAATAAAAACATTAGAAAAATATTATAAGGCAAAAGCAGGTAAACCTGCATCAGAAGATCTATAATGAGTTGGTATCACAAAAATAAAAAAATAGATACACTTCCAGAAGATTGTGAAGCATTTGTTTATTTAATTACCAATTTAACTAATGACAAAAAATATGTAGGCAAAAAATTAGCAAAATTTAAGACTACAAAACCCCCATTAAAAGGAAGAAAAAACAAAAGACGGGGTCACAAGGAAAGTGACTGGAAAACTTATTGGGGAAGTAGCGATCATTTAAATAATGATGTAATAGAACTAGGAGAGGACAAATTTCGTAGAGAAATATTATATTTTTGTCCTAGTAGAGGAGTTGCAAGTTACCTAGAAGCCAGAGAGCAATTCGAAAGGCGAGTACTTGAAACCGACGACTATTACAATGGAATTATCAACGTCAGAGTAGGCGGTTCGAAAATACTTAAGGAGTCCTTGAAGAACCTATAAGTAGGTTTGCTAGGCACAATTCAAGGCACACAAGGCAACACATCAAGGCACACATAGGACCATACACCGCCCTAACCGAGGCATATTAAATCGGGCTCTTTGACAATCCAGTAATCCTGGTGCGGGATCTAGAGATGTATGGCGGCAAATGAGATACAGCACACGACAAACAGTATTAAAGGATACAGGCTCTGAGAAAAAGCAACCTGTTAGTTACATAACTAAACTCATCCAGGTTATGTGGCTCCCGTAAGACACCAGTGACGGTAGTGTAAGGGGGGACAAGGCTTACCGCCTCCTAGTAGCACCCGAGATTGAGATGATGAAGAAATCACATGATGACATCATTGCTCGCCTGTATAGGTGAGTTATGACTCCAAAATACATGATAACGGCTTTTTAAAAAATTACAAACAAGTGAAAGAACGAAGTTTACGAAGTGATTGAACGTAGTTTGTAAAGACACGAAGTGTCTATTTACATTTCCAACTATGTAGATATTTGTGCTTTTCCAGTATTTCCACTATATTATCAGGCATATCAATTGCTTCTCCTAATAATAAATTTCCTATAGTTAATCTTTTATCATCGAAATCGTATGGCATTTTTTCCTGGACTTTGACATAAAAATTCATCATCCTACGCATCTGAGCATTCAGTTTGCTGTCAGCAGTATAAACACCTTTACCAAACCACATAAACAAAGTATTACGCATTAGTGTTGTACACTCTATCTGATCTGGAGTTATATCCATGTCGTTGTCTAAAAATATTGAGTAGAATGATTTGCCCACGTGCGGATATGACATGTATAATTTTCCAGGCTCTCTGACTATGGTAAAATCTTCTAGTGCTGAATCAGGCAAGGATACTCCTGCATCGCCATCGCACATAAAATATATTGTGGAACTTTCCAGTTTGTTTTGTAAAAATTCCAAGTGGTGTATTCTGTAGTTGAAGTCTCTAAGTACTTCATAAAGTTCTGGATCATTTTGTTCTGCATAATTATGAAGTTCCACAAACTCACTATGCAAAACATTTAAGTCGTCTCCCAGATTTTTATCTGGCAATCTTTGTGCAACAAAACTTTTTATTTTTTCCAGTTCAGATAAAATATCCTGTTCTGTTTCTCCAAATCCGTAAAATTCTTTTCTGCTAATCAGATTGTTTTCCTGACTTTTCATTCTGTCGTAGAAAAGTCTGCCGTGTTCTGTGTCGTAGATTTTATAGGTTAATGTGTAGGATTTATTTTGTCCAAAATGTATATCAATTAACATACTCTGTGTCGGTGTTATATGCAGTAAACCCGCCCTCTTTTACAACGGTTAATACATTATTTACACGACCAACAAGTTCCTCTTTGTGTGATATCAGCATGATATTTTTGCCTTGCTCTCTGTTCATTTTTTTAAGAACACTTAGAGCATTTTCCACACCCATACTGTCCATACCACTGTCTATAAGTTCATCAATACATAACAGGTTCATTGGCCTGTTTAAACTTTCATACATGTCTCTGAAACTCCAACTTAAACCAAGTATCAGTCTATTACGTTCACCTCTACTTAAATTATCAAAGTCTAAGTCTCTGCCATACTCAGTAATCTCTACACCTAAATCACTTGCAAATTTTACGTCATGTGGTAAGCCTAGTTTTTCCAGATAGTATGCAAGTCTGTGATTCAGATATGCAATATTTTGATCTATAATTTTCTTTCTGATAAAACTGTCTTTGCTGGTTAGTAGTTTATATAAGAAGTCCTGATGTTCCTGTAGATATGTTAATTCGTTCATTGTTTCAAAACTGATTTCCTGAATACCAGAGTTTTGTAAACCCTCAATTTGTTCTACATAAGGATTTTGCTCCAATGCTTTTTCCTGTAATTGTTCTGTCATAGTTTCCACATTGTGTTTGTGTTGTAATGCTTCTTCCAATTTGGAATAATATACCGTAGGCTCATTTTGTAAATTGTCATACTCAACTAAATCTTCATCTAGTTGTTGTGATCTGGAATATATTTCGTTATAATATTCTTCTTCTGTATCAATTTTTTCTTTTAGTTCCTCTGTGTATTCTTCATGTGTATCTAAATGTGCTGTTTCTTGTCCACATGCTGGACATACACCTTCTTTTGCACTCTCTAAATTGCTTTTAAGTTCATCAATTTTTTCCAAACTTCTGTTTAAAGATGTTTGCAATCTGTTATGTTCTTGTTCTAAATTTTTCTTTTTAAGTTGCTGTTCTTTTAATGTAGATAATATTTTATGATTGTCTATTTCTGCAGAAATATCTATTTCCTCTAGTTTAACAATGGCTTCTCCAAGTTCAATTATCTTGTCTTCTTTGTTCTTTTCCCATGCTCTACTGCGACTTTCTATTTCTTTTATGTTTTTTTCTATACGTTTATTGCTTTCTTCTACTGCATTTATGCGTATTTCTTCCTCTTTTATGCCTTCTCTAGTGTTTTTTTGCCTTTCTTTTAACACTTCTGCTTTACGAGATAACTCTGTAATACCCAGTAATTGCTCTATCATGTCCCTTTGATCGTTGTTTTTCATGCTTAAAAAGGGCTCTGTATAGGTATTTAATGCTATTAAATGCTTAAACATGTAGTGGGGAAAGCCAATAATTTTCTCTATTTCTTTTTGTGTTTCTCTGCTATCGCCTTGTTGTTCTTGATCTAAAGAGTCCTCACCATCTATAAAAAACTTTAAGATATTAGGACGTCTGCCACGTTCTATTCTGTACTGTACACCCTGTATTTCAAAGTCCACAGTAACAATCATGCCTTTGCCGTTTGTTTTGTTTATAAGGTTGTCTTTTCTGATATTGGTTAAGGCATCTCCGTACAAAGCATAACTTAGTGCATTAATAATTGTAGTTTTACCTGTACCATTTCTGCTACCATCTCCTCCCATATCTAAATTATGACCTAGCACAAGAGTTAGTTGACATCCATCAAAGTTCACTGCCTGTGTGTTGTTCCCAACACTCATGAAATTCATTGCTGATACGTTTTTAATCTTTAACATTATTCTATCTCAATGCTCTGATAAATGTCTATAAGTTTATCTTTTTCTACAGTCTGACTTTCTATGGTTTCCAGTTGTTGTATAACAATCTGATCAACACTTTCGAACTCTATATCTCCTCCCTCAAATTCTTCTTCCTCTTTAATAGGCAGTAATTGAAGTTCTCTAACATTATATTGTTCTGCAAATTTTTCTCTAATAAAATTTGCTTCTTCGTAACTGATACTGATGTCTAATTTTACCCTTGCATAGGTGTATTCATCTAATAGGTTTTGATGATTGTCCAATAACTGTTTTAATGTAAATACCCTGTACTTAGGACCTTGTGCCCAGTTCACATATATAGGCTCTTCTCCCCATGACAAAAACATAGCACCACGTTGATCATCATCTACATCTGCGTAATTATGTGGGAAAGCATTACCCATATAATGTATATTATTTTTGTATTGACGTTTATGGAAATGGCCACTAAACACATATTCAGGGCCTGCAAGATGCTCTGCTTTTATACCACCATGATCTGGCATTTCTACCATTGCATTCATTTTAAAGTAAGGTAGTTCAAAATGTCCAAACATGTATTTGCATTTCATTTTAGCAACTTGTTTGTGTTCATCTCCTACTAACCAAGGAATAATTGCAACGTCATCTTGTAAAAAATGTTCATCTATCATTACAAAGTTGTCTAAGTCTCTAGCAAATTCTATGCTATTAAGATCACGTTTTTCTCTGTAATATAAATCATGATTACCAAGTATAAAATATACTTTATCAAATGCATCATTAATTTTTTTAAGATCTCTGATACTGGCATTCATTGTTGCAACATTTACACTTGCTCTTTGATGATGCCAATCGCCTAAAAATATACAAGTCTCACAGTCTCTGGCTTTGGCTTCTGTAATAAACCAATCCACAAATCTGTGACAGTCGTCTAAATGTACACGGCTATTCTGCTTTAGTCCGTAATGAATGTCAGTAAAGCAGGCCGCATTCTTAAAAAGTTGGGCCATAAATTATTCTTGTGTAGATGTTTCTGCTTGTTCTCTCATGAGTCTCATTTCGTCCTCATGCTGTATTTGTCTACCATAACTAGGCAAGTGTCCTTGCTCAATTAAAATGTCATCTCTGATAGTCTGATTTCTTTTTTCTAAATTTAATACTCTTGTAAAACTATTATTAACTGCGGCTGTATAATATGCAAATGGATTATCTGATTTCATTTCATTAAATTGTAAACCAATGTAACTTAATTGTACTAATGCTTGACCTCTCATTTCGTCAACATAAGTATAACCTCTCCAGTTTGCTCTGTGGCTATATCTTTCCACAAGTTTTAGGAACATGTGTCCTAACTTGTTTGTAATTTTACCATGCTCACAATTAAATTTTCCATTACTTAAACTGCCCATCCAATGACTTCTTGCAACCTCAGTTACTTCATCATTTACATAAGCATAATGTTTGAAAGGAGGAAAATTTACTTTTGCTAAAAACTCCGCTTCAGTTTTAGGATTTTTCTTCCTGCCTGGTTCCTCAGGTATATGTTCCATAGTCATTACACGAAAAACCAAATCCTCTTTTGCAATACTTTTAGGATCTACCAAAAACTCTTTTTGTTTAGGTTTGTTTTTGTAGTCCTTAGGATCATGCTCTGCCATTGCGGCCTGATATGCTTGTTGTTGCATTTTGGCGGCTTTGTTTTCTCTTGCGGCTTTAATACTATTTCTGTTTATCTTTTTAACATCAGTAAGTATGATGTCAAATTCGTTGTATTTTTCATCAGACAAATAACAAAATGTCATTTTGCTCTTGTGAATTTCTTTTAGGATATCTTTATTATTTAGATAATTGACTTTCTTAGGCTGTGCCATTTACTCTCCTCAAAATTATCGTTCATTTATATTGTTAGTATTATACACAGTCTTTTGTGTATGTCAATTAGTATTTAGTAAAAGTGGCCAATTAAAACAAGTTTTAATGAATATGATAAATACCTATACAGGAGATATAAATGCCAAAGTTTTTTAAATCAGTAAACAGTTTTTTAAATAATAAAATCGGTAAAGAAATGGGCAAACTTGACCCAAGAGCGTCAAGTCTTCTAGGTTCATTTTTTCCAGGACTTGGTGGTGGTGTTGAAAACTTTCAAGATAATGCCTTTTTGTCTGCAATACAAAATCAGGCTACAGAGTTAAATACAGGTGTACAAAATGCAGGACAAATTCAGATCAAAAGTGATGAATTAAACAGAGGCACAAAATCTTTCGACTGGAGAGCCAGATTAAGACCCAAGGCAGGCGGTGCAGACACAATATATCAGGCCGATAATGCAGGTATATTAGGCCCACTTAAAAAGGCTGGCGGTATGATTTGGCAAACAACACCTCAAATATTTTTAGCAGGTACTGTGGAATACAATGAGCATTTAGGACATGGCATGAATTATCCTATTTACACATATAATAATAGTAGGCCTCCACGACTTCCTATAAATGCTGATTTTTATGCAAATGACATTTACGAAGCACAATATCTATTAGCAGTAATGCATTTTATAAGATCTGTAAGCAAATCATATTTTGGTGAATCTGCAATAGATCAAGACAAATATGGTACACCTCCTCCAGTTTTAATATTTGAATATTTAGGTCATCATGGCTTTAATAAAGTTCCAGTTATACTAAGTGGATATTCTATAGAGTTAAATGATAGTGTAGATTATATTCCTGTAACATCTATGACTAAAGCAAAAGGTTCAGATAAACTTGAGGAACAAACAACATTTGTACCTACCAGAGCAAATATCATGGTAGAACTTGCACCAGCATATACACCTAAGAAAATTAGAGAAAAATTTGATGTTGAGGCGTTTAGAAATGGCAGTTTATACAGAGACGGATTTATTTAAAAATGGCAAAATATAACAGACAATCTTTTATTAGAGGTGCAAAAATTTTCGATTCCATGTTTTTGGATATGAACAACGTACCTATTTTGAGACCTAATATGAACGATGAAGTTTACACTATAGAGGAAGACTATAATGAAAGGCCAGATTTACTTGCAGAAAAATTATATGAAAGCACAGAATTATGGTGGGTGTTTGCATCAAGAAATCCTGATTTAATTGTTGACCCTATAAGAGACTTTAAAACAGGAGTAACTATTCATCTGCCTTCTGCAGGAAATGTAAACAGAGTAACCGGAGGAAGTTAAAATGAGTTCGGTACCTGATTACGGTCAATATATTCACGGACAACCCTACCTTGGAGCAAGTAAAACAGGCCGTGGATTCAAAGAGCAATACGATCGTTGGTTGGCAAGTAAAGCCGCATATTACAGTTCAAATAATGTTTTTACAGAATTAGGCACGGCTAATGGTTATTCAGTAGGTGTAAAAGGTATAACTGATGAAAATCTTTCCGAGATGCTTGATAATGGTGTTGGTTACAATTTAAATTCTCAATTAGTATTAAGCGAAGCAGACGCAACAAGATTATTAGAATCTGCAAATACAAATAATAGTTTATCCAGTTGGGACTCCTGGTTTGCTAAAAATGATGAAGCCTTAAAATTTGTAGACAAAGGACAATGGGCAGAAATTCAGCAAATTTTTGAAGAGAAAAAATCTAAAATGACCGAAGAATTTCTTCAAGGAAAACTTGAAGATGGTGATAAAAGACTACAAGACAATGAATTTAATAAAGCAGTACAGCAAGGCAAATATTTAGAAAACAGAGTCAACACTAATATAATGGATGGTTTTCAAACTCCTATGTATCATATAAGATTTTTTATGATCAAAAGGGAAAAAGTTATAGAAATGCATAAGTCTATAGACGAAAATGTTGTTGAAAAAAGTGCTTTTAAATTTTTAAGACCAGAAGCAGATGATATAGTAGTAATTGCAGAAACAGGTGCAACAGATTTAATAATAGATGATTTAGAAATAGAAAATTTTAGTAGTACTACCAGCACATTTGCTGATACTTCTTTTAATTGGACAATTACAGAACCCGGTAGTATTACACTATTAGACAGAATATCTGCCGCCAAAGTTTTTTGTGATTATGCAATAGATGATTCAGATAGTGAAGTTAAAAAATTAGCCAGTGGCGATGTACCATACTATATGGAACTTAGCCTTAGAGGTTATGAGGACGACATTGATGATGTAGATGAAGGTTCAGGCTCAGTAAAAGATATAATAGGACCATTTATATTTGAATTAGGATATGTAAGATTTGATATGACTATAGGACCCGAAGGTGCTGTTTATAATTTTTCGGCGCACCCTATGGATGCAGTAGCAGAATTTAGCCAATTTGCAAGAGTTCCTAGAGAAATTAATATTTCAGGTTCAAGTTTACCAGAACTATTAGATGATTTTAATTTAAAATTAAACAATGCAGTTAAAGAACAACATAAAGGTCATGAGGTCGATGAAACTAAATTAAACACATATATCATTAATTATGACGGAGTATTTAAAGATCCTTCTGTATCTAATAGAGCATATGATTTAAAAGGCGAAACTAATACAGATTATGAAAGCAGAGTAAATAATACTCCTTCCAGATTGGCAAGTGAAATAGATCCTGATGGTGACGGCAGGGTATCAGATGACCCAAATGAATATGATGGTCCTGCTAAAGGTGTAGAAATAAATCCTAACGGCATAGATGCATTTTTGTATGCTGACCCATCTAAAATAATTGGTCAATCCTTGCATTACAATCCTTTTGAAATACAATCAGTATCCACTACCGATGGTGGTGTAGATTTTCCTAGGGACGAATTTTCAGGAGAATTTGATGAGGGTTACAGTGATAAAATTAAAGTCACATTAAGCGGTTATGGATCTGATAAAGGAACAAATTTACTACAAAACTGGAACAGTGATGTAGGTGGATTTGATCTTGGCGAATTTGATGAAGATGGCATGCCTGTATATAGACAAAAAGCCACTATACTAGATCCAGCAGGACAGGAAAGAGGTAAAACTGTATTAACAGCACCTGAAGAAGTTAGAATGATTATTGAAGCAGAAACTCCTATTCCAGACGCAATTTCATCTATAATGGCTCTAAGTTATGACTTAGTTAAAAAAGGAACAAGATTACAAGATCCTGAAAATCCAGAAGGCGAAGTAAATAAAGGTCAAACATTCATAAAGTGGTTTAGAATAGGCGGTACAGTAAATTTTGATTATAGTAAATTTAGTGAAGCATCACATTCTTATAAAGCAACAATTGAATACAGGTTAAGACTATTTGAAGAATCGAGAACCGATATAGGATTATCTTCGAAAGAACTTAGTATGGTTTTAGATGACGAAACAACTGCTAAGAGAATTCAAGAAATGGGAATCGTAAAAGAATATATGTATTATTTTACAGGTTTAAATGACCAAATAATAAATTTTGATCTCACTTTTGACGAAGCATTTGTATTAAGGGTTCCAATTTTTGGAAAAAGAGATCACAAGGCTCAATTAGCCTATGCTAGTTCTAGTTCAATTAATATTGATGAGGCAAGTAATGTTTCTTTAGATTTTTCACCTAATGAAAAAGTAGATGACGAGGCTAAAAAAAGTAATATATTAAACTTTTTTACAGAAGTTGGAGACTTAGTAGACAAAGGTGGTGAAACTGCATCTGAATTAAGAGCGTCTATAGGAGATATTGCCTCAGGATTAGGTTTTGACCAAACTGAAGCAAACTATATTGCACAAAATATCCAAGACTCATCTAATGCAGAAGTTAAAAAATTTCAGGAAATACTAGTACAAGAAGACATAGCACAGGAACTAGTAAATGCTGTTGTAGTAAAGGGAAAAATTTCAGAACAATCAAACACAACCACAAGTTCCGATAATCAGGAAGTTACTAATGGCGGAGAGGTAACTAATAATATACCATTATTTGCTTCAGAAATAGTGCCAGGTTTAGAAGGAAATACACAAAATGATCCTAGAGTAGCAGAAGGATATAAGAGTGTTTTAGAGAAGGATATTGCTCGTAATTTGCAAATTTTAAAAAGAGATAGTGGTAAGAATAAAGCAGGTAGTGATGTACCTGCAGAAAGAGGTTCTATTAGACAAACTTCTTTTGCACATTTAATGGACGCACATAATTCAGGTGCAAAGAGTACACTTGCAATTAACATGGAACTAAGAGGCGATCCTTGGTATATGGGCAAAGCAAATTTTTATGATGGAAATAATGATGAAGGACCAACTACAGATACACCTACTGTGGACTCAACAGATCTGTTAGGAATATCATATAGTGGTGGCAGTAATCAATTTTTACTTGTGATAGAATCTCCAAGAAAATTAGATTTTGATATAAGTGACGAAGACAAAAATACTGGACTCTATTCTTATGAGCATTTAAATTATTCAATGAGTGGAATATATCATATTACGTCAGCAATAAGTAAATTTAGTGGAGGTATGTACACAACAGACATCACTGCATTTCAAAATCAAACATATAATTTTGCTAGAATACTTGCTGTAAAAAATGTTGTAGAACAAAGATTAACTGAAAAAATGGCTCAAATTGGAGATAATACTGTTGGCTCTGGAGATGCAAATTTTGAAAATGATCCAAAAGGAACAAATCTTACATTTAGTCTGTCAGAACCAGGCGGAATTCCTGTTGCGGCAAAAGGTTTACTATCTGAAGAGCAAATTGCTGAATTAGAAAGACAAGAGTATCCATCAGATGAAGAAAGATGGGAAGCCTATATGGACGAAATATATGGAGTAGGTAACAGACCAGACGATTAATAGGAATAATAGTGAGCGATAGACAAGCAGACAGAGGAAGACGTATATTAGGCGGTATAGTTGATCGTGTAAGAAATCTTGAGTACACTGGAATCCATATGGGTATTATAAAAAGTGTAAAAGATTACTCAAGGACAGGTGCTTTAAAAATTTACATTCCATTTTTAGGAGCAGACCCTAAATCATCTGAAGAGATAGATCCTAAAACTGGTTTAGCACCTGGAGAAGTTTGGGCAGAATGGACATCTCCATTTGTAGGTATTACTAGTGCATTTGATAGTAAGAAATTTTTTGGAGAATCAGAAGAATTTAATCACAGGCAATATAAAAATACACAAAAAAGTTATGGTTTATGGATGGCTCCACCAGACACTGGTAATAGAGTTCTAGTTGCTTTTATAGGAAATAATAAAAACGAAGCAGTAATATTAGCCTGTTTACCACCGCCAGGTGGAAAAAGCCATATGATTCCAAGTATTCCAGGTAGCAAATTAAATTATGGTGCTATTGGAATGAACGTTCCTGTAGCAGAAAAATCATTGCTTGATCCTGTACAACAAGAAGGTGGCGATCATCCAAGACCAGTACATTTAGATTTGGCACAAACTATTGTAAAACAAGGTCTTATAGGAGATGGTGTTAGAGGTACTGCTACTGCTGGATTACATACTGCAGATATAAATCATACATATGGAATATTAACTCCAGGTCCAGTAGAGAAGCAAGATGATCCTTTATCACATAGAGGTACTGGACACCAATTTGTAATGGACGATACTCCTGATAACAGACATATAAGATTGCGTACAGGAGGCGGCAACCAAATACTTTTAAATGATGCAGAAGGTATTATATATTTAATAAACAAAGAAGGAACTGCTTGGGTAGAATTATCTAAAGACGGCAGTATTAATTTATTTGGTGAAGGCTCTATTAATATGAGAGCAAAAGGCAGTTTTAACCTGAGAGCAGATAAAGATGTAAACATAGAAGCAGGTAAAAATTTAAAATTAAAAGCCGCAGGTGACATGCTTAAAGGAGAATATGTTGGAATGCCTCCAGGTTATGATCAAAAAATACATACAGGAGCAATAGGAACAGGCGGTTCTATACACATTGAATCAGTTAGTAAAACAACAATACAGGCTGGGACATCAGGAATATTTGATGCTCAAAATGGAGATCTTAATCTTAAGGCGGCAAATAGGCTGGCCCAAGATGGTAGAAAAATTGATATAATTAGTACAATTAAAAATCCTCCTCCAGGGGATACAGACGTAATTGGTGGCATAAGCATTAATGCACCAGCAGGACCTGTAGGTATTATTGGAGGCTTAGGTTTAAATTTGTTAGGACCTACAGGAATAGGTATAACAGGTGTACCAATATTGCTAAATTCTACTCCGGGATTTGCAGGTAAATTACCACAAGTGGCATTGCCAGGTGCAGGTGCTAAACATATTAGCATGATAGATCATGCTGATTTTTCATCTAAGCAACCTGAATTTAATTATGAAGATACAGGCGGTGCAAAATTAGTGCCTGGAATGGGAGAACGTGAAGAATTAAATGGTGTAGAAAGTATAGTAAATACTATGCTCACTGCAGAGCCCTATGCAGGCCATTATGTGTCTGAGGCCATAGCAGATGCTAATAAGAAAGCAATGGTAGAGGACGAAACAGCAGATGCAGATCCAGAAGCAACAGAGCCTAAAACTGTAAATGATCCATATAAAGGATATAAAACACAAATTAAATCAATAATGGAAGAAGTTGCTGAAAAACAAAGAGCGTCAGATGTTGATAAGGTAGCCGATATTGCATCTAAATTAAATATACCTGGTATTAATCTTGAAGGTAAACTTGCAGAATTTAGTAATTTTGACATAGGGCCTTTAAAAGGCGAAATAAACGATTTGTTAAATTTTGACGCCACTATACAAGGATTACTAAATGTAGAATTACCTTTTGAAATACCTACCCTTAACAGTTTAACTGGAGATTATGTAATAGGATATGGAAAAGAGATACCCGAGTACATGTATCAAATAGAACAATTACAAATAGATTTAAACGGTGCATTCGCTGAAGCAAGTAGTTTAGCAGACATGGCGAACAATCCTATGGAAAAACTTAGCAGTCTTGCAGATGACACAATTGGTAATGTTTGCAAAGATCTTGGCGTAGATAATATTACAAGTGTTAGTGATGTTAGTAATTTAACTAACTCTGTTATGAAAACTACAGGAATAACAAGTAATGATCTTAATAGTATGGTAAACGATGTTACAAATAAAATTAATTTAGGAGATACTGGAGATGGCTAAACCTAGTGAATTACAAATTGTACAAGCAGTTATAGAAGGTCTTGTAAAAAATAATGTTACACCACTTTTTGATGGTCCTAGTATTATTTTAATAGACAAACATGGAAATAAAGTTGTAGATATTTCTAATGGATTAGGCCCAGTTGGTAAAAATTTAACTATGCTTAGTAAACTACAAGAAGCAAATAATGTTATAAAAAGATATGTAAATGTACCTATAAGCGATAACCAATTTTTGGCTTTGGCTAGTTTTTGTAGCCATGTAGGTGCAGAAAATTTTGTAAAAAGTAATGTATTAAGATGGCTTAATAAAGAATTTTACGAAGATATACCTAAAATGCTGTTGAGATGGAGGACAGGTCAAAAAGGAGAGTCCAATAAATCAGAAATAAGAATTGACTTTATGCATAGACGACAATTCGAATCTGAACTTTTTACAACTCCTGATATTGTTAAAATAGATTTTGGTCTTGAAGAAAATGAAAATAAATTAACCTGGAAACAATTAACACTTAAACTAAGAAAATTAACTAAAAAAGCATTTCAGGAATTACAAG
>Ga0160423_10001564_pt1 | contig 19219 bp, 13 predicted proteins | sample CRUFie14St8metaG_FD_108191 | JGI IMG/M metagenome (GOLD analysis project Ga0160423, IMG submission 108191) | Marine microbial communities from the Costa Rica Dome - CRUD Field 142mm St8 metaG | ecosystem: Environmental > Aquatic > Marine > Oceanic > Photic zone | place: Costa Rica: the Eastern... | reverse complement strand
GGCGTGCCAATCCTCTTACCAAGTTCCCAAACAAGGTGGATTGAGCCAAAGCCCAGCCAAGCATCAGCACCCTCTTTTCCAGTCTCCTTAATTCTATCATTTCTAATCTCTTCAAGGGCTGGTAAAACGACCTTTTCAATGATTTCGCCATAGCTAGAGTTCGGCACAATAACATTACCCAGCCTCATTAATTCATGTTCTCCAAGTTCTATGTCATCTAATTCAAAGTCTCCATGGTAATAGTGCTTGTATGCTCTGGCAATATCGTGATCAAGCGTTCCACATGTTGTAGAAACCACGTTGAATATTTTTCTTTTTATGGCCTCTACAAAAAACCCACGTGTGCCAGTTGCGCACAAACAGGCTGGAAAAGACAACCAATTTGTCACTTTACTTGGGTCAGCATCCACTTCGTCAATTTCTGACTTAATCTGGCGTAATATGTCTCTAGCAGAAGCGAGTTTTGTAGCAGTGAAACCACCCGCCTTAGCCATCTGGTCGATCAATGATGAAGTATCGGTCAAGGACGAGAAATCATAGTCCTTAACCGGCTCATCAAAAGATTCTGGGTCAATTGCCATGGATATATGCGGGCGGCTTTGACATATGAACATCGTGACTGGATTATGAATGTTCTAGTTCGTGAATTTTATCTCTCAAAAAGGCAGCACGTTCGAAGTCTAATTCCAACGCTGCTTGATGCATCATCTTCTTTAATTCATCAATTGAATAATTTAATTCTTCAATTGGTTGCGAAATATTGTTTGTTACCGAATTTGAGTGAGCCCATTTGCCCGCTCCAAGTCTTAGATTACTAGCCCAGTCGCCATCCTTTCTACCTCCTTTTGAAGCAACCAATCTCTTGCCGCCAGCTGTCCCTGCAATCAAATCATCTAGGTCTCTTCCCATTTGTGGAAGCGCCTTCTTGATAGTCATAGGGGTAATGCCGAATTTTTCATTATGGGTGATTTGTCTTTCTCGACGCTCAAGGGTTTGTCTGATTGAAGCAGTCATAGGAGGACTCATTGAATCTGCATACAATATGACCTTACCATTAGAATTTCTTGCAGCTCTTCCGATTGTCTGTAACAAACTTCGTTCGTTTCTCAAGAACCCTTGCCGATCTGCGTCAAATATTGCTACCAGACTTACTTCCGGGATGTCAAGACCTTCTCTGAGTAAATTTATTCCCACAATTGCATCTATGTGGCCAATTCTGAGGGCGTTGATAATCTCCGTTCTTTCTATTGTGTCAATTTCTGAGTGTAGGTGGTGCGCTTTGATTCCCATTTTGTTGAGGTATGCTGCCACCTCTTCTGCGAATTTTATGGTAAGGACAGTAACTAGAGTTCTCTCCCCCTTCTCTATTCTATGATTGATCTCAGACAAGAGGTCTGCAACTTGCCCCTCAGTTCCTCTCACTTCTATCTCGGGATCGAGAAGCCCAGTTGGACGAATTTCCATTCGTGGAATGTGTTCAATCATCTGCAACATATCGTACATACTTTCAGAATCCGGATGTTTTTTGCTTAGCTCTGGCTCTTTAACTCCCCCTCCCCCTGCAATATGACGCAGTCCAAGAGGTGCCTCTTGTTCGGTTGTTTCACACAAATGCAAAAGTTCCCTCTCTCCCGGTGTGGCGCTCACGTAGAGCATCTGAGGGACTAGGTTTTGGAACTCATGTAGTTTTAGAGGCCGGTTGTCAGCAGCAGATGGCAGTCTAAATCCATGTTCAATTAGATTCAGTTTTCTGCTTCTATCTCCAGAGTACATGCCTCCTACCTGCGGTAGAGTGACGTGAGATTCATCCATGATGACCAAAAATTTGTTTGCATCGCCGTGAAATTGTTTCGCCGCTGCTGCGAAGAAGTCTAGCAGGCAATATGGGCGCTCTCCATAATTTCTTCCATCAAAGTGCATCGAATAATTCTCTACCGCCGTGCAGTGTCCTACCTCTCTTAACATTTCCAAGTCATATTGTGTTCTTTGCTGAAGCCTATGCGCTTCGATTTCTTTACCTTCACTTTTCAGTTCTGCGACTCTCCCGTCAAGTTCAATCTCTATGTTTTCAAGAGCTTCTTCAAACCTTTCGGGTGAGACCATAAAGAATTCTTTTGGATGAATCCATGCCTCATCTAATTCATCGAGAATTTCCCAAGAAACAGGGTCGCAGATTTGAATGTGCTCGACTCCGTCGAAACCAAAACGAATTCGAAGCGGATCATCCCTGCTCGGCATCCACACGTCCAAGTTTTCTCCCCTCAACCTCACCTGGCCTCTTTCCAAATCAGTATTAGTCCTCTCATACTGCAAAGCGACTAATTCACGGACCAAATCTCTTGGTTCGATATCTTGGTCAACATGGATTCTTGCGTGGTAGGATAGGAATGTTTCCGGGGCATTTAGTCCGTAGATGCATGATACCGAGGAGACTACCACACAATCGGGCCTACTCACTAGGCTCGCAACGGTCGCAAATCTCTCTTGTTCAATTCTTTCGTTTATCGATAGCTCTTTGTCTATGTACAAATCTCTCTTTGGCAAGTAAGCTTCTGGCTGGTAATAGTCGTAATGTGATACGAAATATTCTATACCGTTCTTGGGAAACAGCCCTGCCATTTCTTGATACAACTGACGGGCTAATGTTTTGTTGTGGCTCATTATCAAAGTAGGTATGTTTAGTCTTTCAATAATGTTAGCCATTGCGAAGGTTTTTCCTGATCCTGTAACACCTAAAAGAACACACCTTTCTTGTTTATTTTGCAATTGAGAAATTAACATTTCAATTGCTTTTTCTTGGTCACCTGCGGTGGTGTGTTCTGAGTGCATTTTGAATCGCGAAACCTCTGGTGAGAGCTGGTCTTTAATTGCCCCATCCAGGGCCTTCGATATATCGAAGGGGTCACTCATCGCTTCACTTCCTACGGTAGGTAGAGCCCGCCGTTGACATGAATTACTGCACCGGTTATGTAACTAGATTTGTCTCCCACCAAGAATGATACGACGTCAGCGATATCTTGTGGAGTTCCGATTCTTTTGAGTGGAACTTCGTTTTCTCTGCTTGCCCTTTTCTCCGGAGAGTCGCCAGCAAGGATGTCGGTATCGACAAAACCAGGGGCCACGACATTCACCCTTTTGCCTTCTGGAGCCAGTGACTGCGCTAGAGATCTTGCCCAGATTGCTAAAGCCGCTTTGGAAGCAGAGTAGTCTGCGCCGTGTGGCGATCCTTTTGTCCCCAATTGGCTACCAATCACACAAATCCTAGCCTTTGATTTTAGTTTTGATTTCACAGCGTCCCATGTCAAAAATGCACCTTCGAAATTAGTCGACATAGTTCTCCTTAAATGTTCGAGGTCCAACTCTTTAGCATCAATTCTGTCATACCTTCCATGATTGATTATCAAGGCATCTATTCCCGCAATAACCCAAGGGTGTGTAGCAAGCAACGCAACTTCTCTTGCATCAGTTACATCACAATTAACAGCAACTGCATCGACACCGGAATCTCTTATTCCATCTACCACCATTTCGGCCGGTTTTGAAGAGTTACAATATGTTAGCAGTATTCTGTAACCATCTCTAGCCAATTGCTTTGAGATTGCAGCGCCTATCCCTCTACCTCCGCCTGTGACTAATGCGGTGCGCATGTATTCGCTAGGAGGATTTCATTCAATAACTCACTGGAGGAACTGGGCTAACTGTGGAGGTTGCCAACCTTCTGGTTTCAGAACCTTTCCATCATCCCTGCGTAGCACCTTTCCATTGACAAGTTTAGCCATGTTTGAACGGTGTACTTCATTGAAAGCATCATCATATATTTCTTGCATTCCGTGATTAATTATTGTCCCTGCTAAAATGTATCCTATGTCTGCTAGGGCGTCTAGAACTTCGACTAGGTCACCTGACCTAGCAGCTTCCGCATACTCTTGTACTTCTTCAGTAAGTAATTTGATTCTTAGTTCAATTAGGTCCTCAGGGCCTAGTCCCGGTTTGTTTAATTTTGGAATTTCAAAAGCATTGTTGAATTCGAGCAATGACTCTATGATTGGATTCATATTCCTGTGCCAATCCTGACGCTCTATGAAAGTTGCATTGCCACAAACAATATCCAACCTGTGGATGCATGTGCTCTAAACCACCACTTCTGGAATTGGGAGCCAGATGCAATTAGCACTGTTGTCACAAAGGCTAGTGAAATCAGCGTACCGATCGGGTCTATGATGGCAAAAGCCACCGCCCAAAGCGGGATAGAAATTAGAATAACCGACATTGTTGCTGGAGGTTTAAATCTCGAAGGAAATGATTTGACGCCTGTACTCTTGTCGCTTTCAATGTCCATTTGAGCATATCCAAGGTCAAATGCTGCAATCCAAATTAAAACACCGATTGCGACATAAAGTAACTCTGGATACCAGGTATATGATGAAATTTCACCAGTTATTGCTACCCATGCTCCTGCAGGTGCTAACGCTAAGCAGCCTCCTAGCCACCAATGGCAGAGCCATGTAAATCGTTTGAGGTATGGGTAAATTAGGAATGCAACAACTGGTATTGGAGATAAATACAAACACAACGGATTCAGCATTGCTGCTCCTCCTAATAACATTAGCAAAAATATTCCACACAGAGTCCAAGCAGTGTTTAAGCTCATGCTGCCTGATGCGAGATGCCTGCCAGCTGTTCTGGGGTTCTGGGCATCGATATTTCTGTCTATTATCCTGTTTAGCCCCATCGCTAAACCTCTTGCTCCAATTGCAGCAATTAAAATCCAAAACAGTTCACCTAATGTTGGCTCTCCTGCCATGTATGCCCCAATAAAAACAAAGGGTAGGCTAAACAGCGTATGCTCAATTTTGACAAATGATGCGATTTGTTTCAGGTCCATTCACATCACCAAGTTATCTGGCCATGGCGGTAGATCAAATCTATCTATCGCTGCCAGAGTCTCAGGATCATGCATTGTAATCGCTGGCCATCTTCTAACCGGGGTTGGTCCCTCTAGAGATGGAATTGGAGTTGTTGCGTCCCAGAAAATACGCCCGTTTTCTACTATCAAATCTCGCTCGACTGCGAACCTTGATGTCAATTGCCATAGTAGTCTTCGCATCGCCCCTTCTCCATGTAGATTCATGTCGTTATCCGTGAAAAATAGCCAGCGAAGTTCATTTTTTGAATCCAATTGCCAAATTAAATTTCGCAATTGAGTAATTTTTTCTCTTTGTGCCTTTGCTGCATCCTCACTTGGCCAGTCCATTCCGGTTCTAGGTTCAGGTTTACCTTCGATATTCAGAGTGACTACAAGCATCGAGTTTCTCATTAGTAAACAGTCTTCCACATCCTCTAATTTTGAGATTTTTTCTAACAATTCATCGCTGATACCTGGTGGTTCTTCTTCACCTCTCTTCCAAGCGGTAGTCTCCTCAATTGGTGAGCCTTCAAGGGGATCTCCACTACGAGGATCTGCGGGAACTAATTTTGTAGCATCGATGATTATCTTCGAATGAACATTTTCAAACGTTGAGGCGGGTTCTAGAGAATCGCTTACCATTCCATCGATTATTGTAATGTCGCTGTCGGGGTCTACTCTGCTATTCAACACGTCTAGCAGTGCATCCAAATCACTAGGGTTTTCATCTGTTGCGATCAGTATTTTCAGAAACATCATTTGCCCAGCACCCAATAGCCCAAGGCATGTTTTCCTTGCCTGCCGAGGATACCTCTGTTTACTCTTTACAATCGCTAGATTGTGGAATCCGGTTTCAAGTGGAAGATGAAGGTCCAAAACATCTCTGTGCTGGAATGATAGTATTGGTCTGAATTGTTTACCTATCGCTTCTCCTAAGTAACCATCCTCCATAGGGGGTTGTCCGACAATTGTTGCAGGAAGTACAGCATTTTTCCTCCTTGTGATGGCGGTAACATTCAGTACGGGATACTGTCCGGTCAAGGAATAGAATCCAAAGTGGTCTCCAAATGGGCCTTCAGTACGCGTTTGGGTTGCATCAACCCATCCTTCGATCACTATGTCAGCATCTGCTGGAACCAGTAAATCTTGAGTCAGGGCTTTTGTAATTCTTAGTCTCCTTTTTCCAAGGAATCCAGCGAACATGTACTCTTCCAGATTATCTGGTAGCGGTGCTATTGCGGAGAATATCAACTCTGGTGGCCCACCTATACAAATGGCTACTGGCATTTTTCCATTCGGCCATGCCGCAGCATGATCAGCACCGTGTTTATGGATTTGCCAGTGTAATCCGACCTCCTTAGGTCCGAAAACTTGGCCTCTGTACATCCCGAGATTGTGCTCTCCGGAATTTGGGTCCTTTGTAACAACCAGTGGAAGCGTAATGTATCTTCCTCCATCCATTGGCCATGTTTTTGGGATAGGGAGTTTTGTGACATCTAATTCCATCTGTACTTTCTGGCAAGATCCTTTCCTAACTTTCTTTGGCGGCATTGAGATAGCATCCCTCGCTAATGGTAAGCCAGTCCACGGCCTTTTCACTATACCACCGATGTCAGGTTTCATTAGTGCAACAAGCCTGTCTCCTACTTCTGTAGGGTGTGCTGCCCCCAATGCTCTGAGAGTTCTATCATGTGACCCAAAAAGGTTCATTGCCAATGGTATATCGCTTATTTCCCCATTTGGAAGCTTGGGCTTTTCAAAAAGAACGGCTGGTCCATTTGTTTTGACAAGTCTGTCAGCAATTGCTCCGGCCTCTAGCTCTACATCAACCGGTTCGGAGATTCTCAATAACTCGCCCATTTCTTCGAGATGTGCAAGCCAACGAGTTGAGTTACGCCAGGCCATGGTAATGCTACGACATCCTGTTCATGAATACTTGTTCTGTTCCGACTCATTGAAGTCCCGCCCCCCCTTCGGGGGGGCATGGCGAGTTGTGATGTGTTGGTGATCGGCGCCGGTCCTGGAGGTGGTTCTGCTGCTTTGCACTCGGCTAGAGCGGGACTCAGCACCATGATTGTCGAGGCAGATTCAGAAGTTGGTGTTCCCGTTCATTGCGGAGAATGCTTATCACAAATGGCAGTCGATAACCTAGATTTGGATTTACCAGAAGATGTCATCGCCCTTGATTGTAAAGGTATAAGAGTAATTTTTCCAGATGGAACCAAGCGATTGCTTACTGAGAAAGGATACGTTCTAGAGAAACATAAATTCGAGCAGTGGCTTTGTAGTGAAGCGGTCAAGCTGGGAGCTAGCCTACACCTGTCACACAGAGTTACTAGCATGAAAAGAATTTACAATAGCGAAAATGAATTTACCAATTGGAAAATAGATGGCAGGGGAGACGAATTCCCAATCGAATGCAAGGCTGTTATCGATGCTTCAGGAGTCGCCGGTGCAGCAACAAAACTACTCGATATGGGCACTCAAATTGATGTAATTGCAGGATTCCAGTACGAGATGACAGAAGTAGATAATGACGGTTATCTTGACTTTTATCTATGGCCAGAATATTCTCCACATGGGTATGTTTGGATGATTCCAAAACAAGGTAAAAGAGCGAATGTTGGTTTAGTAACTACAGACAAAAGAGGGGCAATAAAATACCTCAACAAGTTTGTTGAAGATACATACCTAAGTGATAAAGAAATTCAAAATCCTGAATGGAGAAAGCCTGGTGTCAAACCGAAGCCCTTTGGTGGTACTATTCCAATCTCAGGTCCACGAGAAGTAACGACTGGTGATGGCTTGATTTTAGTTGGAGATGCTGCTGGCTTCACATCCCCCTTATTTGAGGGTGGTTCGCACCTTGCTTTGTGGTCTGGAAGAGAGGCTGCTCAAACTATATTCGCAGCAATATCCGAAGGAGACCTCTCAAATGATAGGTTGCTAAGCTATGTTAGGGCATGGAAGAAGAGATTCCCGCCTTATCACAAAATCCTGAAGGGAAAAACATCTCTATATGATTTGAGTGATGATGAGTTATCAAAGATGGCAAGATGCTTGCCTGAGGAGTTGGGTTCAATGTCGGTCTTTGACAAGTTATGGATTGGTGTTAAAATTCTTGTAAAACACCCAATACTTTACACAAAAGGTGTAATCAGCGTACTACTATCATTTGGTTATTCGAGGGCAAAGCACTTCGGATGGTGAGTTGATGGAATCTTTGTTGATGCCATTGGCTGTTGTAGTGGCAGCGTGGGTCACATATCGCCCAGATCCAAGATTGACGTGGCTGCTTGCAGTTCCGTTTTTTACCTTAGCTTTCATGTTCACATTCAATTATGATTCCATTCATCTCGTACATTGGTACGGAGGGGAGGAGTTACCCCACAAATACAGGTTTGCAGCTACTTGGGCAGCAAGAGAGGGTCCAATTTTACTGTGGGTTGCTTGGATGGCACTGCTATCGATAATATGGCGAAACCCTCTGAAAAAAGAATCAAACGAAACCTCTAATCTAAGGCTACGATTAATGAATGGCTTCTCCCTAACACTTTTGCTTGTTGCATGGATTCTTGAGCCTTTCAAGGCCGCTGACGGAAGATTTCCACCAGGCTTGAATGAACTACTGCAAACCGATCTAATGGTAATACACCCGCCATTGATATTCCTTGCCTACTCGCTTTGCATCGTGCTTGCATGCGTCGCTATCTCTTCGCTACTTACAGATACTAGAGGAATAAAAGATAGGTCAATTCAGGTCGCAAGACCTGCTTTCTTCTTCTCTACATTAGGAATTGGCCTGGGCGGACTGTGGGCCTATTTGATATTAGATTGGGGAGGTTATTGGGCTTGGGACCCTGTGGAAACAGGCTCTCTACTGCCTTGGATTTGTTTGGTTATGCTACTTCATTTGCGTACTCGGCCGGGCAGGACTACAGACCACCTCTGGGCTGGCATTGGGATGGCATGCGGTGCACTTTGCCTATTTGCGACAATGGTTACTCGAGCAGGCGGTGTTTGGGCAGTAAGTGTTCACACCTTTGTTGTTAATTCTGAGGGTTCACCACCGGGAGATGTTTTTGGAAGAATCATGGTACTATTATCTGATAATAGTGGCATCGAGGTAGTTGTTTACCTTCTAGGAATAATCCAATTACTTGGTATATTCCTCGCAACGAGACTCGGATTTGAATACTCAAAATACTGGCTTGGCTTGCTACCGGCCATCGCACTTTTGGGCGTGATTGGAGGGGGTGATGTTCTAGATGGATTCCCACACACTTTACTTGTTCTTCTTGGCCTTGGCCCATTCGTTGAATCTGGGGTGAAATCTCTATCCAAAGGACATGATTGGAAATGGTTCGCCTTGCCAGGGGTTATGGTAATTTTAAGATTCATACATGGTATGGTCCTATTTGAACTTCTATCGTTATTATTCGCATTTGGTCTGATATTTGAAAAGGACCGTTTCAAAGCATGGGGCTGGGCTAGCGGCGGGGTTATGTTATTCCTTTCAGCGTCTTGGGCGGGTATGCTCGATATATGGATTTGCGCAGTCGGGATGACTGCGTTCGTATCTCCATGGTTTTTTGCAGAGGAGAATTCTGGAACCAAATTTTCTTTTAAGGAAAGAAGCGCTCAGCAACGCCTTGCCTTATGGTCTCCAGTAGTAGTAGTTGGCCTGTATCTCATACTCACTCTTGTGATTTTGATTTCAAGTATAGACTCAATCCAATTTGCTGCTCACGAGTTGTATGGAGCACCATTTTTAGCAGCCATAATGATGTCTTTCGTGATGTGGAGTATGAGAAAAAAACCCGCAAGAGTGTACTACCTCCTCCTATCCACTCCCTTAATTTTCATCGTCGCATGGTTATTCGGCAATTCTCTAGGTTACGATTCTCAAGATATTCTCGGTGCGTCATTAAGTAGAGGTCAGATTGGAATAGTCGTAATTATACCGGCTCTTCTAGCATTGCCGGCAACAATATCGCTTATCAGGGAAAATACAGGAAAGAGAAATGTCTCTTTATTTGCTCATTTTATCCATCTTGGTTTGGTTCTTTTGGTGATAGGTCACGTGATGAGCACTACCATCATAGACAGAGGAACGTTTTCTCACACTGTGACGCTTATAAAAGACGAGAGGGTTGAATGGCAAGGTTATGAGTTCGAGTTTGTTGATGTAGTAAAGCAAAATACAAGTCTCGAGGTAGGAGACGGATATTTAGGGGCTGTCATAAATGTCTATTCGGATGGTGAATTGTTAGAAACCGTTGAACCAGGAGTCCTTAGATTTGATACAAGGGCTAGGTCTGAAGTGGATAGAATTAGTATGTGGCATGGTGATTTAGTACTGATTATGGATGGTACACAAGCACGTTCTCTAATGGAGGATAGCGACTTGGTTAGAATCATGGTTTATGACTTACCAGGTATCCATCTAGTTTGGGGAGGGTGGGTTTTGATGTTATTGGCCAGTCTTGCTATTTGGGTGCCTCGAAGCGACCCAACTCATTGAAATAGGGATGGTTAGTCGCAAAAATGCCCCCGTAGGCATCAATAGGTGATTAACCATGGAAGAAGGAACCATAGTCCACGTCGATTACGACTTGTATAATGCAGATTCAGGCGATTTGATAGAAACCACTAGAGAAGAAGTAGCCAAGGAGAAAGAAATCCATCAAGAGGGAAGGGCATACACCCCGCTAGTTTGCGTTGTGGGTGCAGGGAACCTAATTTCAGGTTTTGAGGATAGCCTTCTTGAAGCAGAAGCCGACAAGGACATTTCCGTAGAAATAGCTCCAGCCGACGCTTACGGAGAGAAAGACCCAGATCAAATAGAAACGATATCTGTAGACAAATTGCTAAGACATGTGAGGGACCCAAAGGCACTCTACATCGGAGGCCCTGTGTCCATCGAAGGCCGACAGGGTACACTATCCTACTTAGCAGCAGGTCGTGCGAGAATAGATTACAACCATCCTATGGCAGGTCGTACACTCAAGTATGATTACAAGATTGTGAAAGTCATTGAAGGTAAGGAAGAAAAAGTAGCTGCATTATTAGAAGCAAATACGGGGCAAGAGGGCTTTGAGGTGTCATTCGATGGTGATGACATATCGGTTGTTGTGCCACAAACAATGTTGTTCGACCCAAACGCTGCAATGCAAAAGTTCCGCCTAGTCACAGTTTTGCGTGACGCAGTACAGGCAGGAAAGGTATCATTTGTCGAGGTTCACGAGCCAAGAGTAGTAGCGGATGAAGAAGAGTCAAATTGTGAGAATCCAGAATGTAAAGACCCATCTTGTGAAGTAAAAGATTGTGAAGTTACTGGTGAAGAAGAGGAATGAAATCAATCGTAACTCTCTTGTTGTAAACCGGTGTGAGCATCTCATGGATGATACTGAATTCTCTAAAGGAGAGAGGATTCTAATCTCTATTTTTGGAATCCTCTCCTTGGTCATAGTAGGAGGTCTAATCCTTGCTCCAGAGTTATTCTGGGATGACTTTGTCAAACTATACATTTGGGATCCCATAGTAAAGGACGCAGGATCTTCAGGTGATGCAGGTTATTCGAGTGTGAACACAGCAGTTTACATTGCTACGATGATTGCTGCAGTAATTATTTTTCAAGCCTTATTTAGAAAGTGGAATCTTCCTGTTGATGACAAGATGATTTGGGCCCTTATTGCTTGGGTGGTATTAGCCCCTGTGTTCAGAGTAATGGAGGATGCTGATTATTTCAAAGAGGGTATAGACGTTCTATTCATTTCTCCACTTATACACATACATCTCGCTGCTTGGCTTATCATATCGGCACTGATTGGTCATGTTGGTAGGAAAGACCAATTATCCATGCTCTCCATGTTACTTGTAGCGTACATTGCATTCACTGGGCTACTGGTCTTACCTAGTGTTCATGTTCACGAAACAGGAAAGTTTTGGATTCTCGGAGGTTCAATTCTTGGGGCAGTAGCCATTGCAGTCGTTATTCATAACACTTGGAACTGGCATGAAATTCCAAGGGCAATGTTAGCGTTTGCGACAGGATTGATAATCATGGGTTTAGGCCACTGGGCCCAGTTAGCATCAACTCCATGGCTACAAGATAATCGTGCTCTACCGCGTGATAATGAAATAATTTGGCCTGTGCTTGTAGTAGTCGTCCTACCACTAATCATCACTTGGGCTATTTGGCGGCTCGGAGTTGAAGATTTGATGCAATTGCGGCTAACTGGAAACGAAGTTGGACTAATCCCAGATGGTATGACACTTGAACAATGGGAGAGTGAAGACCGCTCAAAACATCCAGTAGAAATTCTATCCCCAAAGGGGATTCTCGCTACTCCTATGGTCGCTGGTATGTTGTTTGGTCAATTATGTGATGGTCTAGCAACAATGGTGGGGATTGATTGGTTTGGTTACTCTGAAAAGCATCCGTTATCGGACGCAGTAATACAATTAGGGGACAGTTTCGATATTATGGGCGAGGGCGCTTGGCTATTCTTCATAGTTAAGGCAACTCTAGCTGGTCTAATCGTTTGGATGTTCTCACAATTGAGGATAGAATCGAGACAACAGCATCTCAGAGTCTTGATTGTTCTAGCAGTAATGATAGTCGGAATGGCACCTGGTCTAAGAGACATAGGTCGACTTATTCTTGGTGTCTGAGCGGTTGATTCAAGACACAATCCTTGCTGGGAGTTTTGAGGGGAGGATATGGATAGGCTACCAACACGTGTCAATCGTGCCGACCCGGATTACCAAAATCGCCTAATTCACAACAAGGAGTTAATCGATACTTTACGGGAGAGATTGAACCTAGTCAGCGAGGGTGGTGGCGGAAAATATGTCGAAAGGCACCGGGGTAGAGGTAAGTTGCTTGCTCGAGAGAGAATCGAGAAAATAATCGATCCAGGCACGGCCTTCCTAGAATTATCTCCTCTTGCTGCATTTGAATTGTATGACGGTCGAGCAAATAGTGCAGGTATTGTTACGGGTGTTGGTTTAGTTCACGGCAGAGAATGTCTCTTTGTAGCCAACGATGCAACTGTGAAGGGTGGTTCATACTACCCAATGACGGTGAAAAAACACATTCGAGCACAAACGGTTGCTCACGAGAATAACCTTCCCTGTATTTACCTTGTAGACTCTGGTGGAGCGTTTTTACCACTACAAGACGAGGTTTTTCCAGACATAGGACACTTCGGCCGTATCTTTAGAAACCAAGCCAAAATGTCAGGCGATGGAATACCCCAAGTTGCGGCAGTTTTGGGGAGCTGTACTGCAGGTGGCGCTTACGTTCCTGCAATGAGTGACGAATCAATTATCGTCAAAGGTAATGGCACTATTTTTCTAGCAGGCCCACCTTTGGTAAAGGCGGCCACTGGAGAGGAAGTAACAGCTGAGGAATTAGGCGGGGCAGAGGTACACACTTCGCAAAGTGGAGTTGCAGATCATTATGCAGAAGATGAGGGCGAAGCTTTGCGCATGGTTCGTAACATTGTCGAAAATTTGGGCTCTAGAGAACTTGCCCCCTATGACAGAATAGATACCGAGAATCCATTCCATGACCCCGAAGAATTGATTGGTCTGATTCCGACTGATAACCGAACGCCATTTGATGTTAAGGAAATAATTTCAAGAATTGTAGATGGGAGCAGATTTCACGAATTTAAGTCTAGGTACGGTCAAACTCTAATCTGCGGTTTTGCACGAATTCATGGATTCAAAGTAGGTATAGTTGCAAATAATGGGATTCTGTTTTCAGAGTCCTCGCTGAAAGGTGCCCATTTCGTAGAGCTTTGTGGTCAAAGAGGCATTCCTCTAATCTTCCTTCAGAATATCACAGGTTTCATGGTCGGTAAGGCTTACGAAGCGGGAGGAATTGCCAAAGATGGAGCCAAGTTAGTAACCGCTGTCTCGTGTGTAAACGTACCAAAATTCACCGTAATCATCGGTGGTTCACACGGGGCTGGTAATTATGGGATGTGCGGTAGAGCATACGACCCTAGATTCTTATTCATGTGGCCAAATAGTAGGATTTCTGTCATGGGTGGGCCACAGGCTGCTGACGTACTAACCACTGTAAAACAAGACCAAAGAGCTCGTGAGGGAATGGCTCCAATGGAGGGTGAGGAGTTAGAATCATTCCGAGCACCGATACTTGAGAAATACGAGACAGAGGGTAGTCCTTACTATTCTACAGCAAGACTGTGGGATGATGGAATAATCGATCCTAGAGATACCAGAGATATTCTGGGATTGTGCGTGGCTGCTAGTCAAAATGCTAAATTACCAAATAACAGATTTGGAGTATTTAGAATGTAATTGGAAAATTAAATTTTACAATTGAGGAATTGTTATGAATGAATTACCAAAAACTTCGCTTATCCAATTGGAAATTGATGGATGCATTGCTAGAGTTAAGCTTGCTCGTTCAGAGAAATACAACGCACTGAATGTGCAAATGATCTCTGAATTAATCGAGGTATTTTCTTGGACCGCAAAAAAATCTGTTGGAGTAAATGGCCGACTAAAGGCAGACGATGGGACTCCATATCTTCGAGTCTTGATACTGTCTGGCGAAGGGAAGCATTTCTGTGCTGGAGCCGACATAAACATGATGCGTGATGCGGGAGCAAATACTCCAGAGGAAAATAGAAGAGATTCCGAAAGATTGGATTCACTTTTCAATGGCTTGTGGTCTCATCCGTGTTTTACTATCGGTAAAGTTCAGGGAGTTGCACTGGGCGGTGGTGCAGGCTTGATTGCCTGCTTAGATCACGTAATCTGTGACAAAAACGTCAAAATCGCATTATCTGAAGGCAAACTAGGGATTCTTCCAGCAGTGATAGGCCCGTACGTCTATCGCAGAATGGGAAGTGCTAATTTCCGCAGACACGCTATGCTTGCAGGTAGGATGGATACAACCGAAGCACTGCGTATTGGAATGATTGACTGTATTGATGATTCTCTCGATGAATCTGCAATTGTTGCTGAGATCCTTTCATCTGGGCCCTGCGCAGTAACCGCTGCAAAAGAACTGACATTAGGATTCGATAGGTGGGAGGGAGACGATAATTCACTACGATTGTGGACTCTAGACTTTACGAGTCGCATGCGTGGAAGTGCAGAAGGACAAGAAGGATTATCTTCGTTCCTAGAAAAGCGAAAGCCTGACTGGAAACCTTAGGAGTGATTTGATGCTAAAACGTACTCTCGTCGCCAATCGCGGGGAGATTGCTTGCCGTATCCTTAGAGCTTGCCGAGAGGCTGGTATTGAATGTGTAGCAATTCATGCAGACAATGATTCGGGGACTCTATTCACAGAACTAGCGGATATTTCAGTTAAACTTGAAGGAGATGGGCTCGCAGAAACTTACCTAAATCAGGAACAAATATTACAGATAGCAATCGATAATGGTTGTGATTCCGTACACCCCGGGTTTGGCTTCCTTTCTGAAAGGGCTGATTTTGCGCAGGCTGTAATGGATGCAGGCTTGATTTGGATCGGGCCTTCTCCGGAAGCAATCACAAAAATGGGAGACAAGATGACTGCTAGAATTACTATGAAAGCCGCAGGCGTACCTGTTATCCCGGGCGAGGAGGTGTCAGGTGGCCTTCCAGAAGTACTTGAAATCGCACCATCTGTTGGATACCCACTTCTTCTAAAAGCAACAGCAGGTGGTGGTGGAAAAGGTATGCGTGCTGTTCACAAGCAAGAAGATCTTGAGGTTGAGGCTAAGGCTGCCATGAGAGAAGCACTCAATGCATTTGGTGATGATAGGATATACGTAGAAAGGCTACTAACAGGAAGTCGCCATATCGAGATTCAAGTTCTGGCTGATAAGTATGGACGTACCATTCACCTCGGAGAAAGAGAGTGCAGTATACAACGCAGACATCAGAAAGTATTCGAAGAATCACCAAGCGTTGCTCTCGATGGAGAGCTGCGAGAAGCGATGGGTTCTGCTGCTTGTGATGCTGCTCGGGCGGTTTCGTATGAAGGTGCGGGAACAGTGGAGTTTCTTGTCACTCCAAAAGGCGAGTTTTTCTTTTTGGAAATGAACACTAGAATTCAGGTCGAACACCCTGTAACAGAGATGGTAACAGGTGTTGATTTGGTGCGCGAACAATTGCGAATTGCTGGAGGAGAACCAATGTCCTGCGGGTCTCTAAACATGAGAGGTCATGCAATTGAAGTTCGGCTCTATGCAGAAGATCCATCAAACAACTTCCTTCCAGCGATCGGCGAATTAAAGAAATTCATTGCTCCTAGCGGGCCAGGAGTAAGGCTAGATACTGGTGTCAGAGAAGGAGATTTTGTTACGCCAGATTATGACCCAATGCTTGCGAAACTCATCGTCTGGGCTCCTTCTAGAATTGAGGCCTTACAGAGAATGGCTAGGGCGCTGGATGAATTTGTAGTACTCGGATGTAGAACTAATGTTAGATTCCTCAGAGAACTCTGCACTCATCCTGATGTGGTTGATGGTTGGACTACTACAGATATGATAGAAAGGCTATGGCCCGATGGATGGTCATCAGACCTCACAGGTCAGGTGTTTGACGCAGGTTTGCTTATTGCAGCAGCATGCGAGTCAACGAATCATGGAAAAAGAGTATTTACGTCTAGCAAAACCGAGGAGATGCCCTCTACGTTTGCCTCTATTGATAGGAGGTTTCCTTGATGGAATTCAAAACATATCAGGGGCGCGTAGAAATCGATATACTACGTGAAGGTAAATCATTCATTCACGAGGGATTAATGGTCGAGACCGGAGACAATCTGTGGCTCGAAATAGACGGTAGGAAGCACAAAGCTGTTGCCACGAAAGTAGGCGATGTTTGGTGGGTTCACATAATGGGCCACACATTAGAATTTGAAGTGATAGAGCCGGGGGCTGTATCCTCCGGCGATGAAGGAGGATTGAGCGCCCCGATGCCAGGTAAGATACTCGAAGTACATGTGTCTGAAGGACAATCTGTAGAGACTGGAGATTTACTAATGGTTATGGAAGCCATGAAGATGGAGCACAAAATAGTAGCTTCCTCTGCAGGAAAAGTAGACACAGTTCACTTTACAGCCGGTGACCAAGTCCCTCAAGGAGCAGAATTAATCTCAATTTCCTAGTATTTTTGTAGGCACATACGTTTTATGTCTCCTCTCTCTCGGAGGACCATGCAAAAAGCGCTAGCAATGTGTATGGCTGCCCTCCTGTTACTTGCAGGATGTATTGGAACTGATGACGCGGATGACGCAATTGAGATTGTCGGTTGTGACGACGAATCTTCCGTGACCTATGTAGAGGATGCAACAACTATTGATGAGGAACTATGTGCCTATGAGGATGTATTAGAGAGTTCTATTGTTGATTTTATCGACATGATTGAGAACGGTCCTGACATGGATAGTCTATCGTCCACTGTAGGTTATACAATGGAAGTTTCACAACCTGTGGGAGATGAGGTTTGGCATTACCTTGAAACCACTGTAGTTTCACCTGATGGATACAAACTAACTATCCAAGACACGTATGGTGACGAACACTCGTCTGTTGAGGTTATCATGTCGGGTAATGAGATCCAGTATCATCTCTCCAATGATACTCAAGACTACACTGTTCGCATGAAGCATGCAGGAACCTTCGCAGATGCATTCGAGGCAATGATGTCGCCAGATGATAATGACTTCGATATGGATTTCGATGATTCCGGTTCAGATGCTGACTGGGAGCCATATCCTGCAGGATACTGTGAGTGGGAAGGAAATCCAGAAGATGAATCGGACGTTTGGTCCTGTAAGGATGATGAATCAGACTCTGAATGGGATACATGGTGGTACTACTGTGAACTGCATGGAATAGACTGGTTCTGTACAGATGACTACGGCCAATCTTCAGATTACGAAGATTCTGCAGATAACGACCGATACTACTCTGGAGGAGATGAGACACAAGGACGTCAAGCCTCTCAGATTACAGGTATCGACATTACACAAGATGATGACATGGTTATAATCGCAGTAACTGGAGATTTCACCGACGACCCCGAAACTGCACCTTACTTCACGTTGATGCTAGTAAAGAGTGGAAACGACCCAGAGTATGCAGTTATCAATATCCAAGAAGAAAATTTCTACGTTATGGATGGTCAGCGAGGCAATCCGGTTTGGGATTACTTAGAGGATGGCTATGGCGAAGTCCACATCCCAACAGATTTCCTATTGAGCGGTTTCTGGGACATAGAATTCTCTGTATGGCTTTATGAGGAATCAAATCAGACCGCGGTTTCTTCACAGTTCACTTTCTTTGTCCCTGAGGATGATGGCGATGATTCAGACGATGATTGGTGGATGGATGATTCGGATGACGGCGAAGAAATGGATATTGAATTGGATGATGATGGGAATCCAGAAACAAGTTTCTACACAGGATTATACAACCCAATGTCTGCGACAATCACTGATTTTAATGCTGATGATTCAGGTTATACATTCATAGGTTCGTTGAATTATGATGGATCTCCGTTCAGCTATCTGGAGATACACACAGATTCCGACTTCGCAGTTTTAGGATTTACAATGGAAGATTCTGACGATGTAGATAACTTCGTTGAATTCATGATGATAGAAACCGGCGAAACCGACACAGATCAGACAATTCCCCTATCTGCGCTCCCCTACGTACTAATCGACATGTCTGAAATGGATGACGGCGGTAGTGATGATTACGACGAAGATACTGGGGACGACGTTTACTGGACTCCTTACTACGGCGGCCAATGCGTTTGGGAAGGCAACGACCAAGATGGCGAAGATGATGTTTGGTGGTGCAAGTACGATGAATCTGACTCCGACTGGGATACATGGTGGTACTACTGTGAACTGCATGATGGAGACTGGTTCTGTACAGATAACTACGGCCAATCTTCAGATTACGAATATTCAGCAGGTAACGACCAATACTCCTCAGATGATAGTGAAATGAGTCTGGATGACTTTGATGTCAGCAGTTGGGATAGTACAAACGACTTACAACAAATAGTTGATTGGTTCAACATGAACTACGATTATGATGAAAATGAGGACCTGATGACAGTTGACGATTTCCTTTCAAATTGCGATGCAGACGCTAGTTACGTAGATTATTACGTTGCTGAGTGTGTGTTCGACAGCGCTATGAGCATGCTAGCATACGACGAAGATGAGGAACCCGTGGAAGAAATCCACTATTATGATAATTGTACTGATGATAATGGTAGTTACGAATGTTGGATGGACGAGTGGGACTACGATAACGACGG
>Ga0160423_10001563_pt1 | contig 19224 bp, 16 predicted proteins | sample CRUFie14St8metaG_FD_108191 | JGI IMG/M metagenome (GOLD analysis project Ga0160423, IMG submission 108191) | Marine microbial communities from the Costa Rica Dome - CRUD Field 142mm St8 metaG | ecosystem: Environmental > Aquatic > Marine > Oceanic > Photic zone | place: Costa Rica: the Eastern... | reverse complement strand
CCGACCAGAGCCATTCAGTAATGATTCCGTAGAAAGTGGCGATAACAAACTGGAGAATGATAGCGGCTCCTGTGCCGAAATCGATAAGGATTCTTCCGATTTGTGGAACTGTTTCCGCTATAGTCTGGAGGATATTAATAACCGTGGTGGCAAGGATGGTTAGTCCTATGATGACTGCGATGTCGATTGCCAAGGCAAGGCAACGACTGAACGGGCTTGCGATGGGAACCTTAAACGATACCCCTTCTGCAGTTCGAACTTCGAGTGCGGTCGTTTTTCCCAGCATCAATTTGTTAGCTGGGGTTGAGGTTTTTTTCGACCGGATAAACTAAGGTAGAGGACAAGGCCGCATAGTTGAACGAGCCCGAACCCAATTTTCCAAGGGTAGAACGGTGGAGCGTGATACTGGGACAGAAACGACTCAACAATGCCTGCCCAGATCAGGAGTAGTGCGGCTCCTGCGATCAGGGTGACGAGATCACCACGAATCCGCGCGAAACGTTGTCGGAGTCTCAGGTTCGTCCCCCAACCAAACATAGCGTGTGCAATCATCAAACCGGCTTGTCCACCGAGGAGTATGGCCGGTATTTCGATCGAGCCATGAGGTAGTAGCCATGCAGTGAGAAATTCTCCTTGGCCATCACGAAGGTAATCGTAGATCACAAAGCCAAGGATCTGTCCGTTGCTGAATAGCAGAGTCAAAGTGAATATGCCCCATAGAAAACCGCTTACCATGAGTAGAGCGGTCACCTTCGTGTTGTGCGTCATTAATTCACTAGAGAAAGCATGTCTTCCTTGAAAGGCGTCGAAGTCTTGCTTTTCTTCGCGCTCAACACGCTTCGAAGGTTTTTCCCTAAGGTGGGGGAACTGCGGAGGAATAAACTGGTCTTTGAGGTCGTAGTCGACTGCGAGAGCACCCGCCCCGAATGAAGCCCCCGCGATAAATCCAGTGAATGAGATTACGAATGCCTTCCAATGGCGACGGAAGGTAGAAGGGAATGTTCTCGTGAGCCAATAGAGAGGTTTGAGAGGAATTTTTTCGCCGCCTGATTCATGCAGCCGGCTGTAGGCCCTGGCAACAAGGCGCTCGAGGTAGCGCGTCGTTTCAACTTCACCGGCAAAAGTATTGAGCTTAACGAGGTCGGCCGATGTCCTTTGGTAGAGATAGTAGAATCGCTTCGCTTCTTCGAGGGCTGGACGATATCCTCCATTTTCATCGTAGTTTCTGAGCAGCGCAGAGAGTTCATCCCAGTAGGGCTGTTCTCTGGTAATGAAACTGTTGAGATCGAGGATCACGGCACTGAATATGGATAGTTGGTAATCCGATGGCAAGGTGCTTCTCAGGAGGCGATGGAAATTCAGCGCAACCGGGTAACATAGTCGGGGTTGACTAATTGGGCGGTTCCCTGCGAAGGTTCTTTCGCCGCGTAGTGTCGACCGGCTTTTTTTGATATGTCCCTGATACCTTTGCTTTCCAAGATTTCGATGGATAGTGGCTGCGTTGATGCCCCCCATTGTGAGTCCATTCTAGCTGATGCTGCCTCACGCCAAAGTTCGTTGGTTGACGCAGTTTTTGATGCCAGTTTGGTTGATGAAGGAGAGTTTTCCCGCCTGCTGGCCAAAGAGGCCGGGCTGCCGTTCATGGCAGCTTCGGAGGTAGATCTGGAGGAGTCGCTGCATCGGAAGTTTCCCGCCAAGCTGGCGCTGCGCTATCGCTTGCTTCCGGGTATGATTGAAGATGGGCAGATCTGTCTAATGACCTACGATCCTTTTGACCTCGAGGCACGGCAGGCCGTCGGTCGAGAGTGGCCAAAGCCAGTGACCTGGGCGGTCGGAACCCGCTATCGGATTCTAGAAGGTTTGCGCCAGGGATATGGGGTCGGGGCAGAACAGTTCGATGAGTTGATCGAGGGGCGGGAAATCAGCCCTGACGACGAGTTTGAGCAGGAAGTGACCCAACTCGATGAGGACGAGGAAGAAGCCTCGGTCATGAATTTTGTGAATCAGGTCTTTCGCGAGGCACTTCGGGAGCGAGCTACTGACATTCATATTGAGCCACTCGAGAAAAACCTTCGAATTCGCTATCGTATCGATGGTTCGTTGCAAGAGGTCACGGTGCCACCCGATATTAGGGCACTGCAAGCGTCTCTTATTTCTAGATTGAAGATCATGGCGCAGCTCGATATTGCGGAGCGGCGTTTGCCGCAGGACGGGCGCATCAACCTCGAACTTGATGGTAATCCTGTTGATGTGCGTGTTGCGACCATTCCTTCGGTGAATGGAGAAAGCGTCAGTCTTCGTCTGCTCACGCGGCAGAATTTCGACATTTCGATGCTTGGATTGGACAGGGCAACCGAAGAGACGATCGAAGGGCTGCTAAAGCAGCCTAACGGTATTATCATGGTGACGGGGCCAACAGGTTCCGGTAAATCGACAACGCTTTACACTTTCCTTAAAAAATTAAATACCAAAGACACTCGCATTGTCACGGTGGAGGACCCGGTTGAAAACCGTCTGGATGGAGTGGTCCAGATCGCGATCAAACCGGAGATCGGACTGACGTTTGCCGGTGGTCTTCGTAGCATTCTTCGTGGCGACCCGAATATTATCATGGTGGGTGAGATGCGTGACCTTGAAACAACTGAAATAGCGATTCGTGGTGCACTGACCGGCCACCTAGTTTTCAGCACGTTGCATACGAATGACGCGGTTTCAGGGATTACCCGCCTTCTCGATATGGGAGTCGAACCTTTCCTGATCGCCTCCTCTGTGCGTGCCTTTCTCGCCCAGCGACTAGTGAGGAAACTGTGCGATGAGTGTAAGCGACCGGCTCAGTTAGATGACGACTATTTAAGAGAAATTGGATTTCCACTTGAGGCCAAGTCGGGTATCCACGAGGCGGCTGGATGCCAGGCCTGTCGCGATACCGGGTATCGAGGTCGAATGGCGATTCTCGAGATTTGTGTGATTGATCCCAAGCTTTCAGAACTGATCACATCTCAAGCCCCTTACTCATCTTTGAAAGAGCAGGCCCTCTCAGGAGGAATGACGACCCTTCGCAACTATGGTTGGCATAAGGTAGCTCAAGGATACACCACGATTGAAGAGGTCCTCAGTAACGTTGATCATTGATTTGGCGCGTGTCCTGCCACGGATACTTTGATTGCGCGAGGTGAGGGTATCGGCCGAAAGTATTCGCTAATTCGATTGAAAGATGCTTGGGATCTCTTCGATAAGAGTGCTCAATCCTACGGAGACATTCAATGCATAGCCGGCAATCTGAGCGGAAGGGCAGCCGGGGCGAGTGACTTTTATTTCAACGGTTGTCGCAACTTTGGAGAGTATTTTGTGATCGTCGCGGGCCAATATGAAAGAATTCCAAAAATAAGAATCAGGAGGAGAAGCGGCGTTCACCTCCGACAAAGACTGCGACGACTTCAAGTTTCCGAGTTAATAGGGTTAAATCAGCTAGCAAACCTTGTTTGATGTCACCTCTATCTCTCAGGCTGAGTGATCGGGCTTGGTTAAGTGCACAACTCCGCGATACTTCGTTGAGTGGCAATCCGGTAAACTCGATTACATTTCGGAGTGCTTGATCAAACGTGAGAATTGAGCCTGCGAGATTCCCGGCTGGGATGCGAGCGGCCCCGTCTTTGACCGTGATTGTCGTATTTCCTTGTGGGTAGGTTCCGTTTCCGAGGTGAGAGGCTGCCATGGAATCGGTGACTAGCATAATTCGTTTGCTGCCGATTATCTTAAAGGCTAGCTGGACCATATCAGGGCATAGATGGACCCCGTCGCAGATGATCTCCGTCATGATCGAATCGTCGAGGAGACCGGCGCCAACGAGTCCAATTTCACGGTGGTGAAGGGGGGACATCTGGTTACAGAAGTGGGTGAGATGTGAGAGACCAGCTTTGCGTGCTGCTCTGTATTCGTTATAGGTAGCAGCGCTGTGGGCAGCCGAGGTGACAATGCCCATCTCTTTTGCAGCAGAGATGAAGTCGCAGGCACCGTTCAGTTCAACCGCCAGTGAGACCAGACCGACGGGGCAAAGTTCATGAACTTTTTGAATCTCCTCGATGTCAGGTTCGCGCATTTGGCAGGGATCCTGCGCGCCCGCCTGGTCTGGATTGAGGTATGGGCCCTCGATATGGAGAAAAGGAGCACGGGCAAATGATTGATTTTTGCGGTAAGTAGTTGCTGCCCTTGCCATCTTAAGGGTTTCCTCGGGTGAGGAGGTCCAGGTGGTGGGCAAAAACGTAGTCACTCCCTCGGAAAGTTTTGCCTCGGCAATGGAAGCGACAGCCTCAAAAGTTCCAAGGGAGAGATCGGCACCATTGGCTCCGTGAGTGTGAATATCGATGAATCCAGCGAAGAGATAGAGTTCACCTCCACCGTCCATGATAACATCGCTTCCAGCCGGAGGTTCATGGCCTTCATGAATCTGCTGGATACGCCCTTCATCGTCAATTACCACACTGACTGGGCGGATCAGGGATTTTGGTGAAACAAGGAGAACGTCGGCAATGACTTTAGACATGGCGGGATTGGTGGGCTGCAAAAATGAACTCAATCTTTCGTAGAGAACCACAAAAAACCGCCCTCCTGAATTAGGAAAGGGCGGTTCAATAAACTTGGGGTTCTTTTTACAGTAAAACCGATCGACTTAGTCGGCTTTCTCGGTTGTGGACTTGGCTTTGGGCTTCTTTACGCCTTTGGACTTAGCGTTTCCTTTAGGCTTAGATGAGGGCTGTTTTGCTTCTGGTTTTGGCGTCCCTGCTTTAGCTGCTTTCTCTTTGTTAGGCTTCTTTTCATCAGCCATAGGAGCAGGAGTATCTTCCCCTGTTTCTTCCTCGGGAGTAGGTTCTGGCTTGGGTGGATCAGGGCGGGGAACGGTTGGAGGATCACCGATTGCGAGAAGTGATATTTTTTGTTCAGCGACAGAGTAAAAAGGATTCTCTGGATGCTCGGTGTAGGATTTCTGGTAGAGCTGATCTGCTTCCACCGCGTCGCCGGCTTCAAGTGCTAGATCGCCGAGGCGGATTTTCGAAAATGGAGTCAACTCGCCGTCTGGTTGGGCTTCGATCGTCTCCTCGTAGTATATCTTAGCCTTTTCGTTGTCTCCAGACACATGGTAGAGGTTAGCCATTCCGAAGAGACCTTGTGCATAGCGCGGGTGTTGGGGGAATTCGCTGACAAACTTCTCTATGGTGCTCAAGGCATCCTGCTGTTTGCCCTGGTCGAGCAGTAACTCGGCTTTGCTAAGTAGAGCATTACCAGCCGGAATCGAGGCTGGGAAATTGACGAGGACAGCGTCGAGGGCGGCAATCTCATTTTTATCAATTGCGGCCGTGTAAGCCGCAGCGGCCTCCAGGTGTTTTTGTTTCTGCATCTGACCGCCTACCAAAATGACGCAAATGGCGACTGCCGCGGCGATGATGCCAGCGAAGATCCTCGTCCGGTTTTTATTGAGGGCATCGACGACGTTAGCTGCTTCAGAAGCCGCAAGGGACTCAATCTCCTCCGGCTCCGGGTCAGGCGTTTCGGTTGATTTAGAACTCATTGTATCGGCAAAAATTGAAGCAACTTTCCTCCATTGGAACGCGCGGCTCGAAAGGTAATCGCTATTTCTGGTTTGTCAGCCCCCAACCGCGGCGCGTGCTTCATCAGCCAGCGGAGTTGAAAGATAGCGTTCACCTGTAGAGCAACCAATGGTGACGATGATCTTGCCGGCGTTTTCGGGGCGCTTGGCCACTTCGATGGCAGCACACACGTTTGCACCGGAGCTGATTCCGCCGAGAATACCTTCTTCTTTGGCGAGACGCCGCGCCATAGTAAAGGCGTCGTCGTTGGAGACTTTAATGCACTCACTGATCTGGGAATTCCCGCTCTCATGATTGAGGTGGAGGTTGTCGGGAACGAAGCCGGCGCCTGTGCCCTGAATTTTGTGAGGTCCGGGAGTGAGATCTTCGCCGGCTAGGGTTTGGCTGATGACCGGGGAATCTTCGGGTTCAGCAACGATCACCTGAATGTTCGGATTCTTTGCTTTGAGTCCCTCTACGCAGCCCGTCGCTGTTCCGCCCGTACCAACAGCAGAAACGACGATGTCGACCTTACCACCGGTGTCTTCCCAGATTTCTTCCGCAGTCGTCTTGATGTGGATGGCGGGATTCGCGGGGTTGGAGAATTGCTGGGGGATGAATGAATTCGGCGTATTGGCCGCAATTTCCTCGGCTTTGGCAATTGCTCCTTTCATTCCCTTGGGGCCTTCGGTAAGGACCAACTCAGCGCCAAGGAGGGCCAATAGGGTGCGCCGTTCGAGGCTCATCGTCTCCGGCATGGTCAGGATGAGCTTGTATCCTTTGGAAGCGCACACGAAAGCGAGAGCAATTCCTGTATTTCCTGAGGTGGGTTCAACGATAACGGTGTCAGCGGTGAGTTGACCAGCATCCTCAGCCGCTTCAATCATTGCCATTCCGATCCGATCTTTCACTGAGCCGAGTGGGTTAAAAAATTCGCACTTGAGGGCGATCGTTGCGTCGAGGCCTTCGGTAACCTTATTGAGCTTGACGATCGGGGTACTTCCGACTGTTTCGACGATGTTGTTGTAGATCTTTCCGTGTGCCATGAGTGAATTGTGGTTGTGAATGGAATCCGGTCTGTCCGGAGACGTTTTTCTATTTTAGGTGGTATAGCGAATTCGGGCGGGCTTGCAATCCGATTTTCCACCCCAAAAGATGACAAAAAATCGCAGATTGCCACTTGCGCATTTGTTTTTGTCCTCTAGCGATTACGAAATCGCTACAAAGTGCAGCGAAATAAAACAACACAAATTCAGCCGAACCATGTCAGATCTAGTCGCCGAAGACGAAATTAAGGGTTTCCTCAAGAAGCTTCCTGAATGGGAATATGAGGAAAAAGCGATCGTCCGCCTGTTTGAATTCGATGATTATATGGAAGCGATCGATTTCGTGAATGCTGTTGCCGAAATCTCTGAAGATTCCGGGCATCATCCCGATATGGACATTCGCTGGTGTAATATCACGGTGAGCTCAACTACTCATGATGCGGGTGGTTTAACGGAGGCTGACTTCGATGTTGCCAAAAAGATTGACACCTTGGTGGATTAATCTGAAAGCAAGCACTGGTTTTCCCGGCGCTTTAAGGAAGGAAAAAAGCTTTTCCTCTCCTGGGGCTTTCTCTAGCGTTGGCGCTATGACAAGACACGTTCTTTTTGCGGCGCTCCTTGCTGGTGTGGTGCTAATGGCTTCCAGTTGTCGTGAGGTAGACCCAGCCAAGAAACGCTACGCTTACGTTACAAATGGTGTCGCAGAATTTTGGACCTTGGCAGAGGCAGGTGCCAACAAGGCAGGAGCCGAACTCGGCGTGGACGTCAGCGTCCTCATGCCTGGCTCACTGACTGACCAAAAAAACATGCTCGAGGATGCCATTACCCGAGGGGTGGATGGGATTGCTGTCAGTCCAATTGATCCGATTAACCAGACAGATATGTTGAATCGGGTAGCCAGTGCTGCTGAGCTTATTACTCACGACTCAGATGCACCCGAGTCGGACCGACGGGCCTACATCGGAATGGATAATTACGAGGCCGGTCGTCTCTGTGGTCAACTGATTAAGGAGGCTCTGCCGGAGGGAGGAAGTATTATGCTTCTGATCGGTCGCATGGAACAGGACAATTCCCGGAAGCGGCGCCAGGGCGTGATTGACGAGTTGCTTGATCGTTCCAGCGATCCAAACCGCTTTGATCCTCCGGGTGACGTGATCAAAGGAAAAAAATATATTGTTCTGGGAACACTTACCGACGGATTTGATCTGGCAAAGGCGAAGGCCAACGCCGAGGATGCCCTTTCTCGTCATCCAAATATCAGCGCTATGGTAGGTCTCTTTGCTTACAATCCACCTGCGATCATTCAAGCGCTCGAGCAGGCTGGAAAAATTGGAGCGGTAAAGATCGTCGGATTTGATGAGGACGAGCAGACCCTAGCTGGGATCCAGTCTGGGGCGGTTCACGGGACCATCGTCCAGAATCCCTACGAATACGGCTATCAGTCTGTTGTCTTGTTAAACAAACTTGCGGCTGAAGAAGAAAGTGCCCTCGCTGATGGAGAGTTTATCTCCATTCCAGGGCGCCAAATTCGCAGAGATAACGTCGACGTATTCTGGACTGATTTGAAAAAGAAGCTAGGCAAGGAGTAATTCCATCCAAAACCTTCGGTCTAGGGTCTAATCGAGTCTGGCATCGCTGTCGTTGTCATCAGTGAGGAATCCGGTTGTAGGAGCGCACAGGGTGGGGGATGCGAGGAGAGCGCGTCACCCGCTCAGGAGAGGCGAAGGCGGCTACGCTTTTGGTCTTAAGTAGGCCCGTGGTTGCATGTATCTTTGCGCCTTCGTAATTTCTCCGCTAAAGAAAATGGAAGGCGTGGAAGATGAGGTGCTCAGGCCCCTAATCTCTTCTTTGCTTCATCGAGATATACTTCGTCTATTTCAAATCCAAAAAACTTTTTAATTTCGGTTTCACCAGCCGCGACTGCTGCGTTTCCGATGCCGAGAAACGGATCAAGCATGGTCAACGCCTTCGGTTTTCCGCCGTGAAATTGGATACATTTACGTGCCAGTTCGACGGGGAAGGTTGCAGGATGAGGGCGATCCTTAGATCGGGAGGCGATCGTCTCATAGGGTATATGCCAGTTGTTGCCTCGGCAGCGTTTGTCTTTCCCCTCAGTATGAGACCACCGGGCGATGTTACTTTTGTCAGCGTAGGGAACGCCCACAGCGAGGCGATCGACCGGGACTTTGCCTGACTTAGTGAAGTGGAATACAAACTCGTGGCAGTCGTTGAGGAACCGCTTGGAATTTATGGGCTTAAAATGACCAACTGAAACTGGATCGCTCTCTTTCAATTCGAGGGTGATGGACTTGATCCAGTGGATAGTATTCTGAAGCTGAAAGAGATCACGCAAGGTTAGAGCTAGTTCATATGGCATCCAGGGGTTGGCAGGTGTGGCGCCAACGTTGAGGAAAAAAGACCCCTCTGGTTTGAGGATGCGCCTCACCTCTCCGGCCCAGTCAAGAGACCACCTGAGATACTCTTTGGAAGAAAGGTTGTCATTGTAGTTCTGATAATTGATTCCTAGATTATACGGAGGTGAGGTGACAACGATATCAATTGACTCCTCAGGCAACGTTTTCATACCCGCGACGCAGTCGCCCTGACCGAGTTCGAACTCGGTTTGGTAGGACATGACCCCCTCGAGTCCCGGTAGAATTTCAGAATCGGACATCGGGCATTCAAGTTAAGGTGAAGCGTGGAGTAATGAGTACGCGAATTTGGAGGAAGTCTCACGAAGCCGTTTAGCTCCGATCGTCATATTAGTTTCGATACTGAGATTTGGGTCCCGGATTTCGCAGATGGGTCCAAATTCATTCTCGAGGGCGCGATCCTCGAGAAGGCCGCAAAAAGTAGCAGTAGAGATCCCGTTGCGGCGTGCCAATTTAACGATGCCGTGAGGTGCTTTTCCGTTAAGGGATTGATGATCTAGCTTTCCTTCGCCAGTGATGACTAGATCTGCCCATCGCACCGATTTTTCGAGATCGAGAACCTCGGCGACAAGTTCGAAGCCAGGGACAAGCTGCGCGCTAAGAAAAACGAGGCTACCAAAGCCAAGACCTCCTGCTGCCCCGGCACCAGGCTGGTCGGCGCAGCCGCTTCCGCGCTCTCCGCATATTCTAACGAGATGCAAGAGTCGTTTCTCATGTCGAGCGAGATCGGATGGTTTGATGCCTTTCTGTTGGCCATAAATGGTGGTGCACCCAGATTGTCCGAGGAGCGGGTTGGTTACATCACACGCCACTGTAATTTTGGGCAAATTGAGACTGGATGGAGTAACGATTTTGACCGCTTTTTCTAGGTCGGCTGGAAGGGAATCGACTGGTTCTCCTTGTGAATTGAGAAAACGAAAACCAAGAGCTTCGGCCATGCCACTGCCACCGTCGTTGGTTGCGCTGCCGCCGATCCCCAGCACGATTTCCTCAACGCCGTGTCGGACGGCATCGAGAATGAGTTCGCCGGTTCCGAACGTGCTGGCGACCCAGGGATCAAGGTCCCTTGATTCCATCTGAGCGAGCCCGGAAGCTTCCGCCATCTCGATCACAGCTACCTTGCTTGCCTTGATCATTCCGTAGCCAGCCTCCGTCGTCTCGCCTAGCGCATTTTTCACTTGGCAGGTCACCCATTCTCCACTCCCTGCTGCGGTGAGCGCTCTCGCCATTCCGTCTCCGCCATCGGCGATCGGTAACAATTGTATTTCGTTAGCGCTATCGCCCAGCGTCTCAGCAAGGCCGGCAGCAACGGCCTCGCACGCTTCTGGAGCCGTGAGCGATCCTTTAAATTTGTCACAGGCGATCAGGATCTTCATTTAATCAGAATTTTCCAATCGAAAATGCTTCATCAATCAGGTCCAGAACGTAAAAGTTTAATTCCTGAAATTGCGACAGGATAAGGCGCCTGATCTCAAAGTTTTTGGGCATACGACGAGAGGGTAGAGTAGGAGTCCGATCAACTCAAGCGAGATGGATTAGTCACTTGACCGATCATTGGAGCTACTTCTCATGGCTTACTTTATGTCCATCGTTGAGATGGCGTCTCAAAACCCCAAAGATGCCGTCACCAGGAAAGCTCCGGGATCTAATCTGTGCGCTTAAACGGGATCACGACTGAGGTTAAGCCGGTGCAGAATCCCAATTTTCGAATGTGATCGGAGAAACTAAAAATCGTTTCGATACATCATCGACTCAACAGGCAGAGGGGTCTTGTCGTTGTATTTGGCCGACTGCTTGGTGTTATAGGGAGTGAGTATGTCACCTTCTACGAGAAAGTAGATTAGTTGGCCGACTGGCATGCCCTCATAAACACGAACTGGTTGTTTTACGGAGATTTCGAGCGTCCAGTAGTTACAAAAGCCAACATCACCTTTACCGGCAGTGGCGTGGATATCGATCCCCAGCCGTCCCACGCTTGATTTGCCTTCAAGGAAAGGGACTGCTTTGTGGCTTTCGGTGTATTCGATAGTGGACCCGAGGTAGTTGATCTGTGGCTCCAAAACAAATCCCTCCGGCGGGATCTCAAAATGATCGATCTCGTTGTGGGCCTTGGCGTCGAGAACACGGTTTCGGTAAGTCGCGAGGTGCCTTGAGAGGTGCACGTCGTAGCTATTGGTCCCGAGGCATTCGCGATCATAGGGCTGGATAACGATTTCGCCACGATCCATCGCAGCGAGAATTTCCGAGTCGGACAGAATCATAGTTTCAATCGATAGGGACCGACGCGCCTCTCGGCAAGAGATTTTTGAAGGCGAAGAGCTTAAAGAAGGATTCCGATTGCAGGTCGCGAGATCGAGGTTCAGGGTTGAACCGGTATGTCTGAAGAAACTTCCCTGGTTATCGCGATTGACGGTCCCGCCGCTTCCGGCAAAAGCACGGTGGCAAAGCGGCTCGCTGCCGAGTTGCGAATCGTATTCGTGAGCTCCGGCGGGATGTATCGAGCATTCACTTGGTGGGTTCTCGAAAACGGGGTTGATCCTAGCGACACCGTTGCCGTTGAGGAATTGCTCGAAAAGACAGTGTTCCAGTGCGGCGAGAAGAATAATGTCGGAACGATTGCCATCAACGGGCAGCTTCCTGCGTGGGAACAGTTGGCTAATGATCGCGTCAACGGGAGAGTTTCTCTCGTCGCTGCGATCCCCTCAGTGCGCTCACGTCTCGTTGATGAGCAGCGGGCATACGCTCGTGAACGTGGAGTCGTAATGGAAGGACGGGATATCGGATCGGTGGTGTTTCCGGACACGCCCTATAAGTTTTACATCGATGCTTCCCCTGAAGTGAGGGAGAGGCGTCGCCGTGCCGAGGGGATTGATGATTCTATTGCGGCGCGCGACAAGATGGATTCAAGTCGCGAGGCTTCGCCGTTGGTGATTCCAAAAGACGCGACCGTGGTTGATAGTTCGCATCTTACCATCGAAGAAGTGGTGGAGAAGTTAAAGGAAGTGATTGTCGGCTAGACTGGCGGGGAGAATTCAGCGCGGCACCACTGACGGGAATCTCAAGTTTGCGGTCCAGCTCTCTCCTGACTCCCATCATGTGATCGATCAATTCCGCAAATCACCTCAAAATGACGCATGTAGGCTTCACGAATCTTTAGTTCGGTTGCCGCGATTCGCGCCATGGTTGCTGCGGTGACCATCACCACTATGTTCAGCAAGAGCGTGGTCTAAAAACGCGTGCCCTTTTACACTAGGAGTTAACAACTCCCGTTGGATTCTTCAGTTTTGGATGATTTTGACGTAGAAGCGCTCTCAAGTCGGCTTTCATCTTGACTCAGGGGGGGATTCTGGTGGATGGGTAGAGGAGCGGGAACCGTTGCACAACATCTCCATGGAAAAGCCGAATTTTGATGAAGCCATTAAGAGTATCGTTTCTCAAGACGATCGCTACCAGCCGGATGGCTACCAATTCTTGAGGAACGTGCTTGACCATACTGTTTCTTCGTTGCGTCAGGATGAGTTGATCGAACATCGCCACGTCAGTGGGCCTGAACTTCTCGAAGGAGTGGTCGAGTATGGACTCAAGGAATTTGGTCCAATGGCGGTCGCTGTTTTAGAGTCTTGGGGCATACGAAGTGGAGAAGATATTGGCACGATGGTGTTCAATCTCATCGAAGCTGGGGCTTTTGGTCGTTCCGATGAAGACTCTCTCAGCGACTTTGAGAACGTCCTCGATTTGAAGGACGAACTGCTGAGACCCTTTCTTCCGTCGCGAAAGGTGCTTACGGAAGACGATAAGCAGGAACCGCCCGCGCGTGGGAACCAACCGGCTAAATCAAGCGAATGTTGAACTCTGAGTTTCTGGAGTTCCCTGAGACGACAGCGCGGGTGGCCACGCTGGATAATGGTCTGGAGGTCATTGTCAAAGAAGACCACTCGGCGCCAGTGGTGAGTCTCCAAGCATGGTGCCGAGCTGGAAGTATCCATGAAGGTGGTTGGCTGGGCGCCGGTATGTCTCACTTTCTTGAGCACATGCTTTTCAAGGGGACAGAACGTCGCAATGCTAACGAGATAGCACAAGCGGTGCAAGCAGAGGGTGGTTACATCAACGCCTACACCTCGTTTGATCGCACAGTTTACTGGATCGATACTCCTTCTGCCGGTTTCGAGAACTGTCTCGATGTGCTTTGCGACGTCGTCGCTTTCGCAAGGCTTCCCGAGGATGAGTTTGCCAGTGAAGCTGATGTGATTCATCGCGAAATTGCGATGGGCGATGACAATCCTGAACAGGTCCTCAGCAAGGCTCTTTTCCGTACCGCCTATACGATTCATCCATGCCGTTACCCAGTGATTGGTTTTCTCGACCTATTCAATCAGCTGGGTCGCGACGATCTCTATGGCTACTATTTGGAAAAGTATTCGCCGGATAATCTCTTTGTCGTTGTCGCGGGTGATGTCGATGCTGATGAAACGATTGAACGGATTGAATCTCACCTGGGTGGGATTTCCCGCCGCCGCCGCCCTTCCGTTGTCCTCCCGGAAGAGCCACGGCATATTGGAATTCGAGAAGAATCAGTCCCGTTTTCAACGGAGTTGGTTAGAGGTCGACTAGGGTGGCCGATTCCACCCGGTGATCACCCGGACGGCCCCGCCCTTGATATCTTGGCTGCTATCCTTGGTAATGGGAAAAGCTCAAGACTCTATCGAGAAGTGCGTGAAAATCAGCAACTGGTCAACAGCGTTGGTGCCTATTCGTATGCGCCTACTTTCCAAGGGCAATTCGTGCTCAGCTACGATACGGAACCGGGCAGTTCGAAGAGCGCTGATGAAGCAATACTGGGCGAAATCGATAAAGTGAAGTCAGACGGAGTCGCTCTCGATGAAGTGAACAAGGTGGTTCGACAAGCCCTTAGTTCCCAGTTTTCTACCCTGACTGACATGCGGGGCCAGGCTTCTGACTTGGGTTCTAACTGGATTACGACAAGGAATCTGAATTATACTCGTGACTATGTGAAAGATCTCCAGCGAGTTGAGTTGGAGGATGTGGTTAGGGTGGCTGATCAATACCTTGCCGACGATCGTTTCACGAGGGTGTCACTCGTGCCAGAGGCGGAGACTTCCGTTGCCAAGAGTTCTCCGCGCAAGGGGAGATCAGAAGACATTCGGCGGTTGGAGTTGGAGAATGGACTAACGGTATTGCTCCTCTCTGATAAGCGTGTGCCGTTTGTCTATGCGAATGGAGTTTTCAGAGGTGGCGTCCTTGCTGAAGACGTTTCAAAAAATGGGGTGACGCGACTGATGTCTCGCCTCCTCACAAAGGATACAGAAAACTATTCGGCGGAACGAGTGGTCACAAAGATTGAGTCGGTGGGTGGCGGCATCTCGAGTTCTGTTGGAAATAATTCTTTTGGAGTGACCGCTTACGGACTTCGTCCAGATGTCGGCCTCGCAGTCGATTTGCTTGGTGATGCGTTAACGAAACCGGCTTTCTTAGACGAGGCGGTGGAACGTGAGAAGCAGTTTCAGATTGCCCAGATCAAAGCAGAATCGGATCAGCCTTTTAGCGTAGCGATGCGGGAGCTACGCCGTCAGGTTTTTGGAAATCACCCCTACGCAATGAGCCTGAGCGGTAGCGAGGCCTCAGTAAGCCAACTTAGTCGAGACTCGGTAATTCAGTTAAGAAAGCGACTTGTCAAAGGTGGGAATGGAGTTGTTGCCTTATTTGGAGATATTGATTTAGGCGAGGCTGAAGACCTTATCCGCTGCCGGTTTGGGAATGATATTCCAAGTGGAGAGCGAGAATTCTCGAAGCCTTTCGAGTTCATCTGTCCCAGTGGTGAAAATCGAGTCGTGAATTTAGTGCATGAAAAAGAGCAGGCTGTGATCGTAGTCGGCTATCGGACGGTATCGCTTGACCATGAAGATAACATTGCGCTCGATCTGATCGAGGAGGCATGCAGTGACATGGCGTCCAGAATGTTTATTCGGATTCGGGAGGAACTCGGATTGGCTTACTCCGTGGGAGCGACACGAATGCAGGGACTTGAACCTGGTATGATAATTTTCTATGCCTCTACGGCGCCTGAGAAATTAGAGCAAGTAGAGGAGGAAATGCTCAGGGAAATTGAGCTGATTGCCAACGAAGGTCTTACGAAAGAGGAATTTGAACGTGCTAAAGCTTCATGGCTTGGCAAAGAAGTAATCCACCTTCAGGGCGTCCGCGAGTTGGCTGGCACAGCTTCGGTGGATGAGCTGGTTGGATTGGGTTGGGACCACTACCGGAAAGCTCCCGGGAAAACTGATGCGGTTAGCCGCAACGAAATTCAAGATGTAGCGGCACGCTACCTTTCCCCGCCTAACCGTGTCATTGTCCGTCTGACCAATCCCGAGGCGAACTAGGCTTTGGTGGGCGTTTTCTCTTTCCTCTCAACGCCACCAATCCCGGGAATCTGTGTCACTCCGGGAAGGGCGACTGGCGCAGGATTGTATTTTTGCTCCCAATCCATATTACCCTCTTGGGCGAAGAGATCTTCATCCGCATTCATGGCTTCTTCCCAACTGATTTCTTCACCGGTGTGCGCCGACATTCGCCCCATAATTGCCATCATGCTGGAGTGAAGCATTCGGCTTCCGTCATTGATGTGGTTTCCAGATCTGATGGAGGCAAAAAGCTCATCATGTTCGACTTGATACATGTTCGACTCGCCAGTGCGCGGCTTTCTGTAGCGCCAGATAATTTCTCCGTTGTTATCCTCGATGTAAGGATCTGAACCACGACCGATGATGAGGGTGCCCTTAGTTCCGCGAATGAAGTCTGCGTTTTCATTGAGGCAACCCGGGGTTTTTCGGGAGGCAAGATGGCACCATACGTTATTTGGGTATTCGTAAGCGATGTGATAGTGGTCGAAAATATTGCCAGTTCCGACCTGCGGGCTGGCAAGCCCGCCAGTGGCTCGGCAACGGATTGGACTTGTATCACCCATAATCCAACCGATTTTATCTACGCTGTGGACGGCCTGCTCAACCAGTCCACCGCCTCCAAGCCAAGTGTAGTTGTACCAGTTTCGGATCTGCCATTCGATATCCGTCATTCCGTCGGTCCTAAGTGACGGATTGAGGTGGGGCTTGGAATGACCCGAGTAATAAGTCGCGTAGACACTGGTGACATCACCAATTAGTCCGCCTTCCATGACCTGACGGAAGGCTTCGATGCGGCTGGGCGAGTAGCGCCAGCAGAAACCGGCAACAATGGAAATCGGTTTCCCCTCCGCTATCTGAAGAGTCTCGAAGGAATGGCGAATTCCGGCAGCATCAACGGCCATCGGTTTTTCTGCAAAGACATGCTTCCCTGCTTCAACGGCAGTCCTAAAGTGAAGAGGACGAAATCCGGGTGTGGTCGTGAGAATGACGACATCCACCCCCGAATTGATGACTTGCTTATAGGCGTCGAGGCCAACGAACTGGCGCTTTTGCGGAACGTTGACCTTATCGGCAAGGTTTTCGTTTTTCCGCAGGGTGGCGAGCGACTTGTCGATCTTTTCTTGGAAGACGTCACCCATGGCATAGAGCTCAACATTATCATCTGCTGAAAGGGCTTGGGCTGCTGCCCCTGTTCCCCGTCCGCCCGTTCCAATGAAGCCGACCTTAAGTTTTTTTTCCGGGTCAACGCCTTCGCCTCGAGCTTGGCCTGCAAGGGCTACCGTGGCTGCGGTGGTGCCAGCTGCCGTCCGCATAAAATGGCGTCGGTCTGTATTGGAGGAAGGCTGTTTCATTTCAGGATTGCGTGCGTCTGTGATAATCTACAATTGACTGAAAGTTTCCAAAGGGACCTGATGTGACAAGTGTAAAAGTATCGCGCAATCGAGGTCTGCCTCGATGTGTTTGATTTACCAGGTGCAAATTCGTCGCATTCAAGTTAGGGTCGACGAGAGCGAACTATGCGCGCGACTTTGAAGGGTTTATCTACTGAGATATTGATGGTGGCTCTGAGTCTGTTGGCCCTCTCGGCCAGTAGTTCGGCCCATCAAGTTTCATCGGTTTCGTTGATCACCCACTTGGATACAGAGGGACGGACTTATCTCCTAGATGCTGCCATGGCGGTTATTCCTAGTCAGGACCAGGCGAGGAACGATCAGATTTCGCCTGAAGAAGCTGCCCGGCTGTTTGCGGAGGAATATCTGTCTGTTTTGTTTGATGAGGAAGAGCAAAATCCCGAACTCGAGATTGAACGAATCAACACGAGTGATGAGGAAACACCGCAGGAGCTGCAGCAACAGGAAGTGCTCGTGAAAATGACTGGTTCTATTCCGCAGGGTGCCAAAGAATATCTGCTCTATTTGGATCCTTCCAGTCCGATGGCAGTTGTCATGGTTGCCATTAAAGATCAGAAGCCTGAACGGCGAATGCAGGTCATCCTTGCTGGAGAATACAGTCGCCCGATTAATGTTCAGCCGGTCATAGAGGACGATCCGTTTGAGGCTTTTTCGCAAGAAAAAGGGGAGGCTGCGGTGCTAGGAGCTCGTCTGGGGAAGGCCGGCCATCAGAGGGAAGAGCGTGGAGCGTTTGTAAGTGGGTGGATAGATCTGTTCGATGGGCCACTCTCGCTAGTTCTCCTGCCGGGGGTGCTTCTTCTCCTGACCTTGAAAGGCTGGCCTACGGTGATTCAATTGGCAGCGGTTCTAGTTGGGCAGAACACGGTAATCTCGTTGGTGGCTCTGGACCTGATTTCACCGTTACCTTCCGCAGGGCCGATTCTTGGTGGATTACTTGCCGTGTTAGCCTGCGAGATCTTCTTTAACCGTAAGCTTCGTTGGTGGCGAATCGTGCTGCTGACTGTGGCAGGGGTGATGGCCGGTTTGATAGTGACACAGAGAGCGGACTTTTATCGGCTCTTCGTCGAGCCCGAGCAGGTAGAATTGGGGCAAGTCATTCTGTATGTCACCGGAGCGGAGTTGGCGGTTGTTCTTATTGCCCTTTTTTCGGCGCTGCTGCTCCTAACGCTGAGGCGTTTTGAATGGTATGAGAAACTCGTTAGTCAACCGCTTGCAGCGCTCGTTGGGGCCTGCGGAATTTTTGAGTTGATTAAGAACCTTTTCTGACGATTGGAGTTCGACAAATCGCCTATTTTGCAGTCTCAGTGAAAAGGTTGAACGCTTCTCGAATAGTTTGTTTTAGCATTTCGGTGACTTTATTGGCTTTCGTCAGCCTGTTTGCTTCGAGCTGCGCATTCGAAAAACAGTTGGTTTCTGATCCAGCCGTCATGGTAGGGGACCTTCCATCGACCTGGACAGGAGGAGGTTGGCAAGTGCCAAGCCAGTCGGTGACCGGATGGGCTTATGATTTCAAGAGTCCGCAGCTAAATGCATTAGTAAACGAAGCGGTTGATCAAAGTTATAGTCTTTCGGCGGCGCTCGCTCGTCTGGACCAGGCAGCGGAGCGGGCCACTATAACTAATGCGGGGCGTCTGCCGGAGATAAGCGCCACCCTGCAGGCAAACCGTTCTCAGAACCTCCGGGGTGCTAATTTTCAGAAGGTTCGAGCCAATAATTTTAACTTTGCCACGAGTGTAGCGTGGGAGATCGATCTCTGGGGAAGGATCAAAAATCTTCGTGATGCCGATCTTGATGAGGTGAACGCTCAGGCTAACCTATATGAATCGTCAAGGCTGTCTCTTGCTGCCAATGTAGCCAAGGTTACTTTTGATATCGTTGAAGCAAGGCTCCAGATAGATCTATCGAATCAAACCCGCCGAAGCCTTCAGACTAATCTTGAAATCCTGGATGCCCGACTGGAAGCGGGAGGAGGTGACGAACGCACTGCTCTCGAAATCAGTTTGACTCGCGCCGATATTGCCGTTGTGAAAGCCGGTATAATCGAAAATCAGCGGCAACTCGATGCCGCGAAACGGATCCTTGAAACCCTATTGGGACGCTATCCGTCCGGGATGGTCGAATCTCTCTGGATAATGCCTACTATTTCGCGCGAAATTCCCGCAGGTTTGCCCAGTGAATTGCTACTGCGACGCCCTGACTTGCTCGCAGCTGAGGCCCGTGTCGATGCTGCTCTGAAAGACCTCGCCGCCAGTCGGAAAGCCCTTCTCCCAACGGTCCGGATTAATGGTGGAGTGGGAACGTCGACCACTGATGAATTTGGTGATATTCTT
>Ga0160423_10001562_pt1 | contig 19227 bp, 20 predicted proteins | sample CRUFie14St8metaG_FD_108191 | JGI IMG/M metagenome (GOLD analysis project Ga0160423, IMG submission 108191) | Marine microbial communities from the Costa Rica Dome - CRUD Field 142mm St8 metaG | ecosystem: Environmental > Aquatic > Marine > Oceanic > Photic zone | place: Costa Rica: the Eastern... | reverse complement strand
TACAGGGGCTACAGGCTCAGGCGGTGGAGTAGGCGTAATTGGCTTTGGTGATGGTGCAGGGGCTACAGGCTCAGGCGGTGGAGTAGGTGCAATTGGCTCTGGTGGTACAGGGGCTACAGGCTCAGGCGGTGGAGTAGGTGCAATTGGCTCTGGTGGTGGTACAGGAGCTACAGGCTCAGGCGGTGGAGTAGGCGCAATTGCCTCTGGTGTTAGCAAAGGAGCTTCAGGTTCTTGAACATTTTTAGTTATGATTTGTGAAACAATCTGTAAATCCAGATTTTCATTTTCTTCAACACTGATGTCTAAATTTTTAAGCAAGAAAAACACCACACAATGCAAAAATAGTGAGGAAATAATAGAAATTTTAAATAAATTCATTGATTTAATTTAAATTAATAATTTTTAATGAAAATCATTAGTAGTTTTTAATAAAAATACAATATGTAACAAATGCTATTTATTCTAATATACGCTTTAGTCGTGTACTTAATGTACGCTTAAATTTAATTATATAGGAGTTTATTATGTGGAATACACCAGAATATACTGAAATGAGATTTGGTTTCGAAGTTACAATGTACATTGCTAACAAGTAAATCTCATCATTATACGAAAAACCCCAGTTTTCTGGGGTTTTTTTTTGTAGTAAATAAATGTTAATACATATTTTAGGTTCTGCAGCAGGAGGGGGATTTCCCCAATGGAATTGCAATTGTAATAATTGTAGCGAGGTTAGAAAAAATAATCCAAATTACAAATCTCGTACTCAATCATCAATAGCTGTATCTAGTGATGGAGTTGAATGGGTTTTATTTAATGCTTCCCCAGATATACTTACTCAAATTCAACAATTTAAGTCTATACAACCTGCTAGGCAACTTAGAGATACTGGGATTAATTCAATCATTTTAATGGATGCACAAATTGATCACACTACTGGATTATTCATGCTTCGTGAAAATAACAGACCTCTTAATATTCATTGCACTAAAATGGTATATGATGACCTAACCACTGGTAATCCAATATTTAAAATTCTTAAACATTATTGTGATGTCAATTGGAATGAAATTGATGTTAGCTCTGAAAACAAAGCTTTTACAATACTTAATGAAAATTTACTTTTCACACCAATTCCACTAAAAAGTAAAGCTCCACCCTACTCTCCTCATCGAAATGACCCTCATGTAGGGGATAATATTGGCATGTTAATAACTGATAATTTAACAAAAAAATCTGTTTTTTATGCTCCTGGATTAGGAGATATTGATGAGGGGGTAATTGAGGTCATGAAACAAGCAAACTGTCTGTTGGTGGATGGTACCTGTTGGACAAATGAGGAAATGATAACTCAAAATTTAGGAACTAAAAAGGCTCTTGAAATGGGGCATTTACCTCAAACTGGTGACTCAGGAATGATAAAAATTTTAGAAACTATGCCTGATCAGACTAGAAAAATTTTAATTCACATTAATAATTCTAACCCTATACTTAATGACTTATCTAAAGAAAGAAAACTACTTACAGACAATAATATAGAGGTCGCGTTCGATGGAATGCAAATCACAATCTAATTATGAAAATACAAAAACCACATTCAAAGTCTAAGTTTGAGAGCCTTTTAAGGGGTAAAGAAGTAAATTATCATATTCACCATCCTTTCCATATTGCCATGAATTCTGGTCAGTGTACAAAAAAACAAATACAAGGTTGGGTTGTTAATCGTTACTATTATCAAATTAGTATCCCCATTAAAGATAGTGCTATTTTATCGAATATGGATTCGGTAGAAGATAGAAAGTTATGGATTCAAAGAGTTTTAGATCATGATGGTTTTGACAAGGATAAAGGTGGAATTGAAGCTTGGTTGGTTCTGGGAGAAGCATGCGGATTAAGCAGAAAATACATAAAATCTCTCAAAGGAGTCATTCCTGGTGTTAAATTTGCAATTGATGCATATATAAATTTCGCTAGAACCACACCATGGCAAGTTTCTGTCTGTTCCTCCCTAACAGAGCTGTTTGCTCCAAAAATTCATAAGAAAAGATTAGATAATTGGCCAGAATATTACCCATGGATTGACAAAAAAGGTTATCAATACTTCAGAAAAAGACTTTCTGAAGCTAGAAGAGATGTGGAGCACGGTCTAAGGGTAACTCTTAAATTTTTTAAAACACGTGAAGAACAAGAAAAAGCAATTAACATTCTGCAATTTAAACTTAACGTTTTGTGGACAATGTTGGACGCAATGCAGGTTACCTATGGCATAGGTGACGATAAATCTAAGACTATAAAACGAATGGTTGATTAAATGTTAAATGATTCAAAAAAATTAAAATTATCTGCACAATACCGTTTCCAATGGGAAGAAGCACAAAAGTGTTACGTTTTACTTTATCCGGAAGGATTAATAAAACTTGGTCAAAGTTCAGCTGAAATTTTGAAGCAATTTTTGGAACCACAAAACTTTAAAGATGCTCTTAGTAATTTACAAGCAAAATTTCCCGATGCTAAAATTGAAAATGATGTAACCACATTTGTAACTCATGCTATAGAAAAAAATTGGTTAGCTTATGAAGAATAAGTCTTCTTTGCCCCTATGGCTTAACGCAGAAATCACATATAAATGCCCTCTTCATTGTGTGTTTTGTTATAACCCTTTAAATTATGCAAATCATGATAACGAACTTGATACCGAATCTTGGGTCTGAGTTTTTTCCGAAGCTAGAAAGCTTGGTTCTGTTCAATTAGGTTTGTCGGGTGGAGAACCTATGTTGCGTAAAGACATTGAAACACTTGTTGAAGAATCTTGCAAGTTAGGTTTTTTTACAAATCTTATAACCTCTGGAATAGGGTTGACTGAGGAAAAGATTGATAATTTCAAAAAATATGGTCTTGGCCAAATTCAGCTTTCTTTTCAAGATTCAACCAAAGAACTCAATGACTTTTTATCCTCTACAAAAACATTTGAATTGAAATCAAAAGTTGCCAAATTAATAAAAAAATACAAGTATCCTATGGTTTTAAATGTAGTTCTTCACAGGCTCAATATTGATCATATCGAAGAAATTTTAAATATGGCTTTAGAAATGCAAGCTGATCATGTTGAATTAGCTAATACACAATACTATGCATGGGCATATCTAAATAGAGAAAACCTAATACCCACTAAAGAACAAATTTTAAATGCTGAAAAAAAATTAGAAGTATTTAGAAAAAAAGTTGGCAATAAAATGAAACTTTATTTTGTCTTACCAGATTACTATGAGACTCGACCAAAGGCGTGTATGAATGGCTGGGGAACAACTTTTCTGAATATTGCAGCAGATGGTGTGGCTTTACCTTGTCATGAAGCTAGGATGCTACCAAAAATTGAGTTGCCAAATGTTAGAGATCATTCTATTCATTGGATATGGAATGAATCCTCTCTATTCAACAAATATCGAGGCTTTGATTGGATGGAAGAACCGTGTAAGTCTTGTAATGAAAAAGAGAAAGATTTTGGAGGTTGTAGATGCCAAGCTTTCCTAATTACAGGCAACCCCGATTCTACTGACCCTATTTGCGATAAATCTCCAAACCATCATATCATTACTAAAGATGTCGAAAAAGCGCAAAATAAAATCATTGATAAAAATGAAGTACAAAAAATAATAAAATTTAGAACTGACAAAAACTCCTTAGAATTGTCTGAAAAAAATAATTAACGGATGAATATATTATCAGTAGCTGATATTTCTAAATCCTATGACAAAAAAAAATTAGCCGTGCAAAAATTATCTTTTGAGCTAGATGAAGGTGATTTTTTTGGATTTCTAGGACCAAATGGCGCAGGCAAGTCAACTACAATTTCATTACTAAGTTCTCTTATAACTCCAGACATTGGCAAAATTTATTTTCAAGGTGAAAATATAATTAACATTAGGAAAAAATACCTCAGTAATGTCGGTTTTATATTTCAAGACCCACCTTTAGATAGAAATGCTACCGTAAAATCAAATCTTATTTTTGCTGGTACTCTTTACAACTTAAGTAAAACTGATATAGAAAACAATTATCTTAAACTTTTAAAAAATTTCAAACTTCTGCATTTATTAGATAAAAAAATTCTTAAACTTTCAGGGGGTGAAAAACGAATAATTGATATATGTAGAGCTCTTATTCATCAACCAAAAATTTTATTTATGGATGAACCTACAACAGGACTGGACCCAGTTAATAGATTAAGAATTTGGGACTTGATTAATAATTTAAGAAAAAAAAGTAAAGTAACTATTTTTTTAACAACACATTATATGGATGAAGCCTCAAAGTGTTCAAAAATTTGTTTTATTAAGAATGGGAGAATTATTAAAGTTAATACTCCTCACAAGTTTTTAGAAGATTCTTTTGAATTAGTAGTTGAATTTGGAGGATTAGAAGATAAGTTATTTAACCAAATTAAAAAGTTATTACATAATGGATTAAAAGTCGGAAATAATTCAATTTTTGGATTAAATGATGAAAGTTTACTATCTCAAGTTAAAAAAATTTCATCCGAATACACAGTTAGAAAAACCAATTTAAATGACATTTTTCTTTGGCTCACAAATAATTAATTTATATGAAAATTGCAATATCAATAATTTTAAGAGATCTAAAAAAAAATCTTTCTCAAAAGGCAAGGCTTGTAGCTTCAATGATTAGGCCATTACTGTGGCTGTTTATAATTGGGAGTGGATTTAATCAAATCGTTGATATTCAAAATAGTGGGAATTACTTTTCATTTTTAATACCGGGATTAATTTGCATGACTGCTTTATTCACTGGTGTAGTCAGCTCGATGTCATTAGTCTATGACAAGGAATTTGGATTTATAAGATTATTATATCTTTCTCCCTCCCCTTTTATAATTATTTTAATTGCAAAAATGGTATCTGCTGCAACCATTGCGATAATTCATATGCTAATTTTTTCGATTATAGCTATCTTATTTGGTTTTCTTGACCCCGAAACAATATTCAATCCACTATTTCTAATTTCTCTAATTATTGTGGGATTTTTATCTAGTGTTATTGGCTTAATAATTTCTGCTTTTAGTGGAACTGTGGAAAATTTTGCTACGACTATGAACTTTATAATATTTCCGGTTTTCTTTCTTAGCGAATCTCTATATCCATCGGATGGATTGAATATGATTTTCAAATCTCTCATAAATATTAATCCATTCTCACATTCAGTTATTATTATGCGGGAATCACTAAATAATCACTTTAGTTATACAAGTTTCTTGTATATTTCAATATGTATTTTTTTAGGACTAATTATTTCTTTTTATGCCCACAATAGAGAGTCAAATATAATTAATAAAATAAGCAAGTAATTTTAAATACTTAATGGTTTTTGCATTCCGTTTTGTGAAAGAATATAGACTTTTTGTTTTGGAATTTCAACATCTTTCAAGATATCTTCCACTAAAGAAAATTGATTGTTATTTTCAGATAAATGACCACAAAAAAGTAATTCTAATTTATCAAGATCTATTTTTTTTAGATATTCCAAAGACTGTTTGTTTGATAAATGACCATATTTACCATTAATTCTTTTTTTTAGGCTATAAGGATATTTAGATTTTTCTAACATCAAATCATCATAGTTGAATTCCAAAAAAATAACATTTGCATTCAATGATTCAGAAATAATATAGTCCGTTATATGACCAAGATCTGTTAAATAAACAAATTTAAATTTATTAAATTCAAAAGCAAATTGAGATGGTTCTTTTGCATCATGAGGTACTACGATTGGAGAACAAATCAAATCTAAAATTTTAAATTTTTTATATCCGTTTATCACATTTATATTACTTTTTTCCAATCCTGTAAGCATAGAAAAAGTACCCATCGTCATCCAAACTGGAATGTCATACTTATCTAAAACTGATTTAAGGCCTTGAACATGGTCTTCATGTTCATGTGTAATTAAAATTGCATCAAGATTAGCTAAGGATAATCCGATTTCAGATAATTTATTAGATATTTTTGTTCTTGAAATACCACAATCTATTAGTATTTTAAAGCTGTTTGAATAAAAGAGAAACGAATTGCCTTTACTACCACTACTTAAACTATAAAAAGAAAACATTAATTATTAAAATGATCTTTAACTTCTAGTAAGATACTTTCGAGTATATTTTTTTCAACTATTCCTTCCTCATCAATTAATCTTAATTGAACTGAATTATCAATGTTCATTAGATAAAATATAAGAACTGTTTCAAATGTGTCAGTTTTATTTTTTTTCCAAAACATGATGCTGCTGAGAAAACTTTTCTTAGCTTTATTACTCTCTGATATTAATATTGATATCTGCCCTGTAGAAATATCATTACTCAAAATTTTGTATTGATTTCTATCAACAAATTGCAAAAGTTTATCCCAAACAAAATTAAATTCATTTTCAAAAACTAAAACTAAATCATTAGATTCAATTTTTGAAATTTCCATTTTAAAGTCACTCTCTAATTCAACAACAGGTTCGTCTAAAAGGTTTTTATCAATTTTTTTAAAGCCGGCAAGATAATATTTTAAAGTATTAAGCATTTCTAACTCAATCTGTGGATTAGGCTCTAAAATTTCCCAATTAGTAATAACCTCAGAGCCAAATTTTTCTGGATTTGATTGTTTAGACCTAATTGATCTGTGAGTTACAAATAATTTAATTATATTATCCGAGTTTTTTTCAAATCTAAATCTAAAACTGTCTTGTTGGGGGTAAGTCAGTATTTTACTTAAACCTGCTTTTTTTAATATGTTGCCAATAACACCTTGAGGAAGACTTTCATTATTTTCAATCCAATCGGTTTGTAATACTCCAACTAACTTATTAGACTCTACAATTTTGATGTTGTTTACAGTTAGATAATTTTTTAATCTATCCCAAATCACTGAAATATCATGATTGGTAATTTCAATCCACATCAATGAGCCTTGTTTTTTAGCAATAAAGTTTTCCAAATTTGGAAGGACTTCATTAATTTCAGTTTCATTCAATTCGGGTATATCAAATTCCCCTTTTTTAACAGGTTCGTCAATAGTGGGTGGAAGAACTAAGTTTTTTGAGTTTTTATTTATTTCGGTTTGAATCATTTTATCTCCAATAGTTACCTTCTCGGCACATGAGGAAAAAAACAACAAAATAAGTAGATAAATAAATAATTTAATTTTCATATTCAAAAAATATCTGCTTCTGCAGCGGCTTTTATTAAAGATTGTTCATGCATTTTATTTAATTTAGTTAATGGAGAACGTAAATAATCACTTTGAAGCATTTTCATTTTGGATAATAACCATTTAACGGGTATTGGATTTGCCTCAATAAAAAGTAAATTATTCAATGAAAGTAATTTCTCATTGATCTTAATAGCATCTTCATATTTTTTTTCAAGAATGAATTTGCACATCTTAGAAAAATAACCTGGGACAACATTAGCTGTGACACTAATTACACCATTTCCACCCATAAATAAAAAAGGTAAAGCTGAAGCATCATCCCCGCTTAACAATGAAAAGTCTCTAGGTTTATTTTTAACCAAGTTGGTAATCCTGAACATGTCAGCAGTGGCATCTTTTATACCGACAATATTTTCGATTTGAGCTAATTTTAATGTAGTTTCATCAGCTAAATCTGTTATTGTTCTTGAAGGTACATTATAAAGAATATGCTTTAATTTTGATGAATTAGCTATTAACTCAAAATGTTTTAACAATCCGGCTTGAGTAGGTTTGTTGTAATAAGGAACAACTGTTAAACTGAATTCAGCGCCCACATCTTCGGATGCTTTACATAAATCTATAGCCTCAGATGTTGAGTTTGCGCCAGTACCAGCAATGACAGGAATTCTTCCTGCCACAAATTCTATGGTTTTTTTGATTACATCAATGTGCTCATTAAAATTCAAAGATGGAGATTCACCAGTGGTGCCTACAGCAACAATTCCATTAGTTCCATTGTCTATATGCCAATTAATAAGTTTTTCAAGATCGTTAAAATTTATATCCCCGTTTGCATGCATGGGCGTTACGATTGCAACAATTGATCCTTTCAATATTTCTCCTTATAAGTTGACACTTAAATTAATCCTATCAAAACTTTTAATGGCAAAAACCCTTTGCACACATTTTTGCACATTATTGGAAACTATACCATCTTGATATGAGATGATTCGCATTTCATCCTTGAGCAAATCAAAAAGTTCGTTGTTATCAAGTAAATAATCGGGATTAGAAGGTTTTCCAAATCTCTCATTACCTATTGAAAAAGTTTCATATATTATAAAACCATTCTGCTTAACAGATTTTATAAAAAACGGAAAAAGAGGTCTGTGTAAATAATTTGTAACTAATATGCAATCAAAACTACTAGTTTCAAAAGGCCAAACATCTTTTTCCAGGTCATATTTTATTATTTTATTTTTATGATCATTACTTTTTAATTCAATTTTTGGATTAATGTCAATTCCTGTAACAAAATGACCTTTGTCTATTAAATATTTTGTATGTCTACCAGATCCACAAGCCACATCGAGTATTTTACTTTTTTTATTTATTAAATTGGTACAATAAGATACCCACTCTGATATTGGTTTGTTAAATTTACACATGTCAATTTAATATATAGCTATAAATGATAGATTTTTCTGAATTATCAAATTCTTGTAATAACAATGAGGGTATTGTACATGTTGGTGGAGAATTAAGCACAGAAAATTTATTAAATTCATATTCAAGTGGAGTTTTTCCATGGTTTAATGACAATTTACCTGTCATATGGTGGAACCCAGACCCCAGAATGGTGTTGTACCCAAAAAAAATTAAATTATCAAAGTCATTAAAAAAAACAATTAAGAATACTGACTATAAATTATCTATCAATACCGATTTTGATTTTGTCATTAACAATTGTTCAAGGAAACTAAGCCATCAAAAAGAAGATATCTGGATTACAAAAAAAATGATTAAAGCCTACACAAAATTATTTGAACTAGGTTATGCACATTCTATTGAAATATCTGAAAATAATAAAATACTGGGTGGCTTATATGGAGTAAGTTTAGGGAAAGTTTTTTATGGAGAATCAATGTTTTCAATGAAAAATGATTTCTCCAAAATTGCATTATTTGAACTGACAAAAATACTTATAAAACATAATTTTAAAATAATTGATTGTCAAGTTTCATCAAATCATCTTTTATCAATGGGGGCTGAAAACATTAGCAGAGATTTGTTTTTGGAAATAATAAAAGATAATGTCAACCAATTAGCGAAAACCACGTTCGAATGAACAAGAATTTTTTCATAACACCTGAATACAAATGTAATTACTTACCTGAAAAAATTGCAAAATCAAAGGTTTTAATGAATGATTTTAATATTAAGGAAACCTTTTCTGACTTTTTGTCATACGGATATAGAAGAAGTGGTCACAATGTATACATACCTAATTGTAAAAATTGTAACGAATGTATACCAATTAGGATTAATATTAGTGAATTTTATTTACAGAGGTCTCATAAAAGGCTACTGAAAAAAAACAAAGACCTAAAGTCTAGATTACTGCCTCTTGATTTTGATCAAGATCATTTTCAACTTTACCAAAATTATCAAAATATTAAGCATCCAAATGGCGGAATGAATTTCAAAAATGATAGATTATATTGTCAATATTTGCTTGAAACAAATGTTGAAAGCAAGCTTTTAGAATTTAGGAAAGATAATCAATTAAAAATTATATGTATATTTGACATAGGTGAAGATTGTCTATCAGCTGTTTATACCTTTTACGATCCATTTGAGAAAAAAAATAGTTTAGGAACATTTTCGATCCTAAGACTTATAAAAATGGGGCTTAATTTGGACAAAAAATATTTGTATCTTGGATATTACATTAAAACTAACCCTAAAATGAGTTACAAAGTAAAGTTTAATTCATTAGAGTTTCTAAAAAAAAATCAATGGACTAATAGTTTATGATTTCTTATGTAGTTAATTTTGTATTTTTCCTCATAAAACCATTATTCAGGTTTTTAGAACCTGAGTGGGCACATAAACTTACATTAAATTTAGTTAAAACAGGCCATAGGGTATTTAAATTTGATTTTTCAAAAAAATATCCAAAAGAAGACTTTATTTTATTTGGTCTAAAATTTAATAATAGGTTAGGAATGTCAGCTGGAATGGATAAAAATGCTGAATATATTGACTCTATAGGGTCGCTAGGTTTTGGCTTTTTGGAACTAGGAACTGTAACACCAAAACCACAGTCTGGTAATCCCAAACCCAGAGTTTTCAGAGACTATAAAAATAATGCAATTATCAATAGATTAGGTTTCAACAATAAAGGTGTAGATTACGCAATTAATAAGATAGTAAAAAGTAACTATAAAGGAGTTATTGGATTAAATATTGGTAAAAATTCAAACACAACTATTGATAGAGCCTGTGATGATTACGTTTATTGTTTAAAAAAAGCTCATAAATTTGTTGATTATATTACCGTCAACATATCTAGCCCCAACACCTCTAATTTGAGAAAACTACAAAGTAAAAATTATCTTAATGACTTCACTAAAGAGATTTTAAATAATAACGATGAATTAAATAAAAAAAATAAAAAAAAATTACCAATTTTTGTGAAAATTTCACCTGATGAAACACTAAATAGTCTTGAACAGTTACTCAACACCTTAGTGAATAACAAAGTATCAGGTGTTATAGTTTCTAACACATCAATTTATAGGTTTTCAGAGTTGCCAATTAAATTTTCTAAAGAATCCGGTGGCCTAAGTGGTAACCCATTGTTTGAACATTCTAATTTATGTCTAAAAAATGCGTCTAAAATTTTAAATAATGAAATACCTATTATCGCTGTTGGTGGGGTTGAGAATAAGAGAACTTTCCAAACAAAAATCGATTTGGGTGCATCATTAGTGCAGTTATACAGTGGTTTAGTTTTCTATGGTCCTAAAGTAATTTCTTCGATTTTAAAATAATATGAGCTCAATTATTTTTTCTGCATTTGATGAATTTTTTTCAGTAGAAGGCTTACAAAAACAAGTTATATTTAGAATTTAAAATTGAATTTATCTAAAAAAATCTTTGATATCCTTCCTCAAACACAATGCACAAAGTGTGGCTTTCCTAGTTGTAAAAGTTATGCTCTTGCGGTTTCTTTAAAAAAGGCTAAAACAAACCTTTGTTCTCCTGGTGGAGACTATGTCACTTCAAAAATTGAAGAAAGTATCTTTGATAAAAAAAACGAAGAGTTTAATAACGAGACTATAACTATAAAAAATAAAAATGTTGTAATTGATTCGGAAAATTGTATTGGTTGTACTTTATGTATACCACCTTGTCCTGTTGAAGCAATAATTGGTGAACCAAAACATATTCATGTTGTTCAAAATGAATTTTGTAACGGTTGCGAATTATGTATAAGTGTTTGTCCTACAGATTGTATGAAGTTAGTAACAAGTGTTGAGCTAAAGAATGATTCAATCCAAAAAAGGTTAACCAAAAGCACAGTTGAACTTATTGACGAACATAAAGAAAGATACCAAAAAAAAAGAAAGAAAATTAGGGAGAAAAATTTAGAAAAAAATAAAAATGCTATGGAATTAAATAACCTTGATTTAATGAAAAAAATTGAAAATGAGCACTGAAAGCTTAAACCAAAAAATAATCCTTAAAATATTGAAAATTCTTTGCAAAACTCACAATAATATTTCAACAGAACTAATCTACCATAATCAATTTCAGTTACTGATAGCTATTATATTATCTGCTCAATCAACCGACAAGGGCGTGAACAATGTTACAGTTGATTTATTTGAACATATAAAGACACCAGACGATATTGTAAAATTAGGACTTAGAAAATTTAAATCGAAAATTAAAAAAATTGGACTTTACAATTCTAAAGCTGTAAATATTTATAACACTTCAAATATTCTCAAGAACGAATTTTTTTCCAAAGTTCCAAAAGAATTTGATAAATTGATTAACCTTCCAGGAGTAGGGAGAAAAACTGCAAATGTTTATCTAAATTTACTTTTTGATGAACCAAGAATCGGTGTGGACACCCATGTTTTTAGAGTTTCAAATCGCATAGGTTTAACACAAGCTAAAAATGCACTGCAATCTGAAATACAATTAAATGAGAAAATTCCTCAAAGATATAAAAAGCTCATAAACTCTGTTTTTATTGAATTGGGGAGGCACTATTGCAAATCAAGAAAGCCAATATGCGATAAATGCACTATAGAGAAACATTGTATGAAGTTAATTAGCTAATATTTGGTATAAATCTCCGCAGTTTGCTTTGAATAATGTTTAGCAATATTGATAATATCTCTTTTAGTTAAAGCAGCAGACATTGCTGACATAATAGCGTGGTTTCTTTTACCGTTTTGGTAACTTTTCAGGGCATAAACAATATAGTCCATCCTTTGACCCCCAATTTTAGGTGTGTCAGGAGTAATTGACATATTACCATTCTCTCCATGACAACTTGCACAAATTTGAGTTACTTGATCAGGCACAGTATCTTGTTCTGCAAAAGTAAATGATGAAAATGCCGTTAGTAAAAAAGTAAAAATGGTGTAATTAAGTTTCATGATTTAACCTTTAAAATTAATTTCTTTTGTTAGATGAATAATACGCAGCCAGATCGAAAATATCTTGATCAGATAGTGTGGTTGCAATTGCTCTCATACCTGGATGAGTTCTGTCGCCACTTCTATATGCTTTAAGCGCATTAATTAAATAAGTTTCAGATTGGCCACCAATCATCGGCACAGAATAAACTTCTGGATATGCAGTTCTAAAACCATCAATACCGTGACATCCTTGACAAGAAGCATTTTTTTGCATACCAGCATCAAAAGACCCTTCCTGAGCAAAGACACTGTTTATTGAAAAAAGAAAAAAAGTTACAAACTTATACATTTAAAACCCTTTATAGAAACTAAATTGCTTAATTATTGTAATATTTTACTTTAATTTTACAATAATATTTAAAAATTTATGGGAAATCGATTAAGTAAAATTTATACCAAAACCGGCGATAATGGGTCAACGTCTTCTGCATCCGGCTTAAGAGTAAAAAAAACAGATGCATCAATTAAAGCGCTTGGACAAATTGACGAGCTTAACTCTCTTATTGGCATTATATTGTCAAATAAAAAATGCAATCCCATTATTACAAAAAATTTATTTAAAATTCAAAATATTTTATTTGATTGCGGTGGGATAATTAGTATTTCTGATCCAAAATTAAAATTTGACGAAAAAAGAATCGAGTGGTTAGAAAAGTTAATTGATAATTACAATAATGAATTAGGTCCCTTGAAAGAATTTATTTTGCCTGGGGGATCTGAAATAGCATCAAAAATTCATTATTTACGCTCAAAAACAAGAACAGTTGAAATTTACTTAGTAGAATTAAATGAAGTTAAACCATTATTTTTAGCCATTCAAATTTTTATTAATAGACTTTCGGATTTTTTTTTCGTTTTAGCAAGATTTGCAAATAAAATCGATAACGAAAAAGAAATTTTTTGGGAAAAAGATTTTATTGACAAATAGAATCAATTTCTCTGAGTATACTCAATCTTGGTAATGAAAGGTTATATCTACTTAAATTAATTAATTTACCTTTCATTAAAGGGTTTATAGTGTTCGAAAATTTTTCAGAGTTATTCTGAATTGAATAAATAACATCAACATTTGAATTTATTAAAAATTCTAAGCTCAACATCATAGATTTTTTTGATTTATAAGAATCTAAAATATTTTGTCCTCCACATTTTTTTAAAAGGTCATTAATAAAACCTGAGTTAGAGGAAAATAAGGGATCATCCCAAAGCTTAATAAAATAATTAAATGATGAACTATAATCATTTTTATTAAATTTTTGATAACCACTAAAATATAACCTATTGAATACCTCAGACTTATCAATAAGATTAGCTATATATTCATATTGTTTTATTAAAGCTTTAACGTTTGGTGATGAAAAACAAATGATATTATATTTTTTTTCAAGAAAACGTAATTGTTTTTTTGAAATAGCATCATCCCAGCAAATAATATAATCTGGATTAAAGAGAGCAATTAGTTCAATATTAAGAGAATTTGAAGCTCCAAGACTTTTTACATTAGGAAATTTTTTATGATCAAAAGGCTCTGAAGCAGCAACAATATTCTTGATCGAATTTAATTCGCTAAAAATATTTAAAATGTGCGGCCCAACTGTAATAAATCTATCTTGTGAGAAGGTTATGCTGGAAAATAAAGAAAGAATTATTATTAAAACCTTATTATAGACTGGTGCCTCCGACTGTAATAGCATCAATTTTTAAGGATGGTTGGCCTACACCAACTGGCACACTTTGACCATCTTTTCCACATGTGCCCACACCAGAATCTAACCTTGAGTCATTTCCAATCATGGACACAGCTTTTAATATATCCGGGCCATTACCAATTAATGTAGCGCCTTTAATGGGATAAGACAATTTTCCATTTTCAATTCTATATGCTTCAGACGCAGAGAAAACAAATTTTCCACTTACAATGTCAACTTGACCTCCACCAAAATTAGCAGCATAAATGCCGTTTTTGACAGAAGACAATATTTCTTCTTTTTTAAATTTACCATCTAACATATAAGTATTTGTCATTCTAGGCATTGGACAATGTGCATAAGATTCTCTACGTGCATTACCCGTTAATTTATGGTTCATTAAACGAGCGTTAAGCTTATCCTGCATGTAGCCAACAAGAATGCCATCGTCAATTAAGACAGTATTTTTTGAACTAGTCCCCTCGTCATCAACATTTAAAGAACCTCGCCTATTTGGTATGGTTCCGTCATCAACAACTGTAACACCGGAAGAAGCAACTTTTTTTCCTAATAAATTTGAAAATGCAGAACTCTTTTTCCTATTAAAATCACCCTCAAGCCCATGACCTATGGCCTCATGCAAGAGAATACCGGGCCAGCCAGACCCCAGAACAACTGGAAACTCACCTGCAGGAGCTGGTTTTGCATTTAAGTTTGTAATAGCTTGAAAAACCGCATTTTTTGCATATTCTTTAATAACTTTATCATCAAAATAATTAAGATCGAGTCTTCCTCCACCTCCGAATGAACCCATTTCCTTATTTTTATCATCACCAACAATTACACTAACTGATAGTCTGATCAATGGTCTTGTATCCGTGGTTAAATTTAATTCGTCATCAATTATTAAAACAAGTTCATAGGACATTCCAAGAGAAGCGGATACTTTGATAACTTTTTCATCTTCTTCAAATGCATATTTTTCTATAGATTTTAAAATTTTTATTTTTTTATCGTCGGGAATTGAGTTAATAGGGTTGTGATTTTCATATAATCTGCTATTAACATTAGTCATTGAAATGGCTTTATCGCTAATTGATTTTGAAAAAGATTCATTGGATTTGTATATTTGATTAACAGCATTAATTGATTCATTGAGTGTTTTTTTACTTATATGATCTGAAAAAGAAAAACCGGTCTGATCATTAAGGACATTTCTTAATCCAAATCCCTGATCTATTGAAAAAGATCCACTTTTGACAATACCCTCTTCAATAGCCCAAGACTCAGAAAGCCTTTTTTGGAAATAAATATCACAAAAGCCGTTTTTAGATAATTTAAATTTAGCAATCAAATTTAATAGATCAGATTCGCTAATGTCATTTGAAAATAGCAGTGTCTCGGTGACGTTAGGTTCAAATATTTTAGTGTTTTCGTAATTCATTTTTCAATCTTAGTTATTTGGGGTTTTGACCAGGTTCCAGTTACTTTATACATCCTTGCGGCTTTTTTTTCAATAGGATCCTTAAACAACTTTTGGATAACAAATGTTGCAATTCCAACAGCTGGGTTTATAACCGCCCCTGCTAACGCTGCAGCAGTAGTTATTGTCGGGTAAATAACAAAATTTAGATTCTGAGTTTGCGATCTCATATCAACTTCACCATCAAAAGATAGACTTCCTGATGGCCCTAACATCTTAATATCATTACTTCTAAAAATACCGTCTCTAATTTCTGCATTTGCAACAAGTTTATCAAAATAAAAGCCTTCTTTATAAACATCGCTAAAATCAAGTAGTAATCGTTTAGGTATCGATTGTAAGCTGAAAATTCCAAGCAACTTTCCAACTCCTGGATCTATTTTTTTAAAAAACCCAGATTTGAGATCAATATTTGTGTTTCCACTTAATGAATACAAAAAAGAATTGACTTTATTACCCTTCCATTTTATTTGAGCATCAATTAACCCTTTTCCATTTTCAATACTGTCAGTAATTTTCAACCTTCTGAGTGATTCACCAAAATTATCAAAAATTAAATCAAAAGTTCCATAACTATCGTATTCATTATCAATGATTGAGGTTGACAATTTTCCAATTAGTTCAAAGTCATTATTATTAATTTTTAAAGTGTCAGTTGAAAAAGATTTTTGCTCTATATTTCGACCCTCTAAAGTAATTGAACCTAATTGAATCTCTTTGAAAGAACATTTGGTACATGTTAAATTCATTGATGGAGGTAACTTTTTAATTTTTTTCTGAATAATAGCTTCATTGATGTGCAATTTTTTAAAGTTTGCATTAATAAAATTTTGATTATTTATTTTTTTTAGATTCAACTTGCCAACAGTTTTTGGTGAATTAATAATTGTAAAAATATCATCTTGTTTATTTCTAATTTGCAAATCAACATCATTAAAATATCTATTAACCATAATTAATGCTCGAGTCTTAATGTTTACTTCAATATTTTTATTACTATGAACAGATTTAGTGTTTGTTGATTTAATAAAATTAATCCATTTATCTAAATTAAATTCATTTTTATTTATATTAACAACTAGTCCATTGCTTTGAGTTTTATTGTTAGCAACTCCAATATTGATGGAAGAATTAAAGCTGCCATTTTTATATAATATTGTCGAATTAATATCTGAGCCATACTTTACATCAATTATATGACTTCTTTCATCATCAATTTTTCCTTTAATAGTGAAGTCCTTTTGAATTGTGTTAATCTTTTTAAATGGTTCGGGCAATAAAATACCAAGCCCTTTTAGATCAGAAAAAATCTCATAATTGACTATTTTTTTATCTGCAAAAATCAACTTTGAGTTCAACTTTAATTTTCCATTCAATAATTTTTTTATATCGAAGTTAAGATACTGATCAAAAAAAATATCATCAAAATTTATTTCACTTGAAGCATTTACATCAAAATGTCTTTTTTGTTCATTTAATTTACCAATTGCAGAAAAGACTGAAAAAGCATTTTCCCCATTAATCATCAATGTTTGCAATTTATTTTTTTCTATAATTCCGTTTCCATTTAAATTTTTAAATTGAAGGGAATCATTCTTAAAAATCATGTGAATTCCATCAAAAGAGAATTTACTATCCAAGGAAAATTTTTCTGGGCTAAAAGATTTAAGTGAAAGATTATTAAAAATCAATTTATCCTTTTGATTATCAAGAAATTGCACATTTAAATTGTCAAATTGAGGAAAAATGTCTTGCGCCAACTTTTTGAGCGAAAAAGAATTTGTTTCAATAGTTTTGGCTATAACTTCATAGCGATTTTCTCCAAAGTATTTTGTATTTAATTGTTTAGCGAATATTTCGTTATTTATTGTAAGATTATTAAAAAAACCTTGAAACTTCTTTGTTTGATAATCCACCTTTCCGTTATTTAAATAAAATATATTTTTAGATTTTATATTTTTAGCATTTACATCTTCAATAAAAAGAGAGAGTCTATTTATTTTGTAATCAAAATCATTTTTTTTAAAAAAATAATTTAAACTAATTTCGGAATTAATATTATTTGCTACAAATCTATTGATTAAAAAAGTTTGGTTAGCATCTTTTTTATTTTGTAAATTAAAATTAAATATTAAGTTTTCTAAAATTGATAATTTTTTAGATTTTAAAGTAATTTTACCTGATATTTTATCATTTGAAGGCTCGAATGCCCCTTTACCATTTATCGTGCCACCATCTAGATTTAATTTAAATTTATTAACACTTATTTTCTTTTCTTGAATTAAAGCAAATATGTCTAAAGATTTAACTAAATTTAAAATATTTTGTTTTTTTTCTGTGTTTTTATTTGCACTAATTTCTGAAGTTTTAAATAATGATAATTTTATTTGTTTAAAATTTTTATCTAAATATATTTTTTCAAATCCATATATTTTTTCACCGTTAAATTCAAATAAACCTGATAGTTTATTTAAGAAATTATCTTTATTAAAAGTATTTAACCTTAAATATTTAATGTTTAAGTCTTTAATAAATTTTTTGGGCAATAAAGTATCATGCGAAGCCAGATATTTTTGGAGATGTCTAGTGTTTAGTTCGTTAATTTCAATAAATGAAATTCCTGTCTTATTAATATCTTTATCTTTGTTAAGAAAAGAAATTTTAAAATTAGTCACATTTTCATTTTCCTTAAAATTTATTGTGCCTAGAATCTCCAAATTTCCTTCATGGATAAAAATTAAACTTAATTTAGTATTGGTTAATTTAAATGTTTGATTTTTACTAGAATGGGTAATCTCATCAGCATTGGCTAATAGTTTATAAGGAATAAGTTTATTTGTTGATTCATCAAATCCGAACCAAAATGTACATTTGCAGTTTTTGAAGCGAGGATAGCCCTCTAATTTAAATGGAAAATTTGAATCAATATAGTCAGAGTTTCCATAATATTTCAAATAACCTTTAGATAAAAAGCTTTTTGTATTATTAGCTTGCAAGATTTGAGCAGCATTAAATACAAAATTAAATTTTGGAGTAGAGTTATTTCTCTCATTATTTTTTCCATAAAAACTAATTTTATTATTTGATTTTTTTAAAGCAAGAGTATCAAAATCATAATAGGAAATTGTTCCTTCACTCTCTACTTTCAATGACATGTTACTGATTGAAAAATCAGCATTTTCATGCAAAAGGTCAAAAATAGTTAAGTATATTTTATTCTGCTCAGCATTTGATACAGAAAACTTGTTTTTAAAAAACAAAACTGCGTTATATATTTGAAGGTTATTGGGTGTTTTTTTTCTATCAAGTAATAAACTTAAAGGATTAATTTGAAAATTAATATTTTCAGCCAAGAAGTAATT
>Ga0160423_10001561_pt1 | contig 19228 bp, 19 predicted proteins | sample CRUFie14St8metaG_FD_108191 | JGI IMG/M metagenome (GOLD analysis project Ga0160423, IMG submission 108191) | Marine microbial communities from the Costa Rica Dome - CRUD Field 142mm St8 metaG | ecosystem: Environmental > Aquatic > Marine > Oceanic > Photic zone | place: Costa Rica: the Eastern... | reverse complement strand
TTCACGATTTTTTTGTTTTTAGAGCTTACTAAGTGACAAGGTATTAAATAACCAATTGAATTTTTTGAAAGCGTTGATCCAATAGCCCTACTATATTTATTATTACCAAATATTTCAATGGATAACTCGCTATAGAGTATTAATTTGTTAATATTTAGATTGAATAGTTTACTCCATACCAACCTTTGAAAAGAAGTTCCTTTTAGAATAAGACTAAATTCTTTATGGTTTAAAAAAATATCTGAAACTATTCTTTTTGCAACTATATTGTTTCTTGTTAAATTTACTTCTCCCCATTTAAACTTTAAATTTAAAAGAGAAAAATTGCGCATGAATTCTAAATGAAATACTGATGATTGATTCCACCCAATCAGTATAGAAGTATTAAAATATGGAACAAAACCATAGCAAAAAAATGAACTTGGACTAACTAGGTTTAAATTTTGATCAAAATAATTTATTTTCTTAAGCCAATTTTATTTTCATTAAAAAGCTTAGTTTTGATTTTTAACATAAAAACATCACTTGAAATATCTTCAGGTTTGTAATCTGAATTTTTAAATATATTTTTATTGTAAGAGAATTCTGTTTCAAAGAAATAAATATTTTTGGAAACCCCATAAGCTAAATTTTGATAGTTGTATTTGTCATTGTCATCACCTGAAAATAAATTTATTCCATACCGTGTGAAAAATTTATAATTGAAATGTAATGGGACTGTTGAGGTGATCTGAAAATACTTCGAATTCTCAGAATTATTAATGTTTAATTGATCACCTATAATTGTGTGGGCATAGTCCAAATCAAAGTTTAGAAATTTTGCTTTGAGGATAAGTTCTTGAGGATTGTAAATACTATTTTCAAAATCATAGTAGATAAAACCAAAAGAGTAATCAATAAAATTAAACCTTGAAGAATAATCGAGTACATATCGATATTCTGAACTAAGGTCGTATTGACGAATATTTGATTTCCAAAGACCAATATTTATATTAGATCGTGGAATACTGTACTTAAGATCAAATTGAATAGCGGGTTTATTAGATGATTTTGAAATACCTCTATGGAGATAATTTGAAACAAAATCTATGTCCAGGTTAAAGCTTGTAACTTGAGAGTGGGATGATTGCACCTGAAAAAAAAAAAAGAAAAAAACTACGGAAAATGATATTTGAAATAAAGTTAGTATTCTTTTTAGTTTCATATATTCTTAGCAACTAGCAGCTTGAAATTAATTTATTAATATTATAATCGACTTTATTTGTAATAAAATTAGCAATTTGAGCAATTAAAAGTATTTTTTTGTAAAATAAATTTGAACTTAATAACTATGGGTAAATACAACAAATTTAAAAGATTCTCAGATATAATGACTTATTACTCCTAAATTGATTTTAAAATTGTTACGATCCACTATCTAATATTAACGTTTATCAGAACATTGCAAACATGAGAGACTTATTTGGCATAGCTAGTTTTATTTTTGGGGTGTTTTTAGCACTTTTTCTTTTGTATATTTTAAACATATATAACCTAACGAATAAATTGTATGTCTTGGATGAGTTTTTTGGTAAGGTTAAATACGATCAAGTAAATCTAAGTTGTAAAAATGCACAAAATAAAGTGTATCTATACAAATTTAATATCCATAGAACTCATATTTTTACTAATTTTTTAAGAAGTTCTGATTACGTAATTTCAGTTGCTAATAAAAAGATCGATGATGAAGTTTATTTTAATATTGAAAATATTAATGGTCACGATAGTGTATTTCTAAATAATTCAGGAACAAAATTAGAAGTAACAAAGTTAACTGAAAATGTAAATTTCTTATACTTTATTAAAGACTGGATAAGTTTTGCTATACCTGAAAATTATAAAAATTTAATTCAAAAAACAGATGGCTCGCTAAAAAAAATATCTGAAAATCCTAAAATACAACATAATTCACAAATGAACTGTATGAGGATTGAAGCTTAAATAAAATCAACATGAAATATATTTATTAAATAAAGACAATACGTTTATCTTCATGGATACTATTTTATTTTCTATTTGTGTTATTTTACTTACGGGGCATATTGATTTTTTTATCTCTAATACTCTAAATTCATTATAGTAATCATTTACTTTCTTCAGCTCCAAGTGATCAACATTTTTATCTAATAGCATCAAAAAAATAAAATCTACTGATAAAGGTATTTCAAAATTTGCATTCTTTAATGAGCTAATATTTTTTAATAGTAAATATTGAGATAAAAACTCAATGTCAATCATTGACCCTTCGGATTTTCTTAATAAATTTCCCCCTTTATAGTGATTAATTATTTTATTTCTAATAGAGAGAATTTCTTGAGATAAATTTGAAACCTCAGATAAACTTTCAAATACTATTTTCTTGATGCTTTTATTGAAAGAATTTTGGAAATTTTTATTGCCAATTATGATTCTGGAACGCGTAAATACAAGTTTTTCCCAAAATTCAGAATTACCATGATATTTTAAAAAAGTACTATAGTTGGAAAGTAAAAACCCTTGGTCACCGTTTGGTCTCAACCTAAAATCAACTTTATATAGCTTTCCAAAACGAGTAACTGTGGATAAAATATTAGTGAATGTTTTTATAAGAGAGTTATATTCATTACTTTCATAAATATCATCCTCACATATAAATAAAAGGTCTAGGTCAGAATTTGGACCCATTTCTTTTGAGCCATATCTACCAAAAGCTACTAAATTCAATTTATCTGGAAAAAAATTATTATGATGACATGATAGTTTAAAGCTTATTTTCACTACACAGTCAGCAGTAAAACTTAAAAGATTAGAGTACTCATTAATAGTGATCCTATCTTCTATCAATGAAATAGTTGATATAAAGACACAACTAATTTTAAAATCAGCTAATAAATTTAATGATTCAAAAACATTCTTTTGTTTTTTTAAAAAGAAAGACAAAAGATGAGTGTACTTTTCTTTTATAACCGATTGATCTAATTTTTCGTATATTAATTCATCAAAAAGATAGGGAAATTTGGATAATTCATTGGTCAACCAAGATGTATAAACTGAATTTTTTGATAAAAACTGAATTAATTTAAAATTGTCTCTTAATAAATATATATATGTGGGTTTAAGTAAAACACTACTAAGTAACTTAAGTAAATTATCAAGTGATAAGTAATTCTTTGAACGATTAATAGATAAAAAGTTATTTAAAATTACGTATGTTGATTCTTTTACATTTTTTTCTGCTGCGATGAATTTTTTTGATTGAAAAAAAGAATTTAATTTTATTGACAATTTATCATTTAAAATTTCAGGTCTTGAAAAATTCTTATGATTTTTATCTGAAGTATTAGAATTTTGGTTAATATTTTTAAACATTCCAGAAAATAAATAAAATATATATTCCTGGGATTCATTCAAGAAACTAAACATCTCTTTTTCATACTTAGTTTTTATTGAAATGGCTATATTTTGTAAATTGTGCTTATCTATTGGTAAGACATAGGATTGCTCATTATTTATGTATTGAATTCTATTTTCTACATCTCTGTAAAAAAAGAAAATGGTAATTATTTTATTGGTTGTTTCTTTATCTAATATTTTTAAATCATATAATCTATTAATTACATTCTCTGTGCTAATAGTTTGTAGAGTATGAAATTTCCCACCATATAAAACTTGCTTAACATGAATATAAAACTCTAATTGTCTCAGACCGCCATTGGCGTTTTTAATATCATTTACGGTTAAATTACTTTTTTTCGCTTTAATTATTCTTTGATGCATAGAAAAAAGTGAATTGATTACAGAATAATCAGAATAATTCCTATAAACGAATGCATTGATAATATTTAGTGTATATTCGTCCGAGTTTATTAGAAGCCTAGCTTTAGCCCAAGCTAGTCTTTCAATGTCTTCGGCAGAGTCATAAAAATACTTTGAGAGTATATCAGGAGTAGTGAATATATCACCATGAACACCAAACGGGCGCAATCTAGTATCAACCCTATATACAAAAGAAAATTTAGTAACCTCACTTAGACTTTTTGAAAATTCTGTGAAAAATTTTTTTAAAATTTCAAATAATTTATTATTTGGGTTATTGTCTAAATATAAAAAAACAACATCAATGTCTGAAGATGCGTTAAGTTCTTTGAATCCAAGTTTTCCAAGGCATATTATTATAAATTTTTTTTTGTTTAGTACGTGAGTATTATTAAATTGATTAAAAATTTCATTAAATGTTATTTCTATAAGAGCGTCCGCAAGGCAACTAAAGTTTTTAAGTGTGACATCCGAAGCAGAAACATTTTCCAGGTCATTATATGTTAAAAAAACAAAAAAATGGTTTTTAGTAAGCCTTAGCGAGTCTTTAAAGTTGAATTTTTTACTAAATTTTAAAAAAACATCATTCACTAATTTTTTACTAAAATCTTTGCTATTTATTTGCTTTATTATATTTTTGTCAAAGGTGTGTGAGATACCATTAAAAAAAGGAGAAAATTTGTAAACTGAAGAAAGATTCATAACAAATTAGAAATAACTCTGAAAATTATTTATTTAAATATGTCCAGCCTTGCACTCCGCCAATTTCCCAGTTTTCAGGATTAACCACTATAAAGCCCTTCCAATAACCACCACTTTTTCCAATAAATGGTTTGTATTTACCGCTTCCATCAACCCATTTAAAATCGCCAGTTGCGTCAGTAGGACCACCTTTACCAGAGTAAACTGCTTTTAGAAAATCACCAGATGAATCAGTAAAAATGCATGTTCCTGAAAAATCACCGATTCCTTTCTCCAAGTTTATTTTATAAACTGAAGGACACTTTACGGTTGATTTATGTAATGAATGACTTGAATCATCAGAATAGAAAACAGCATTTACCATTCCGTTATAATGGTCGAATCCATTATCACCTTTACTAAATTTACCAATAACAAAAAAAGCAAAATCTCCAGCTGGTGCATATTTGTTTTTTAAAAAGTCCTCAACTTCCTGCGCATTAAGGATACTGAAGTTGGTTAAAAAAAATATGTACAGGAGTAATCTTAAAAACATTGTTAAGATAAAAATAAAAATGATTATTTTAACAGATTAGAATAATGATACCCACAATTCTTTTATTATTAATAGTTTTAATTCTTATATTAAGTAGTTCAATAATGGTAAACGTATTAATTAGAGTAAAACAAGAAAAAAGAGATGTGAGACCATTTGTTTATATCATCTGTTTTTTTTTATTTATTTTTATCATTTTGTTAATAAACATTTAGTATTTTATAGAGGTAATAAATTTCTAACTATTGGAACAATTTTTTGAAGTAAACCAATTGGACTTAATCCAATTCTATTTAAAAAAACCATTGCAACAGATATAACAATAAAACCTACTACAAAAAAAATTAACTTATTAATAATTCCGCTTTTTTTGTTTTCTGTTTTAATGAATAGTTTTAATATCATTAAAAAAATTAGCGAAAAAATACAAACTGTAAAAATTAGTCGAATCAATTTAATTATTAAAAAGCCAAATTTAAAGCCTAACATAAAAATTGTAGTGATTATCTATATAAATACTTAAAAAATTAAAATGTTTAATTTATGTAAAAACTTATATAAACTTGAAATTATTGATCAATATGATGAAAGGTTTAGGTTTTGAAATTATATAGCTTTTCTCTTGCCCCAAATGGTCGAAGAGTAACCGCGTTTCTTAATGAAAAAGAAATTGAACTTGATGTTGTAGAATTAAACGCAAGAAAAGGAGAGCAATTAAAAGAGCCTTATAAATCAATGAATACTTTTAACTGTGTCCCATTTCTTGAATTAGATGACGGAACTGTGATTTCAGAATGCTTATCTATTTGTAGGTATTTAGAGGGAATTCATCCAAGTATTCCGCTTTTTGGTGAATCAAATAAGGAACAAGCAATTGTTGATATGTGGTGCCGGAGAATTGAACTTGATGCATTAACTCCTCTATTCTATGCAGTACGTAACACTGTTCCATTTTTTAAAGACCGTGTTTTAGCAGGCACCAGGATGGAGATTAGGCAAGAGAAGATTTTTCTTGAAAGAGCTATAGATATGATCAATCTTTTTTTTACTAGAGTTGAGAAAGATTTTAGTGGTAAGGAATTTATATGTGGAAATTTTTTTTCAGTTGCTGATATTTCAGGTTTTTTCGTATTTGCCGCAATGAACATGCTCAAAATTGAAATTCCAGATCATTGTAATAATGTTAAAAAATGGAGAGATAAACTTTTTAAGCGTAAATCACTACAGTTTGATTAGGAGTCCAAGTATTTTTTTATATTTTTGTACAATTTTCATTGAGTATTAAAGAAAAGAATTTATCCGAAGTTTTATTGTCCGCATTATTTTTACTGTACCACCTGACATGCTCTTGATCATTCTTTTCATCTATTTTAATTCCCCATAAAGCTTTGTCACTATTTGGTACGAATGCATATCTGATATCAGAAATCATATTCTTTTTTCTATCAAAATAAACATAATCGTTCGAAAACCAAATGAATTTTTTTATGTCTCGATAAAGAACACTATCTTTTTTGAAATTTTTAAGAATTTCAGTGGGAGATTCCTTTATAACTGTGGTACCACTACAGACATAGGAGAATTTGAATGTATTTACTGCATCAATGTAATATTTATTTTCGTGTGCATAAATTGTTCTCCATAAAAGAATATTACCGAAACTCGGTTTGACAAGAATTTGTGTTGCCTTATGGTTTCTTATATTTATTAATTCATTCAAGGCACTTAAAGCCATATTTTTTTGTATCAGGCACAGAAAAAAATAAAATAAAATCCATATTATTGACAGAAAAAAAAATATTCTTTTTTTTAAAAAAAAAGAAAAAAAAAGAAAAAATATTAAGGTTATTGTAAAAACTGGATCTATTACTGAAATTAAATTCCATGCCACTCTTTCATTAGAAAATGGCCAATAAAGTAGGGTGCCATATGATGTACAAGCATCTAAAAGGCCATGAGTTGCATAAGCAGAAAATGAAATTAAGTAAATACGTTTAAATGTGAGCTTGTTTTTTAGAAATAAATAATAAAAAGCAGTAACTAAAAATGCTCCAAAGGGAATAAAAAAAAATGAATGAGTAAAATGCCTATGATATGTAATTGATAATAATGGGTTTTTGTCAGAATTAATCAATATGTCAAGGTCTGGAGCCATACCAGCAGTGGCTGCTATCAAAATAACTAGTAAAGTATTATTTTTTTTTTGAAATTTTGCTGCTGTTACTCCTACTACAGCTTGACTAATTGGATCCATTTCGTTGAAAGAAATTACGTCAGATAATTGATGATACTATAACAAGATATTTTTTTAAATTAACAATTGAAGGAATAAATATGCCTCTTATACGAGTTAACTTACCTGAGGGAATAGATAATGAAAAAAAAGGACAAATTAAAAATAGAATAAAGGATGCAGTTTTAAAAACTTTAGCACCTAAAGAGATTAAATACGATTATGTATCTATTATTAGTGCCTATGGAGAAATTGGTGACGGGCTTCCAGTTGTAGATATTGATTTAAGGCCAGGAAGGGAGCCTGAAAGAAAGAAAAAATTAGTTGACCAAATATCAATTATTCTTGAAGAAATTTTAAATATTAATCCTCAAGATGTATATTGTATTTTTAGAGAAATTACAGCAGAAAATCATTACACAGGTGGAACCCCACTACCTATGTGGATAGCCTCTGACAAGTGATTTAGTTATAATTAATTCATCATCATCAAAAAGATGGAAAAAATCAAATACTTTATTTTGTTTTTTTTTATTAATAGTGACTTATTAGCTGTTGAAGTTATTAATGATTGTCAATATAAAGAAAATAACATACTTGATTTACATTTTGTTATTGAACATCCAATTATCGGGACTGAGACATTGATAAATATTAGTTGTTCTGCAAAAACCAAAAGTATGCAATGCAGTGGAATCCAGCTTAATTTAGATATGTTATCAAACGGTATTTTACAAGATGGCATTATAAAACATATGAAAAATTTCAATACAGTGCAAAAAAAAAATAAAATTTTAATCAATGATATGACTAATACCTTTATAATTAACTTGAAATCAAATAATATTTTTTGGACGTTACAAACTCAAACAACTAAATCATTTTGTATAGTTAAGTAATTATTTTATATGAATCAACTTAATGTCTTTGGACAGCCTCTTTTGTCATGCTGTTATGATCCTTTAACTGGTTTTTTTCGTGATGGTTTTTGTAATACGAATCAAGAGGATTCTGGCACCCACATAATATGTGCCTTAATGACGGATTCATTTTTAGCATTCTCTCGTGATAAAGGTAATGACTTAATTACACCAGTACCTGAATTCGATTTTCCAGGACTCGTAAATGGAGACTATTGGTGTATTTGCGTACTTAGATGGATTGAAGCATATGAAAATCAAATGGCTCCAAGGGTTAAATTAGCCTCAACCAACAAATTAGCACTAGATTATGTTGATTTAGAATTACTTAAGGAATTTGCTACTGATGTAAATTAGTTGACTTTTAATTATGAATAAAATAATCATATTTACTGACCTTGATGGCACTTTGTTGAACGAGAGGAGTTTTTCCTTTAAACAAATAATAACTTTTATAAAAAATCTCCTAAAAATTGATAATTTATCTATATTTTTTATTTCTAGTAAAACAAAAGAGGAAATGATTAATTTACGAAAAAAAATGAATATTAATGTTCCATTAATTTACGAGAATGGCGCAGGAATATATGATTTAAAATTTTGTAATCTTATAAGGGAACCTTTAAAAAAAAATATAGTTTTAGCTAAACAAAAAATAAAAGAAATAAAAAAAAAAACAAACCTTTTTCTTGGCTTAAAATCAAATATAAGATTCTTAGACTCCATGGATATTAAAGAAGTAAAAATAATTTTGGGGTTGCCTATAGATGAAATACAATTTGCAATAAACAGAAAGTTTTCAAGACTTTTTACATTCAATGGCAAAGACAGTATTTTAAAAAATTTTAAAATTCAAGCAATGGAAAACGGTCTCTCAATTAATAAAGGCGGTAGAGTTTATAGCATTTCTGATAATTTTACAAAAGCTGATGCTTTTAATTTTGTCAAAAAAAAAATAAAAAAAAAATACCCTCATTCTAGCTTTATTGGACTTGGGGACAGCGAGAATGATTTGATGTTGTTAGAATCGGTAGATTTTGCATGTATTATTAAAAATAAAAATAAAAAATTAAACTTAAATAAAAAAACAAATTTCATTTTTAGATCAAAGTATGAGGCTCCATTTGGATGGAGAGAAATTATAAAAAAAGTGATGAAACTAAAAATAGGGAGAAAAATTGTCTGATTTTGCTCAAAACGGAATAATTACAACATTACATGACTTTAAAACTAAGAAATACAAAGATCTAGAAAAAGAACTTAAAGTCTTTTCTGGTTATAGACCAATTGAACTTATTCTTCCTTGTCTATATTCCGAGTTAGAAGGTAATGCTTTACCTAATATAATTAAAAATTTATCTGAAGTTGATTTTTTAAATCATGTTGTTATTGGTTTGGACAAAGCTAATAAAAAAGAATTCTTAAAGGCAAAAAGATTCTTTAAAAAATTGAATATAAATCATACGATCCTTTGGAATGATGGCCCTGGCATGAAGTCATTAGATAAAAAACTCAGTGAATTATCATTATCTCCCTTAGTAAAAGGTAAAGGTAGAAATGTTTGGTACTGTCTTGGTTATGTGCTTGCAAGAAATCAAGCAGAGGTTATTGCTTTGCATGATTGTGACATTCTAACTTACGATAAAAATCTCTTAGCAAGGTTGGTATATCCAATTGCAAACCCATTATTTAATTTTGAATTTTGCAAAGGATATTATCCTCGGGTTACAGAAAGTAAAATAAATGGAAGAGTTACAAGATTACTGATAAATCCACTTTTAACTGCCTTTGAATCAACAATTGGTAAAAAAGAATATATTGATTATATGAAGTCATTTAGATATCCACTATCTGGTGAATTTTCGTTCAGAAAAAATTTACTTACTGACATTAGAATACCCTCAGATTGGGGAATAGAAATAGGAGTTCTATCTGAAGTTTATAGGTCCAACAATTTGGCTAGAATTTGTCAGGTTGATATTGCTGATAACTATGATCATAAACATCAAGATTTATCTCCCAATGACCCGAACAAAGGACTTTCTAAAATGGCTATTGATATTATTAAAACATTTATTCGAAAACTTGCAATAGAAGGGTCGATTTTTTCACAGGAAACTTTTAGAACACTTAAAGCAAGCTATTATCGTAATGCACTTGATGCTGTTGAAATGTATAGATGTGATTCAATTATAAATGGACTTCCTTTTGATGTTCACAAAGAAGAAAAAATGGCAGAGATGTTTGCAGAGAATATTATGTACGCGGGTGATAAATTTATAAAAAATCCAATGTCGAAACCTTTTTCGCCATCGTGGAATAGAATATTGAGTGCATACCCAACTATTCTTGAAAACCTAAGAGCAATTATTTCAAATGATTCAAAAATTTAAATTTGATCTATAAATATGGAATATAAATTTAAATTACTAAAATCATTAATTTACTCAATATATAAAGATGAATGTTCCAATGACGAAATAAATCAAACAATAAAAAATATTTTCAAGTCAATCAAAAAAAATAAAAATAATAGTAAAAACTTTAAAAAAAATGACGAGCAGACCATTATCTTAATTACATATCCTGATAGTTTCAGTGATAGAAAAAGATCTAAATTATCCAGCCTAAATTACTTTCTTAAAAAATACATAAATAATTTATTTGATGTTGTCCACATTTTACCTTTCTTTCCTTCTAGTTCAGATGATGGATTTGCTGTTATTGATTATAGAAAAGTTGATCCAAGTTATGGTAATTGGAACGATATAAAAAAAATTAATACAAACTATAAAATTATGGCTGATTTAGTGCTAAATCATGGCTCTTCAAAAAGCAAATGGTTTGAAAATTTTTTAAAACAATCTGGAAAAGGTAAAGACTTTTTCTTTTCTGTTAGTAATTTGTTTGACATATCAAAGGTGGTGAGACCGAGAAGCCATAAGCTTTTAAAAGAGGTCACTACTAAAAATGGCAAAAAAAAAGTTTGGTGTACTTTCTCTCATGACCAAATTGATTATGATTATACAAATCTAAAATTTTTTGAAGAAATAATAAATCTGATTATTTTTTTTATAAAAAAAAATATATGTTTTTTTAGATTAGATGCAATTGCATATATTTATAAACAGTCTGGAACTGAATGTATTAATCATCAAAAAACTCATAAATTCGTTAAGGTTTTTAGATTGATTAACGACATCATGCTAAAAAATTCGACATTAATAACTGAAACTAATCTGCCAAATCAAGAAAATCTGAGTTATTTTGGTAATTCAAATGAAGCAAATTGCATTTATAACTTTTCGTTACCTCCATTAATCCTATATTCCTTTTTGTTTGGAAACTCAAAAATACTTCGTAGGTGGAACATGACCATGCCGCCAGCTCTTGAAGATACATCATATATAAATTTTTTGTCATCTCATGACGGAATTGGATTAAGACCATTGGAGGGATTAATTTCTGATAGTGATTATAAAAAATTGATACAAAAATTAAAGTTAAAAAAATCTTTATTTACCACAAGAAAAAAATTAAATAAAAACTTAATTTATGAAGCTAATATTACTTTTTTTGATGCATTGAAAGAAAATGATAAATTTGACGTGGATAGGTTTATTTCAGCACATGCAATAGTTTTATCAATCGAGGGAATTCCTGCAATATATGTAAATAGTTTATTTGGTTCTGAAAATTATATTGATGGAGTGCGAATGACTAATTCCAATAGAACAATTAATAGACAAAAGTGGAACCTAAATCAAATTAAAGAAATCATGGCTTCTGATTCAGATCAAACTAAAATTTTTCATTCATTAATAAAGCTTATTGGGATAAGAAAAAAACAAAAAGCTTTTCATCCAAATGCAACATCTTTTACTCTACAACTTGGAGAAAAACTTTTTGGAATTTGGAGACAAAGTAGGGATCGACAACAGAGTATATTTTGCATAACCAACTTCAGCAAAAAAATTGAAACTTTTCAATCACAGGACCTAAACTTAATACTAGATAAGAATTGGTATGATCTAATTACTGGAGACCAAATTGAAAATGATTTAATTCAAGTTGATCCCTATAAAACTATTTGGGTATCTAATCTACAATAATTAACGTAAATTTTTATCAATCAAACAAATTTTATTTTAAAAGCTCTTTTACACTATCCATCAGAGCAAAGGCAGATTTCTCATCTTAACTTTAAGAAGCTACACTTACTCTAATTCTGCCGACTAAGAGTCTATATTAAGTAATCATTGGTGGATCACCTGCAAAAGGATCCGGAAAGTCAACAGTACCGAGCCCAGAAATTCTTGTTGTAGAATTTTGAGTCCCATAAATAAGTTCCTCAATTATTTTCGGAGGTTACGGAATAAGGATAAATGATTTTGCTTTATTGATTAATATTTCTATGGTTCCAAGGAAGAAGCAATCTTTTCTTCTAAATAAAATTATGATACAAATTTAATTAATATAAATACTATATAAATTAAAAAAAAATAATTAAGTTGATAATGATACAATTTGCTTTTTTTTAATTTTCTTTATGCATATTATTGTTCCAGTTCATAATAGAAGTAAAATAACAAGTAAATTTGCTGATTGTCTTCTATCACAAACATTTCAAAGATATAATTTAATATTAGTTGATGATGGAAGCACTGATGACACAGTCAAATCTATAGAAAAAAAAATTAAAAATTTAACTGTGCTAAATGGAGATGGAAATCTGTGGTGGGCTGGAAGCATTCAGTTAGGCATAGAATGGTTAAAGAAAAATATCAAAAATAAATCCGAAATAGTGCTAATAACCAATGACGATATTACTTTTGACAAATACTATTTAGAAGATGCGATAAATATATTTAAAAAAACTGAAAGGACATTTCTAATAGCTGGTTATAAGAATGATGAAGAAATAAACAATTTATACTGCTTTAATAATAAAAATGGAAGATTTATTCAAAAAAATGACATAAATTTTAAAGCCAATTGTTTTGCAATGAACTCAACTTTTTGTCAATTAAAATATTTAGAGGATACTGGGGATTTCCATACTAAACTACTTCCCCATTATCTAGCTGACATAGAATACAGTTTCAGGGCAATAAAAAAGGGGTATAAAGTTATAACAGATAAAAATCTTAAAATTAATTGGAATACCAAGAGTACAGGTGTTCATGAAGTAAAAGGAATTAATTTTTTTGAATATCTAAAGATTGTTTTTACAAAAAAATACTCGAGTAACCCAATTCATTGGACCTACTTTTACTATTTAACTATGAATAAAAAATACTTTTTCATCAATTTATCTTATTTTTGGATCAAATTTATACTAAAGTTTTTTTTAAAACTAATAACTAATAATAAAATAGAAAAATTTATTTGAGTTCTTTTAGAAAAAGATAAAATATGAAAAAAGCATTTTTACCAAATTTTTTCACTTTTAAACAAGCCAACGATTTAATTAGAATTGGAAGAGATTATGATGGAGGTTATCTTGTTTCTGAAAGAGATATAGAACGATCAGATTCTTTGATTGGAATGGGTATCAATGACGATTGGAGTTTCGAAGAAGATTTTTTAAAGTGTAAAAAAGTTGAAATATGTGTATTTGATGCAAGTGTTAATTATAAATATTTTTTTAAACAACTCATTCAATCTTTAATTAGACTCGATAAAATTAAAATATTTATCCACTGGTTAAAAGTATTATTTAAGTATAAAAAATTCTTTTCACAAACTAATGTTCGTCATATTTATAAATTTGTTGGCCTAAATTCTACAAGTAACCTTCATTGCACTTTTTTAGAAGCACTTAAGGAAACGGAATGTAAAAATCTTTTTTTAAAAATTGATATTGAAGGTTCAGAATTTAGAATTTTAGATGACATCTTAGCACACGAAGATAGAATTACTGGAATGGTAATTGAGTTACATGATTGTGATATTCATCTAAAAAAAATTGAAATGTTTATAAAAAAATTTGGGTTAAATTTAGTTCATATCCATGCGAATAACTATGCGCCAGTAAGATTGGATGATGGATTACCTTTAGTTTTGGAGTTAACCTTTAGTAAGCATGCAAAGATTTCAAACTCTTTAGAGTTACCTCATAAATTAGATATGCCAAATGATAAAATTTCTGAGGAATTAGAGCTTTTGATACTTGATTAGTTCCTTAAAATAATAAATGAATGACATGAATAATTGTTACTTCGAAAATCATTTCAGAACAATTGATTATTATTTAATTAAAGTTTCTAGTAATAAGTAACATTTAATTTCAAATCCACTTATATATTAAAAACAAGTATGATAAAAAAAAGACATATTATAAAAAAAATTATAGTATTGAAATTTAATATTTTTATATGCTTAGTAACAAATGAAGTATGATCAAAGTCTTTGTGCCGTTATAATTCCATTTTACGAAGATAAACTATCCAAAAAAAAATTAAATATTATTAAACATAATTTAAAAATTTTGAAAGAATGGCCGATATATTTTGTAGTACCAGAATCAAATAAAATATACGCTGAGAATTTATTTTTAAATAATTTAAGTATTAAAGTGATGACATTTAATGATTTTTATTTTGCATCAATTACAGGATATAACAAATTATTAACAAATATAGAATTCTACAAAAAATTTGAAAATTATAAATACATATTAATTTGCCAATTAGATGTAATTGTGTTTAAAGATGAAATAAAAAAATGGTGTTCACAAAATTACTCTTATGTCGGAGCCCCATGGATTAAAAGTAATGAACAAAAGCAGGTACTTGAAAAACCTAAATTTTTTGGAGTTGGTAATGGTGGTTTTTCTCTCAGAAAAATTAAAGATTTTATTAGAATTTTAAAATACAAAAAAAATAGATCCTTTTTTTTTGGTTATGTCATAAGTCTAATAAAAACCAATAATTATCTTGAGTTTTTGAAACAAATGATTAAATTTTTATTATTAAGACATAAAAATACAGAAAAATTTTGGACAAATGTTAACGAGGATTTTGTTTGGGGACTTGGAGCAAACTATATTGATAAATTATTTAAAGTGCCATCAAAGGATCAAGCATTAAAATTTAGTTTTGAGGTCATGCCATCTTATTTATATAAGTTAAATAATAATGATTTACCTTTTGGTTGTCATGCATTTGAAAAGTATGAATCAGATTTTTGGAAAATTATTTTCAAAAATAATAATATAAATTTATGAAAATGTACTTCCTATAAAATTTTAAATATATATTTGTTAAAATTGAATCTATTATTTTTATCCTATTATATTTTTTTAAAGTCCAAACATAGACTCTATACTATCGAATGAATAATGTTGAAATAAGACAAATTTTTTATGACAAGAATACCTATAGAGTTATTAAAAGTCCTGCTATTCCATTAGATAACACCACTGGACCTAGAGATTGGTTTGAATTTTGGCCGATATTAAAGTTTCTTTATAACAATGAATTGAATTCCTCGTATCATTACGGTTTTTTTTCACCAAAATTTCAAGAAAAGACGGGTTATTCGATTAATGAGGTTATGGATATAGTTAAGAAAAATAATGAAAATGATTTAATAATATTTTCTCATTCTTGGGAATTATTATCATATTATAAAAATCCTTGGGAATACGGTGAAACGGTCCACCCTGGAATTATTGATGAAACCCAAAAGTTTCTTAACCATGCTGGTATCAACATAAATCTTAATAATTTTATTACTTCTTGTAAAGATTCATTTTATTCAAATTATGTTGTTGCAAATAAAAAATATTGGGATAACTGGGTCAAACTTTCTTTATGTTTTTATAACTACACTAAACTATCTACCTCTAAAATCAACTTTTTGAATACACATCATGATAGAAAAAATAATTATCCATTAAAGGTATTCATTCAAGAGCGGTTACCTTCAATATTACTTGCCATTGAAAGATATAAGACTGCCAATTTTGTAAAGAATTATAATGATATTAAATGGAATTTTAAAAAAACACCACAAAATATTGAGAAATTAAAATCATGTGACTTTTATAAAGAACAGTTTATTAAAAAAGGAAAGAAAGTGGAATATTTGAGTAAGTTTGAAAAGATAAAAAAAACTGTTCTACTAGAAAATCTATGGTTTAACTTTATGACATCAAAGCCTTTTCTAATTAAAAAGTTTATTGCATTTTTGAATTTGTTAACTCAAGGTAGATTACAAGAAAGTTTCGAAAAAAAAAGAAATAATGAATATTTAAATCGATTGAATTGAGTTACGTAAAGATTATAGTTTTTGTATTTATGATTGATTAAACTGTTTAGACCTATAAAATTGCACTAAATTGATAATTCTCCTTTTAAATAAGTAATAGCATTCCCACTAATACCAACTCTTCCCTTAGATAAAGAACAAAAAATTTCCCCTTTTCTTTCTGATAATTGATGCGCTACCATATCAAATTTATTTAACCTTTTTGACCAATATGGAATAAGTGCACAATGAGCAGAACCAGTTACAGGGTCTTCATTTATTCCTAAATTCGGTGCAAAAAAACGAGAAACAAAATCTACACTTTTCCCGGGAGCTGTAACAATAACACCGTTATGATACAACTTTTTGAATGCATTAAGTTTTGGTGAAATTTTTATAATTTCATCTTCATTAGAGAAAATAGCAAATCCATAATTTCCAGATAAATATCTGGACGGTTGTAAACCCAATACATCTGTTACAGTATTTAAATCCTCATTTGATTCTGTGAGTTCAATAGCAGGAAAATCCATAGACATATAATTTGTTTCATTTTGGACAACAAGTTTTTCATCAAAAAAAGTATTAAATTGAATTTTCTTATTTTGAAAGCCAAGTTCATTGAACAGTACATGCGCAGCTGCAAGTGTGGCATGGCCACAAAGTTCAATTTCTTTTTTTGGAGTAAACCATCGAATAGAAAAAACATTATCCTTTTTTATAAAAAATGCTGTTTCTGATAAATTATTTTCGAATGCAATTAATTGCATTAAATCATCAGGAAGCCAACTTTCAAGAGGGCAGACTGCTGCAGGATTACCCCTAAATGTTTTGTTTGCGAAGGCATTTACAATATATACTTTGACTTTAACCATAATTTATATTAAAACATAAAAGTTTTTTACAAGTAATTTCTTTTTTTTAATTCCTTTTTAATTTGAGAAATTAAATTTGATGAAGATATCTCTTTAATGCAAGGATAAGTGAGTTCTTTGTTTTTAATAATCGAACAATACCAATTACAATTGAAACATTCTAATTTATTAAAGATGACCTTATTTTGAGCTTGATTTAATTTTTTAGGGTAAGGCGCAAATCTTCCAAAATGGCCACCACCTAATACTGTAAAACATAAGGTATTTACACTAGCTGCAATATGTGTTGCTGCAGTTTCATTGGTAATAACTAATTCAGCTTTAGCAATAATATCTACTAGGTCTAAAATAGAAGTAGTATTAACCAGAGAAACGTATTTAATTGACTTATTCAATTCAATTAATTTTTTTGAAAGATCAATTTCAGAAACTCCTCCACAAACAACTGGCATAAAACTATATTTTTTATATATAAATTGAACCAGGTCAGAGAATTTTTCAATATCCCAATTTCTAAATTTGTTTGATGAACCTGGAAATAAAACAAAATATTTAGTGTGCAAATTAAATTTCGAATTATATTTACTTTTAAGAGTGAAAGTATTTGGCAACTCTTGAATGCCAATATGATTCAAAAAATGAAAGTTTGAATAAATTTCATGCATTGGATTTTTTAATGTACTTGAGGATACCAACTCAGAGTACCAAGTGTTAGTTATTACTTTTGTAAATTTTCTAATACTAGAATTATCACCAAAACATCCAATTTTTTTTTTAGCAAAAATTAATTTTGCTAAAAGATCACATTTAATTGCACGTGAATACATCGGGCTGAGTAATAGATCATAGCTGTATTTTGTGATTCTATTGATAGTGTGAAAATGATATATAGGATTTTTAAAAAATTTATTTAAATTAATTGGAATTAGGGTATTAAATAAATTTAGAGATGACAAAAATTCCACGTATTCCTCTTTACATACTAAAGTAATATGATTTTCTTTGTATTTTTTTCGTATTTCATTGGCGGAAGATAGCCATAAAAAAAGATCACCTAGTGCATCTAGACGTAAGATTACTATTCCATTGTATTTATTTTTTTGTCTAAAAATAGACAAAATCAATTTGAAAATTATAAAGTATAAAATTACAAAGAGATCAATTAATTGTCTTATGAAACGATAAAATAAATTTCTTTTATAATTTATATGCATAATAAGATAGTTTAGATTATATACTTTGAAAATTCTAAAATAAGTAGATACTTGATTTTATAAAAGAATAGGTAAATTTTAGATTAGTTAAAATATTGTTTATTTAATATATAGAAATCATGAATTTATTTTAAAATTTTCATTAATTTATTTATAAACGAACTTAAAAAAATTAGATATTTTTTTTTATTACCTAAATAATGATGTTTGAATTCATACTTATCAGCTTCCAAATCAATGTTTATTGAACTCGGGTGTTCTAATTTTGAAAGATTACATGTGGGTAAATTTGCATTTTTATTAATTTCATCATTAGTGTGTGTAGCATTTGCGCCAAAACCGATATTACTAACCAAGTTAGTATTAGGTGTAATACAAAGACCTCCAATTTTTTTTGATAAAGCAAACAGTTGATAATCCCATGTATCAATAAGGTTTGCATAAACTTTATCAAAATTTCTTTTCCAATAAATTCTTTCTAAAAGATCCGGAAACTTATCTTTCCAATCTTGTGACTTTGACCACACAGGCCAGAAGCTCATATTTTTATCATAAAAATTCCATACCCTTTTCCAAGTGGCCCATCCCCAAATATGATTGTATCCCGAAAAATAATAACTCCCATTCCCGCGAATATTACCATCTTGAAAATTATTGCCTGT
>Ga0160423_10001559_pt1 | contig 19243 bp, 21 predicted proteins | sample CRUFie14St8metaG_FD_108191 | JGI IMG/M metagenome (GOLD analysis project Ga0160423, IMG submission 108191) | Marine microbial communities from the Costa Rica Dome - CRUD Field 142mm St8 metaG | ecosystem: Environmental > Aquatic > Marine > Oceanic > Photic zone | place: Costa Rica: the Eastern... | reverse complement strand
TCGGAAAGCGCCGGGCACTTCCGGTTGCGGTTTCTGCCGTTCCAGTTTTGGCGGAGCCATCAACAAAGCCGGCGCCTGTGGCCACGAATCCGGACATTTCGTTGCAAAGCTTGGCGAACTTTGCCGCAAGTTCAAACGCTCGCATTACAATCCAGTTTGGGAACTGAGTGAACCTGCTGTCTTTTCCGAACCCGTATATGACGGTTTTTTTTGCGCAATAAAACGTGCGATGAAATCGTGCTTGCTTGCCACGGTTGTTGTCCTGACCGACACTAAAAACTATTATCAGCTAGAATGCCGAATTGAACGCGGGACACGCATGCTGGAAACCGGGGTGTACGATCCTGCGTTTTTTGACGGAAAGCCGTGCGGTGAAGCATGCGCCTCGACGTCTCTCGATAACATTGGATCGGTCGTTCCAAACGCGGACGGCGACTTTGTTCTTTTTTCGATGGATCGAGCGCAAAACACTCTCGAGGCTATCCTGGCGTCTAGGCACTGCAAATGTCGGATCAAAACGTCCATGTTCTCGTTTCTTTGCGATTGCTCCCTGTGGCAAAATCTTCAGGAAGAAAAGTGGGGAAAGAACGAGCATGCCGCCAGCGCCTTTCGGAAAACCCTTGATGAGTACAACGCCGCGGCCACCGCGCTCCGAACCCAAATTCAAACAATTGTGTCATTGTCGGAGCACGAGTTAAAGCTGTTGTGCTCGTCTCGGAACAACACGTGCGGGCCGCTGCGAAAACAAATTGCGTACGCTAAATAATTGGTTTGTTTATTCCCCGCCGAACGGTATAAGGCACGGAATGGTGACGCCAACGGACGAGCGTTGAAGAATGTACACAAAGAGAACGGTGAGAAAGGCGGCAAAGATGGTCCATTCTAGTGCCTCGGGAGCCAGCGCCACCTTCATGAGTTCGGCTACCAAGTGAGAAATAAACTGAACCGAAAGATTGCTCAGTATTCCCAGAATGTAGCACACTAGGCTCTTGAAAATGTTTGTTTGCGGCAAGTGCGTCTCAACTTTTGATTCAATCTCGTAGAAAAACGTTGCTAAAAGCACAAAGGCCAAAATTAAAAGCACAAGGCTGCCGGTTCGGCCCTCCATGATTGCCTCGACGTTGTTCAGGACAACGGTGTAGACAAGGGCGTTTTTGAAAAGAACGGTGTACTCTCGGAACCGAGCGTCCGTTGCTTCCGCGCGTTCTTCATATTGCGGGGGCATCTCTACCCTAGAACGACAACCAGCTTGGCGTCTTACTTATATGCCCCGCGCAATCCCGCGGGTTACTTGGACCTGCCATGGCCGACTTTGGGACTCCGCCTAGTCCCACTAATCCCACTGCCGATACCTCGGCTCCGTCACCCCCTTCGTCGAAAAAAAAGACCAAGGAAGGTTCATCTCCTAGCATCGTGGGCGGAGTCGTGAGTGCCCAACCTTCGCCCGGCGCTGGAGGCGGTGTAGACGACGGTGGGGGCGACTATGAGCAATTTGACGAACGCGAACTTGGGGAAAAGTTAAAAGCTCTGCGACTCATTGAGCCTAGTCCCCATGCATCGGTGTTGAAGCCACGAAAGCCACCGGCAGCGAGAACGTACGTGCTTTCAAATTATACTTCGTGCATTTTTCCAACGTCATTTTTTCAAACAATTGAGGCCGGTCGAATCTTTCAAAGAGCCACGATTCCGTATCGGTTTATCCAGCTTTTGAAAAAAAATCCATTGGGCGAATTAAACGATGACTTTTTCTTAATTTTTTGTGCTCGAAACGGCAACGACGAAGCCGGTGATCCATCTTTCTACGAAACCAAGGACCCGCAAGACCTTATCGAAGACATCTTTAACCAATACGGCGACGAGGGCGACTTGCTTCCGGTGGCTTCGGGATTAAACGCGGCAATTCGAACCTACGTTAATTGGCACAAGCATTGCATGATGATAACAGCCGACTACTTTGAACACCGGCAGGAGGTGACTCAAAAAATCCTTCTGGATTATCATTATGCACTCGACGACTATGATCCAAAGCAAGAAGCTCTACACGCTATTTTCGCAAATCGGTTTTATTCGTACGCCCTTTCTTTGGCATTAGCCCGCGGGTACGCCAAAGCGTATCCTTCGTCGAAGAAAACGGCGTTGCGGGGCGAAGCAAAAAGAGTCGACGCCGGTAAAGCCTGGACAATTTATACCGAAGTTGAAACTTTGTTTTTAAAGTATGTCAATAACGGCAAGCTAAGGACACGCGACGAAAGCTCGATTTATCGGTCGCCCAAAGACGCAGTGTCGTCACCTGACGCCGACAGCCCTGATGCGACGCCAGACGAACGATATCGCCTTCGTGATTTCTATGAACCAGGAGCGGGCGGTTATTCCGAATACGAACGGAGTGTGCCTGTCGATTCGCCCTATGACCGGGAACCCACATCAGATTTGCGCGGTCCCCAATCTTTTCCGTTGACTGCTTTTCATACTCCCGGGCCAAAACAACAAGGTGTTCCGCGTTTGCCGGTTACTCCGGCGTCGGCTTTAAGGCGTGCGTTGAGCCGCGACGACGACCAGCGATACGTCGAAACATTTGAGGTGCTTCAAGAAAGATTAAGAGGTACGACGGGTGGGATATTTTCAAAATGCAAAAGGCAAGTTAATGCTTTACAAGATAAGGGCGACCAAATATTACTTGTCAGAATCTTGGCGTTGTACAAGAAAGGCACGGGTCCGCTATCCGCAAAGACCCAAGAAAAAATTAAGGCATTAAAAGAGCGGTTAGGCGACAAGATTGATGAAGAATGTTACATTCAATTTTCAAGATTATTTGATCCAAAATGGTTACCTGTTAACAGCCCTACCAGCAAAACCCCAGGAAGAGGCGCGAGAAGCACAAGCGGAGCCATACCTGGAAAGAGAGAAGGCTTTGCGGACGTCGATCCCGAGGAAGAATCGACCGACGACGAGCTAGATGCGGCTATGGCTGAACACATGCTAGACGGACCGTAATTTATTCAAGGTTAAAGGCATCGTCTTCATAGAAATCGTTTTCGGGCAACGGCTTGCGCGGGGCTGGCTCCGATGCTCGGATGAGCAGCACGATGACGACGCCCGATATTGCAATGATGCACAGCACCAACAGAACCGTCGGGTTGTACGACGACGTACATTCCAGTTCGTTTTTCTCCCAGACGATTCCGCCCGTTTGTGCCGCAGGAATTCCGACGAATGTTCGGCTGGGCGCCGGCATATTTGTGCTGAGCGCGCCCGTCGCTCAAATACCATGTTTGGCCCATTGGCCCATTTAAAGGACACGCGAGAAAATAAGTACGCGCTTCAATTAGCGCTTTACCGTAGGATACTGGAGTCCGAGGCGTACGGCCTTGATGTTGAGGCGTGTCGCCTCGCGCGCTTCGACGCCAGCGGCGGTCCAAACGTTCAGATGATTGAGGTGCCGTACTTTCGGCGGGAAGCCAACCTTCTCCTTTGGAACGCGCTGACCAACCGCGGGTCAGCCGTTGGGTTTGACCGAGACGCCCGCGTTACGTTTGACGAGGCAAGCCATCGGTACAGGGTTCAAGGCGACGACGGGGTGTGGCGGCCGGTTGCAAAGAGCGTGACGGGAATTGTGTCGTCGTATGCGCCGCCGTTTGTGGCCGAGGAGGTCATTGCACGAATGAAAGCCGGGCGGAATTGGGGACCGGACAACAAGTACTGGGGAAAATCAGATTCCGAAATAACAGCAATGTGGAACGCGGCCGCGAATTTAGGGACGGCCGTTCACAACCAAATTGAATCGTATTACAAGAGTCAGTCCAAAAGCCCGCCAGAAAACGTTCATCCTGGGTTTGAAACGTTTTGGTCCTGGGCAACCGAGGAAGGTTATGAGCCGGTCCGATCGGAATGGCCGGTTCACTGCGGACTTGTGGCCGGAACCGTTGACATGGTCTACCGAACGCCCGATGGAAAGTACGTCATTGTTGATTGGAAAGTCACCGACAAACCTTTTTTCGGCGATAATATTGGAAGTCCTCTTGTTTAGCGCCGTTACATCACCATTTATATAGGCCCCAATATAAGAGCCGGGGGTATTTTGTCATTTATAATAAAGACGACTTACGGGACGGATGTGCAAGGGTTTTTTTGCATCTGCGAAGACCGGCATCCAAACGCTCTAACAAAGGCCGATCCTCGAAGCATGTTCTTCGGGCCAATTTCGCGGGCAGCTCCTAGATGAAAAAGGATTTCTGAATTTAAGGTCACGCCGGACATTAAAAACGTATCGAGCCATTTTTGGGGCGTAGCTTCGGCTGCCTCGGACATTTCTTTGCTGCACTGGTATTGAAATTCGTTAACAAGGTACGATGCTGCCGATGAACGAGGTCCGCTTAAGCACGGCCCCTCAAACGTTTTTGCGGCGGAGTGAGCCAGGGCTCCCACCAGCCGCCCGAGACCGTACGCCCGAAGATTAGAAAATGCCCACCGGTACGTGTTCGGCACAAAATGAATCTTGTTTTCGGAGACAACTGTATCCGCCGTCGGGCTTATTGGCCAAGATCCGAATGTGCGAGGATTATCGAATTTTGCCGAGTGATACTCAGCATCTGCCGCAACAACCATGTCGTCAAACGTGGTTGCGTCCTTCAAAGCCGAATCCGACACTGACGGCAGCCCGCCAATTGTCCAGTCGCTTTGCACGGTAATGTTTGCAACGGTCCGAAAACATTCAATTGCATTGCTGTACGCTTTGCGGTCGCCCTCTAAATCCTTGTAATCCGACGGCCAGGCACGGACCGCGGTTTTGACTGCTTCAGAGTGCGTCATCAATTTTGTGTGGTAGATGAGCTCGATTGACCGATCGTTGGCGGCTTCCGTGGCATCGGAGGCGCGCAGCGGAAACGCCTTGCAAGTGGCCTCGGGATTTTTTAAGACTGCGGGCGGCAGGCTCGATGTGCACGCTTTGCCCGTGTCGCAGCACGAGCAGCGCTCGGCGTCGCGGAGGAGCTGCCGTGCGTACAAAAAACACTCCGGCGCTAATCCCGTCGGCACGTTCGGGGCAGATTCGTTCCCAGCGCCTGCGCACTCGCCGCATGCCAAGGGAATATCGGTGGATGTGTTAACGGCCGACGAGACCCCGAGTTCAACTTTTCCGTACATAGTTTTAGCGGCGCGAACGCCGTTGACTGCCAGGCCCTCCCGAAGCGCCGTTGACGGTGAAATGAGTTCAACGTACGCCGCGTGGCCCCGAGGAAGGTTCCAATATCCGGACACAAATTGGGCCGCGGCTCCTTCCAACACTGTGTCGCGGAGCGTGTAGCCCGTCGGGAGTTGGTGCCCGGCAAACGCTCCGAACTTTGTGCACGCGGATTCGGTGCCGTTAAGCGACGCAGCAATGCCGCCGAGCGCAACAAACTCGGCATCCGACGGCGGTCTTGTCGTTCGTTTCTGGTATTCTTTGTGAGCCACGCCGCCGGCTATAAGTCCGAGGCTAAAAATAAAGAGAATGGTTACAATGATGATGCACCGTCCCCATCGTTCAAGCGACTTTGCTTCCTTTTGTTTTTGGAGCGTGACGTCGGCCGGCTCCATGACACGCGGCGACACAAGTTCAATTTCCTCCGATACGACGTTCATGGTGTGCGCACCTTTTTGACATTGTGCTATATATTCTACCCATTATTTAAACAAAGTACATTATGGGCCTTATGTACAAAATCAAGAAGCGGCGGTTGGCCTCCAGAACGCCGATCACGTTTGAACGTGCTATGCCAGTATTTCAGTATACCAGGCGGATCGACGCCGTTAACAAGGAAGCGTACTTAATCTTGTGGGTGCCAAACCGAAGCAGTCGAAACAAAAAACTGAAATGGAAACCCGACGGCACGTCGTACCACAGGCTCCGGGGCCGGCACGACAAAAGAAAAACGTATGCCATCAACGAATTTACGAACGCCAACCCTCGAACGGCCACGACGTTTACTGCCCGGCATTTCGATCGCATGACTGTAAATCTGATTCACAGAATTATTGAGGAAACGCCCGCCGATCAATTAAACGTTGCTGACCGAAGCTTCAACGAGGTTGAGGCTCAACTTCGACCGGCGTGCCTCGGGTATTCGCCCGGAGGAACTCGGCGAATTAAATTTGGATCGCAGCGGCATAACGTCAATACGAACGTCAGGAGCTTTAACCGCGTCAACGGCGATCTTCACCGGGAATGGAGGGACAAGGTCGAGGAAACCGACGCATGGAAAAAAGCTACAATCGAAGCGCACAAACTTCAGCGACGCCTTTTTACAGCCGCTCCCGAGATGCGGGTTTCGGCAAACAATCCCCTGGTTAAAAGTTTGACTGAATGGTGCCGGTACGTGTTTTCGAATTTAATGGGCCTTAGGGCTGATGCCGAAGAAAGCGATGCAAAGGGTTACTGGCGAACCATCCGCGTCGGGTTAAACGACCCGGTCAGCGGAGCCGGCGTGGTTCTTACAGAACGGGTTGGAGATTATCCGGACATCTGATGTGCCCCAGACCAGCCTTGGCGTTTTTTATGCCTTGAGCTATTTTGCACGCGGCTTGAACGTCGCTTTTGCTGATTGAAGCAGCATTGTCGCTGGGGCCGAGCATAATAGGCGAGACCATCAAAAAGTAGGTCGAGGATGCGCCGTGTTTTATTGTCTCCCAAAATTGTACATGGTTTGTTACGGTTTTAGCGTATACGAAAACCGTCGGCCGATCTTGCCACGGCGTCTTAATTTCACTGGCCCACACGCAACGAAATCCCCGCATTGTACTTTACTTAGAGAAACATGCTTGCTTTATAGCCCTTTTCCCCGTTTATACGTCAAAAAAGCGCCCAATTGCCGTAACAACTTCGGCCGGGTCGTACGTATCCTCGGCGCTCGCCTCCATGTGTTCTCGACAGCACGCTTCAATTTCGGCTTCGCTCAGCATATTGCTGCGAATAATGGTGACGCCGAGTTCGGAATAAAATGACATGAGGGTTTCATGCGCCGCTTCCAACTTTGTCAGGTACTCTAAATTGGCTGAGTCGTCGCCGGGATGATTCCGGCCTTTCATTCGCGCCAAGCAGACGGTCGGCGAGTGGTTCAAGTAAACTACCACGCTCGGCAGAGTAACCATGTTGCACCGGACAATGCTTTTCAAGAGGGCAATGTAGCTTTGCATAAACCGTTTGTCGTGCGAAGAAAGCATGAGGCTTGTAAACATCAAGGCAGAAGCCCACGACCGTTCGTGAACTCGGCACGCCGTGTCTCCGGTAACATAATCGGCCAAGATGCGAACTTGCCGGCAAAGCATCCGTCCGGGATTTTTTCGATACTCCCAGTCGAGAAATGGCGCCCACGCTTCGATCTCTTCGCACTTTCCCCCAAGTTTTTTTACGAGCGTGCTTTTTCCGGCGCCAATCAGCCCCTCAACCACAATCCGGGCTTTAGTGGGCCCGTCATTTCTTGATTCGATGACCTTCAAGCACCACACCGAAAACACCGCGACGAGGGCTGACATGACCGGCTGCCCGAGGGCAATCATGAATGCCAACACCGCCGTGTACCGCGCCCCTTCAACTTGGCGCTGCCTTTGGAGAATAGCGTATATGCAAGCTGCGGCCGTGAGGCCCACAATCGTTAAAGCCATGGCGTCAGCTCCAGCCACAAACCGAACAATATATGCCGCGGCAGAAACGCGCAGGGACGTTGAGCTGCTTCCCGGAACTCTTCTCTTTGGCCCTCAATTCCGCCGGCAACAGAATGGACGAAAACGAAAACGGGACGAACTTCGCGGATCGTTTCCCTTGGTAATGCCGTGGGGCAACGTGAGCAGCGAGGTAAGCGGCGTGCAAGACGTCGACTTTGCGCCCTCCGGCGCCAACCTCCTCCAAGATGCGGCCACAGGAGCACCGTTCTCGGATCGGCAACTTGACGATCGTTATCACAGCGTACCGACGCAATCAAAGGCGAGGGTCTTTGGAATCTGGAACGCCGAGCACGAAATAAATCCCGGCAGTGCGGTGTCGGTTGCCATTTCAGGAGTGGTCAGCGTTGTATTAGAAACCGTGTCTACCGAGCCGATTATTGGGCTCCGGGTTGGCTTTACCCGCGAACAAGGGATCCCGTCACCGTACGTCGCACTGCCGCCCGACGCAGAGTGCATCGGCACAATTATCGGGCCGTCAAAGCCTCTGTCGAACAGCGACCAGTATGCTAAAATTGGGTACAAGCACCCGGTAATGGCGCCGATGCTCTTGCACGTCCGGGACGCACCGCCAAGGGCCAAACCGTCCGAGACGCTATACCGGTTTGCGGAAAACGTGCTAAAAATAGTGCGCATGGAAACTGAGGCGAATACAGCTGCATTTGCGGAACAGCTCATGCGGCCGCACTTGGTTTTGTCAAAGTCGGAGTCCGAAATTATGAGCCCAAAATCATCGTCGGCCGAGTACGAAGGATGGGCCAAAGACATTGTTCAATCCATTGTAACGGGCGACTTCATGAAGATCAAAGAGCCGGCTGAGAGTTTGTTGGACTCGTACGTTCACTCCCGCGAGTCTGATCTCGACGAATTTCCGTGGGACAAACTATCCCGTCTGCCCCTCGGGTGGGAAACCCCCGACATCATCGACGTCTCGGCGTTTCGGGAAGGCGACTACGTTTGCATGGGGCTGATTGCACTGCGAGTGTGGTTAACCCGGGAGGCCGTACTATAGTGCGTTGCTCTACTTTTGGCCTGCGTCTACTTTTGAACTCTGTTTAGCGTCTTGTAAATAAATAAAAGTTTGAGCCGTCATTATAAACATGCCTCCAACAAAGCACAAGCTCAAAATGAAGCCGAAGCGGCACGTGCCTTCAATACGGTGTCGAACTTGCGACAGCTTTGACCCAACATATGTTGAAACACTGGGGGCTAGCGAACCAGCAGTGTCGGCGGTCTGCGGCCGGTGCGCCAAGTGCGACGGCTGCAACAAGACTCAAGGCCTTCAGTTTGTATTAGATTCGGGGGACGTGGTGTGCAAGGAATGCGCAAAGGATGCTAAACCGTGCGACTACTGCGGGCACACTGGTCTGTCAAACGATCCCGTATCAATCTGCGTCGGATGCACCGAGGTCATCTGCGCACTGTGCGAGGGCACCCTGCGCTCGGATGAACGCTCGTGTCATTGCGAGCTGGTCTAGCAGCGGGCTAAACTTAAGCCGCCTCCCCGCTGTAAATTTCCCGTGCTTCATGGTTGCCTCCACGGCTTTGGGAGGCGGCATCGCTGCTAGATACCTAGAATAAACACCGTTGTGCCCGGCGCAAAACATGTCACCAGGACCTTCAACGCACCGAAGGCACCGCATTGACCCAACCCCGGAGGAGCATTGGTCCATGATGCACCTTGTGGCACTGGCACGCCGTGTTTCGGGTTATTGTGGGCAGCATGTAGCTACATTAGAGCACAGCAAATTCACGGCAGTGGCCGCCGGTTCTTGTTGCTGACGTCGCTGGCCGTGGCCTCATAATAAAATAACGTTACATTATAATGTGAACAAACGCCCGTTGAGGTCCCAACGGGGCCGCCGCGCCGGCAGCGATTGCTAGCGGAAAGGACGACCGAAGCATTTCTTTCCATTCGCCCATGTTCGACGCCGCGGGCCGATAAATTAAGGCAAGAATCGTGATCCACATCTCGCGAGGAATGCTTTGTACAACGCTTGCCCAGTCAGCGTCTTTCAAACTCTCCTCATCAAAGAAAAGGCGCCCAACCTCCACAAGATCGGTGCTTGCGTACTCCCGCATTTCGACCGACTGTGTATCAGGCAGCAGCCACGACAAATTTCCGTACTTTTTAAGGAACGTGACCACCGGCGCCATAACTGGTCGATTCAGCGTTTGTTGTACAACAGGATTCTGAAGGAAAGGTCCTACTGCCATTTCAAAAAACCGGCGGGGAGAATTTTTAAAGTTTCCCCGCCTTAGCGATTCCTTCAAGGCGTCAAGGTGATTGTTTCCGACGAGCAAAGCAGTGTAGAACGGCCGCACGTCCGCGGGTTGTTTTTCGGCAAGAATCATGTTTTCAAGAAAGGCCATATGGTCCAACTCCTCAGAATGGTAGATTTTGTCCTGATGGTACCATCTTGCATATGACATGTCAGAAAAAACATCCGAACCTATCGCGGCAAGATAACTAATGAAATCACGCGTTTGATTTGTTTCACCAATTTCAAATGCGTCTGTGTAACGCCTAAACGCAATCTTTGAATGAAGCAATGCATGGTCGTACCTAAGTCTGAACAACAATTGCATTACGGCAAGTTTGCCACGCTCTGCTGCTTCGAAAACCGCGGATCTGTCCTTATCACCACGGTAGTCATTACCATAAATTCGATCAAGCGGCACGCCCTTGTCATGAAAGTATTGCAGAAGCTCGAGATTTTCTTCAAGAACAGCCTCCAACAATGCACTATCTCCAGTCGTAGGTTCGACGTACAGGAAAAATACATTAAGGATTGACGTTGCGTCGAGTTTTTCATATAATGCTTTTGCAGCTGCCGTAAACCCCCTCGCGATTAGAGACTGAGCAAGAGTGCCGTTGGAATCACGCTCAGACGTCCTTGCGCCAGAAAGGTGAATGCGCGCCAAGTCCTCGCGAGCAGACTCTTGTATGAATTGTATCATTCCGGCTTCATCAATCAACCGTAAGAGCGCTTGCTCTGCTGGATTGGTGAGCGGAAGGTCCTCCATATTTATTAGCCTAAACGAGTCATCCGCACCGGCAGCGGCCATGGCTGGGCTTTGAGCATTGCTTCAAAGGCTAGCCAAATACACCACACCGCTTGCATTCTTTATTTTTTTTAAACCCCGATTTCGCCGGGGTCTAAGTCCGCGCGGCCAAATTCGGACGGCATTCTGAGCGAGTAAACATGCCATGCCATCTTGTCGGGTCCGTACGCCGGCGACCTCCAAATAAGCTGATGCCGCTCCTTTAACAACGCTTCGTCGTCCGGGTCTAGTCCTGACGACCACAACGCGTAGCACGAACAAAGCCGATCCCGAATGCTCGTAATAATCTTTTCCTGCCATGCGTTGGCTAGCAATTGAATCACGACCGTCTCTTCGCCCGAGGCGTGCTCGGCCACGGCGTCGTCCGATTCAACCGACAGGTCGTCCGAGAGGCCGCGAAAGGACGTCACATGGACGGTGGCCCGAGGCATCCATTTGTTTCGGGAGACGACGTCGTCGTTGAGCCGGCCGATCAGGACCTCGAGCGCTCGAGCGGCAAACGATACGCTCGGCGTCGCGCCTACAAAGACGTACTTGGTGGGAATGCCCGTTGCTCGCCGCATCGCCAGCAGCAACATCGGAAGATCGCTGCAAATCCCCGCGGTCCACGGCGCAACCGTTTTTAGCCCGGCTTGGTACAACCCCGGCAGGAACTCAATGGCTACCTTTTCTTTTGTTTCATCGATCATCTCGCGGATGGCAGCCCGGCGGCTTTTCACGGGTGCGTTCATTTCAGTGAGCAGCGGTTGTGGCAAAGACAAGGGGTTTGGACCTATATGTACTTTGCATTATGCTATTGCAACCCGACGTCCTTTTCTCCGCCCATGGCGAAGCAAGTGAGCGCGGATAAGGGGCAGAGGGCGGTGGCGACCGACGGCGGCGCACCGGCTCCCAGTTTTAAATCGGGTAATGAATTGCTCCGAGATGCTGTCAAGGTCAACGATCTTTCGAAGGTAAAGGCTCTTCTTCTCAACGGCGCAGATCCGAACTATCAGCCAACCTCTGGGTTTGATTCTACGACATTTTACCAAGATGTGCCGACGTGGGCCATAGCTGCAAAACACGGATACGAAAATGTTCTTGTTGCTTTGATGAAAGCCGGAGGGAATCCTAACCTTCAACAAAGACTCGGAACTTATCCGGACGGCTGGGTAGCCGGCACGGCTCTGTATTATGCGGTTTTTGCGGGAAGGCTGAACATTGCCCGTATTCTTTTGCGCTACGGCGCTGATCCCAACCTCATAGGCTATGGCCTAGGTATAACCTCGACGTTTAGTCCTTTGATGAGGGCGTGCCAAAATCATTCAGAAGAGTTGGTGGTCGCATTGCTTGAGGCTGGTGCTGATCCCAATGCAGCACTAGATGATGGCCGGACAGCGCATGACTTTTGGGCCGGATTCGACGCGATACTGAAGAGAAGGTCAGAAGCAAAGGCCATGATGGAATCACGCGAAATACTTCTGTTGGACAAAACAAGGGCCGACAAAGACCCTCTGAAGGGTGAGCGGCCTCGCGATATTGCCGATATTCCCCTTCATGTTACGGACAACATTCGGTTTATGTTGGGCGCTAGGCCGAACCCTGTTCCGAACAGCGCGAGCCGTGGCCTGGCGTTCGCGCACATTATATTGTAAAAACGACTTAAGTCAGGGCGCTTACAAAATATGATGGGGGCCCGCAGGAGCGCCCCCGCCAGGACCGGAATCAACTTTAAGTGAGGTGCTTCTAGCATCTTTTGCGTCGCGCACAAGCGAATCTTTTACTTCCTTAAGTCGGTCTATTTGCAAGGCATCAAGTTTCAGTCTTTTTGCTAGCTCTGCAAAATCGTCATCATCAAGATAAACAAATGTTTCCGTATCGCCAATTTCATGCTCAAACTGTTTCGTGCGATGATCAATGCCCGCTCTCTTTGCAACTTCAACTAACGAGACTTCAGTCCAATCTTTTTTAACAACGGATGTTGCAGCAATGGCACATGCGTTGTGCAGAAGTCCAGTCATAGCCAGCATTGTCACCATTGGGTGCGAGAAATCCAAATCGGGATTGTCGCAGAGTGCTCGGCCGATCACGCTCGGGTCCGGAAAGAGCTTGCGTAAAATAGATTTCGCGTGCTTGGTCACGTATGCTGTAAAGTCGTCGGAATGAAAGCTGTGGTACCATGCTGACAGTAAATACGCGTAAACTTTGCAAAACCCTGCTTCAGACCGCGCCGGAAGTATCGTGCCCTTTGAATCTGCTGAAGCAACCCAATTTGGGTGATTACATGCTAAGATGATGTCGGTTGCCCACTTTGGATTTTCGGCGGCTAGTCGCGGCAGTCCTTGTGTCAGATTTCTAATAACCGCCCAGCCAGGGCTTTTGTGCCGCACTTCGTACCCCAAGCATACATATTCCCAATTAGTTATCTCGGCGTCGATTGCATGATATTCGTTCACGCAACGATTGGAATGATCTACAAACAAAACTCCGGTGTGGTTAGCCGTTTCTGTTAATATAAGCAGCATGGGTCGATCGCCTGGAGGGATTGTAGAATGCATGGCGCCGTCATACTCGAAAAGAACTTGAACGGGCGCACGTGGGTCACGCGTGACTTGAATGGGTATGGTCTTGTACCAAGTCTGCTCAGGAAAGGCTTCATTAGTATGACCAAGCAGACCTTGTGAAGACAGCGCAAAAACAAATTCCTCCTTAGATTGTACTGAATCGAGTCCAAGCGGATTGTTTAAAAACATTGCTACTTCATGTTTGCATGTTTGTCTAAGCATATACGTCAAAATACGCCGGACTCCTTTTATTTTTTTCCTTGGTGAAAAACGGCGGCGTTGACCGATTCAGTCCGCGCCACCTTGCTCCGAATTTCGAGCAAGTCAATCGCCGCAAAGATTCGGCTTGCCCCCGGTTGATTTGGTGCTAGTTTGCACACCTTCTTTGCCGTTTCACGAAGTTTGTGATCGTAAAGAAAATCAGCTAATGCCCCCGACACGTGCACCCGTCCGCTCGTCAGCACCGCTAGTTTCCAGAAAACTTGACGCCACGCCCGGTCTTTTTGAGTTGCGTCGACAGCCTCTGCTTTGAATACGGCGTCGATGATCGCCATTTCGCTTTCGACTTTTGCTTCCGCGTCCATTTTGTCGTGCGCGACGGCATCGCCAAAATAGGCGGGGCCGAATAATCTCCGGTGGCCTCCTCCACCATCCAGATTCGGTCTTCTTGCACTCGGCACTGTATAATTGTTTTAAGTTTTGAAATCTCGGTCGAGAGGTCGCTGACGGAAAAGCTGGACCACGCGTACGGCGTCCACACCGCGTTCGCGAAAAGCGCAGGCGCCTCCGCGGCTTTCAGGCCAGCATCAGATTCAGTCAGCGCCGCATCCGGCTTGAGCTTCGGGAACACGTACACGGTCAATTTGGTCTTGACTTTTCGGACAATAATGGCGGCGTCTAACTCTTTTTGAAGCTGCGACAATTGAATTCCGCATAGCGACGAAAACCCCGTCGCCACCCAAGAATCGTTTGGGAGCTCTTCAATCTGAATCGACTCCTTAAGCTCGGGCCGCCGGAGTTTGTGCAACCCCTGAACAATTGCGGACGACATGCTGTTGTTCTTCGCACGCACGTTTCCGCGTCACATATACCATCGGTTGCAATCTTGCACCCCTGCCATTGTGAAGCGCCTGACAGAAAGAGGCGCCGCTGCTGGCCCTAGAGCATCATTCTGTCAAATCATCGTCTAGCCCGTCATTGTTCTTTATTGCATAACCTAATCAATATAATAAATTGTCAGTAAGGTCTGTTCTAATAATTGGTCAAATTAAGTATGTATTAAGCTAGCGCATGCTTATGTGCAAGGTCAGGGTACCTGTGGGTGCAAGTTATTGAGCGCTGGGCGTAATACTCGGTTATTTGCCATAGGGGATTGTGACATTAGTTTTGATAAGAATAAAGGGGACGGTTCTGGGGATGTGCGGGCTTGTTGTGTCGTTTGAAACCGTCGAACGACATTTTTCAAAAAAGTTCAACAAAGTTCAACTTTCCGGAAAACGTGTTCGGGGGACTTGCGATTTAGCCCGCGTCGTGTCGTTTGAATGTTTCATTTGACACAAAAATGTCAAGAGAGGTTCCGAGGGGCTTTGTGTCGTTTCAAGGTTGCGGTTGACGCAGCGAGACAACTGAAGCCTTTAGCGTGGGGTCGCACTCTTTGTGTCGTTTCACGATCTCAGATGACACCGTGCGCCAAAGGTTCAACGTACGCTGCGAAAGCTGCACTGTTTTGTTTTGCGAAAAGTTGCGCCGTCGGTGATGGGTGCGGAATGGGCGGCGGGCCCGCGTAGGGTTTTGCAGCATGAACGTCAAGTCGTCCGGCCCCGGAAAAGTAGACGGCCGACCACGCTGCCCTTACGAACTCAGTGAAAATGTCGGAGAATGTGGCCTGAAGTCCCGTTGCTTTTTGCTTTCGTCCAACGCGTGCGGCTCCGCCTAAGAATTGTCCGAGTGCCTTTGGCGAAATTGTAAAGGCCCGCCGGCCCGATCGAACCCGATTTATTTCGACGTCGTCGCCAAGGATCTTTCGGGTTAGAACTTTATTGGCCGCCCTTATTAAGACGTGGCGGCCCGGCTTGCTCTTGTGGACCGTCAGGAACGCGTTGTTGGTGCGGACGTCCACCGCAATCGTCGGCGTGACCCACGCAAAGGTGTGGACGGTTCCTTCGGCGGTGGCCACCTCGGTCAGCTCGACGTCCGGGATGCACGCCACGGGAAGCTCGGATGCCGGGCGTCCTCTGGCCCGGAGTGCAAGGCGCGCCACAGAGTGTTTTCTGAATCCGGCAAAGCTTAGCGGTTTGCAGTAGTCGCAACCGTACGCCGCCGCGAGGAGAGCCACCACGGTGAGCCGGACCGATGCCGAGTCGTCGCTGGAGGCCAAGAATTTTGAATACAGAGTTGATCCGTCGATGGATTCGGATTTCAGCGCAATGCGGGCCGGCGGGGCATCAGCGTATCGTGCGATCGTCTGAAGAATCATGTCCGTGTCAATGGTCACGACGATGGGCTTCCATCCGGTTTCAGCAAACGCGGCGGACGCTTCGTAGCACTTTTGGTCGGCCTCGCCCCACGGGTCGGTTCGTTCAGTCCAATTTGTTGGAAAGGAAAAGTCCGGCCGTTTTGAATGCGACGACACCGCGCCGGTCGGGCCTCCCACGGCGTACGCGTGGACTTCTTCCGATTCCTCGAGCGCCATCTCGCACGCCCGGGCAAAGAATTGGTAAGCCCGAAACTTTCCGCTCGCGGATTGGAACAGTGCGCCAAAGTCTTGCTTATCGTGCAGCTCCGCGGACTTTGCTGCTTCTAATGCCGCTTGCGAAGCGGCCACGACCGCCGGCGGTTTTGGGCGGCGGTACCGTTCGGCGTGAAGGTCGGCGCGCTGCGGCATCATTCGGGCGGAGTGGTCAAAGAGGATGACGACGGCGGTTCGCGGCGCTGGCTTTTCGGCCGGCGGGGTTTTCAGGAACGATGCGATCGACGGTTGTTGTCGGTCGGGCTTTGTTGTCCTCTTTACGATTGCGCGGACCGCGATGCGGGCAATCATTTCTGCCGATTTTTCGGCTCCTTTTACGGCGCTCCCGAAACTTCGAAACGTCGCGTTTCCGTCGACGACGTACACTGTGTTTTCGGATTCAAAGCGGTGGGTGTTTCGGCCGTCGGTTCGGCATGCCCCGAGGAGTTCCTTTCGGTCCGCCGGCGACGCGCCCCACCCCATATTTTGTTGCATGTGCATAACTCGTGCCATATGCGACCATCATACTTTTGACCTCACAACTGCACACGCCACAGTAGACAACACCCTCTCGTGCTGCGGCATGGACATTGATACGAAGCGGCTCCGTGCTTTAATTTTTTCGTTCGCGGAGGAGCGGGCCGAGTGCAACGCGACGATGAAGATGCTCAAGGCCTTGCTCAAATCGACGGTCGGAACCGAAGATGAACGCTTTGCGTGGGACAAAGAACTCGGCGCGACGGTTCGGAAGAAGAAGCTGCTCTGTCACCGGGAGGCGTTTCTTCGGTACGTGCACAACCGGGACGTCAACAACGCGGTTCGGGAGCACCAGGCGGCGCTGGAGTACCGATGCGCCGTGTTGGACGAGGCGGCGGACGCGGACAACGGGGACGGTTTGTACCTGGTGAAGGATTCGGAGGTTAAAAGCGGGGAAAGCGCGTACCGTGATCTGGCGAAGCATTTCCAAGATCTGTACCACTTTGAGCAGCAATGCTTGAAGGTTATTAAAAAGTGAAGTGCGTCTATTTGTAGACGTCAGGCCCAACTAATAACTTTAACAAAATTGCAGCCGCGGCACAACGTCGGGCGAGCGCCGATGAACAATCTTCTTCATTATTCTGTAACATGGAATCGGAAACAAGCTCGGAAAACGCTTCGGGCTCTTGACGATTCCGACATGAAAACCGTCAGCCTGGCGTTTGTGGACATGCTCGGCGAGCTCCAGCGCGTCGTGAATTCGAAGACGGATCGGTACGCCGGCTTTGAGGATGCCTTTGAACGGTTTCGAGCCGAGACCGGCATGAGCCTAACGGCCTTTCGAAAGTGCGTCCAGAGCGTCGGTCTGAGCTTAAAGGACGGCAAGTGCTACGGCCAAGACCTTCGGGCCCACCTTCGCGATAAGCAGAACCGAGCTAACCTCCGACAGGTTAAGGACGCGCACACGTCCGCTTTGAAAAAGTGCTTGATTAAAAAATGAAGAGCGCTCGCATCTCCCAATAAAACGCACGAGGCTGTAAGCTATATGGCCTTTATTCGGAAACGCCGTCATCATGTCGGACCTTCCGCCGGCGCAATATTTCACGCACTTGTCTCCGAGACAAGTTGATGCGGCGCGGGCTGTCTTTAATCCGGCCGGCGATGTTCCTGGCCCGAACCTTGCAGAAAGTGGATTTTATTTTGCCGTCGGGGGGTCCGGGCAGGTTAGTCGCGTGCTTTTCATTGCGCCCCATCCTGCTGACGCGTTGAGATGGAAGGTGGTCGAGTGCGAAAACGAGGCGGAGATCGTGCACGGAACCGACGAAACGGACGAAGGTGCTTTGGTGAGCACCGAGGTCGAGGAAATCTGGAAGCCAGTGTCTCACGAAAGCCAGCCGTGCAGCGCGCAGTTCATTCGGGAACTTATTGCTGCTTACAAGCTCCGAGGCTACGACGTCCACCGGCACGTAAGTTTAGGCACACATTTTCTGGAACGCATCCACGAAAGCGCCGTGAAGTACCTCGGGGGGGGCCGTGAAGACAATTTGATCGGGGACGCGAACGCCTTGGTCTTGCAATCTGCGATTGCCCCCCGCCTGGCCGCAATGAGGGCGGACGACGACCTCAAATTCTTTTGGGAGCACGCTGTGCTCGGAAATCCGCACGTCATTTTATGATACTAAAACAATCGAGGGAGCACGCAGAGATTGGGGTCCGGGATTTTTGGTTTATGAATAAATCCACGGTTCAATTCATCATAGATTGCGGCCGTTTGCGGGGCCGTGGCTCGGCGTTAAACTTGCGGAAATCGGTGTACGCTTTGATGAGCGACGTCCATTGCTTTGCGCGGGTCTCGCACACTGCGCCTTCCTCGGTGATGGCGGTGTCGCCAACTCGAACGAGCATGCTGTGAAAGTTTCGTTCGACGTAGTCGTGGAAAACGCCGCGGAATTCGGTGGAAAACATGAGGTGCCGTTCAATCGACTCGAGCGACCAATCGGGCTTTGGGATGTCGGGGGAGCCGTCGGGCGGGGAGTACACGACGTAGTTTCGGACCTGCGTCCGGTAGGCCTTTTGGATGTTTCGAGCGATTGTCACGAGCTCTCGTTTGTTGGAGATCATTGAGGACGCGTACTGCGCGAGGTCGGCCCGGAGGTCTTCCTCTGCTTCGTCGGGGCACGCCTCGGTTCGGTCGTACTCGCAGAAAAAACAGAATTCGTCGTGGCCGGCGCAGTGGTGGTTGTACTTTGACGGGACCTCGGCCGCCGCCGCCGACGTTGATGGGTACGCCGGGTATTTCCCTTTGACGTCCTCATCGTCGTCTTGCAAGACCTGAGCATCCATGGTTTTTTTAATTTACGGCGTGTACTGAGCTTGAGCATATATGCACAGAACCGGGAGATTGGTAAAAGGGCACCATGGCGGCGGCCCCACCAGCAGAAACGTCGGCTTCGGCCACATCATTCAAAATGTTTGTTGCGTGCGGGGATATTGCAAAGAGAAAAGCTGATAATGGCGACACTTACTATGAGGTTCCAGCGTTTAGCTCGGTGACTTCAGATCACCTAAACGAATTAGATTTTGACGAGGATATTCATGAAATCAAGCATTATGTGGTCTCAGGGGAAGATGGCAAGTATTTTGTATACGAAAGCAGCCCTGCGGCGACAGCGGCGGATTTGGCAGAGACGGCGGCGACAACAGCGGCGGCAGCAGCGGCGGCGGCGGATCCGGC
>Ga0160423_10001558_pt1 | contig 19245 bp, 9 predicted proteins | sample CRUFie14St8metaG_FD_108191 | JGI IMG/M metagenome (GOLD analysis project Ga0160423, IMG submission 108191) | Marine microbial communities from the Costa Rica Dome - CRUD Field 142mm St8 metaG | ecosystem: Environmental > Aquatic > Marine > Oceanic > Photic zone | place: Costa Rica: the Eastern... | reverse complement strand
GTTCACTTGTTCAATGTCAGAGTAATTGTATAGTTCCCTCTTGGGATTGTGATGGTTTAGGTAATTGTATTGATCCTGGAACAGGTTTAGGTCAGTATAGTTCACTTGTTCAATGTCAGAGTATATGTTCTGCTGTTAATATTAATGATTTAGGTTTAGAAAAATTTAAGATTTATCCTAATCCCGCTAACAATGTTATTAATATTGAATTTTCAGCAAATACTTTAAGTGATTTAAGTATTTGTATATATAATACTATAGGTGAAAATATCTTCTTGGATAATATAAATTCTTTTTCTGGAAAATATTACAAACAGTATGATCTTTCTAGATATTCAAAGGGAATATACCACATTGAGATTAGTACAGATCAAGGAATTATTAATAAAAAATTAATTCTTCAATAATTATATAAAAGAATTAATTGGCTGTTCAATTGCATTGCTTATTTTTTCTATTATTGTTTCAATACTATCGTTCTTATAGTTAAATATTAAAGGTTGTTTTATTTTAATAGTTTTTTTCATTCCTATTTGATTAATTTTTAATCCAGTTTTGTCATATATCTCTCTAAAACCATTAATTACAATTGGTATAACTATCGGTTGATTTTCTTTGATAATATGTGCACTTCCATTTCTTATAGGCATATTTTTTTTTGTTGTTCCTTGAGGAAATGTAATTAACCATCCATCATTTAATGCTTTTTTAATATTAATTATATCGTTATTATCAACTGGCCTTAAAATATTTTTTTGATTTTCTCTCCACGTTCTTGAGACCGGTATTGATCCAGTATATGATAGTATTTTTGGTATTATTCCTGATTTCATAGTTTCTTTTGCTGCTAAATAATATATATTTAATTTAGGTTCTTTAAGGTAAGAAATATTTTTTAAACTATTAAATCTTCCATTTAGACTAGCATTAAAAACATGTAACATTGCCATTACATCAGCAAAGTATGTTTGATGATTTGATATAAATAAAACATTATTTTTTGGTAACGTATTAATTACCTTACTTCCATCTATAATTAAATGATTGATACCTCTAAACCTTCTATGGGTAATTCTACCTATAATTTTAATAAGCCATTTTTTTATAAATAAATTATTTCCAAATGGATCTTTTTTTAAAAATAACATAATGCAAACTTAGAATTAATTTTATGATCTTATTTTATAACTCATATTTTGTAGTTTTGTTTTTATGAAAAATATAGTATTTATCCTATTATGTAGTATTATGTTATTTTCTTACTGCAATAGAAAAAAAAATATAGAAATTATGGCAAATAAAATCCCAGAATCTTTCATATATCATCAAGATACTATTATAGATAATTATTCTTGGATGAGACTTTCTGATAAGCAAAAGGAATCATCTATTCCTGATGAACAAACTAAAAATGTTTTACAGTATTTGGAGAAAGAGAATGATTATTTAAATAAAGAGATGATTGATACTAAATTATTTCAAGAGAAATTGTTTAATGAATTTGTTTCTAGAATAAAACAAGATGATGAATCTGTGCCTGTAACATATAATGGATATACATACTATTCTAAATTTGACAAGGGAGCCGACTATGCTTGTCATTATAGAAAGAAAAATGTTGATGGATCAAAAGAAGAATTAATATTAAATTTACCTGAGCTAGCAAAGGATAAAAGTTATTTTTCTCTTAGAGGTAAATCTGTAAGTGAAAATAATAAGTATTTAGCATATAGTACAGATGTAGTTTCTAGGAGAGAGTATACAATTTATATTAAGGATTTAGAAACAGGAAAAATTTTAGAAGATAAAATTGAAAATACAACTGGAAGTATAACATGGGCAAACGATAACAAAACTATTTTTTATGCTAAACAAGATAATATTACATTACGTTCAAATAAAATATTTAAGCATGTTTTAGGTACTGACCCCTCTAAAGATGAGTTAGTATTTGAAGAAAAAGATGATACTTTTAGTTGTTTTGTTTATAAAACTAAATCAAAAAAATATTTAATGATTGGATCTTATCAAACAATTTCCACAGAATATAGGTTTTTAGATGCAGATAATCCAAATGGAGATTGGAGGATTGTTCAACCTAGAGAAAGAAACTTAGAATATTCAATAAGTCATTTTGAAGATAATTTTTATATACTCACAAATTGGGATGCTAAAAATTTTAGATTAATGAAAACATCTATCAGTAATCCCTCTAAGTTTAATTGGGTAGATGTAATTCCACATCGAGATGATGTTCTGTTAAGAGATATAGATATTTTTAAAGATTATTATGTACTTAGTGAAAGAAAGAATGGTCTTATAAATACTAGAATAATAAGCTGGAAGGATAATTCTGAACACTACATAACATTTAATGAACCAACATATTCATTGTACTCGAGCTCTAATCCTGATTTTAATACTAATTTATTTCGTTTTGTCTATTCTTCATTAACAACTCCACGTTCTGTTTACGACTACAATATGAAAACTAAAGAGAAAAATTTATTAAAGCAAAGTGAAGTATTAGGAGGAGATTTTGATTCTGGTAATTATATTTCAGAAAGATTATATGCTTTAAGTAGAGATGGTAAAACTAAAATACCAATTTCTTTAGTATATAAAAAAGATATGGTTAAGAATAATGAAAATCCTTTATTATTATATGCATATGGTTCTTATGGTTCTAATTCAGATCCGTATTTTAGTTCAGTAAGATTAAGTTTATTAGATAGAGGATTCATTTTTGCTATTGCACATGTTAGAGGGGGTCAAGAAATGGGTAGATATTGGTATGAAGATGGTAAGTTGCTCAAAAAGAAAAATACCTTTTATGACTTTATAGATTGTGGAAAATATCTTATTGATTCTAAATTTACTTCTTCACAACAATTATATGCTTACGGAGGTAGTGCTGGAGGATTGTTAATGGGAGCTGTTATCAATATGGAGCCTGAACTATTTCATGGAGTAATTGCCGCAGTTCCCTTTGTAGATGTTATCAATACTATGTGGGATGAAACAATTCCATTAACTACGGGTGAATTCGATGAATGGGGTAATCCTAAGGATAAAAAATATTATGATTATATGAAGTCATACTCACCTTATGATAATGTAGGTCGTTTAAATTATCCAAATTTACTTATAACTACAGGATATTGGGATAGTCAGGTGCAATATTGGGAACCCGCGAAATGGATAGCAAAAATTAGAGAATTAAGAGCAAATGATAATTTATTAATTATGTATTGTAATATGGATGTAGGTCATGGTGGAGCGTCTGGTAGATTTGAAAGTTTAAAAGAAGTAGCGTTAGAATATGCGTTCTTATTCAAATTAGAAGGCATAAAAGAGTAATTTTACTTTGATGAAATCAATAATATTTATTATTTTATTACTCTCTATTGATGTTTACACTCAAAGTGCCATTAGAATGGATGGTTTTTTTGATGATTGGAATTCTGGCGTTATTACGCATATTGATGACACATTAGATTCTCAGGGAGTAGATTTATTAGATTTTAGTGTTTGTAATGATTATGAATATTTATATCTAAGGATTAGACTATCCGAAGAGATTGATTTAACCGAAACTTTTTATAATCCTGCTGAGATATACATTAATATTGATACCGATAATAACTCTTTGACAGGTTATTATACAAATAACATTGGCTCTGAATACGGTATAAATTTCTTTGATAAATTTATTTTTGACGATACAAATTATCCTTCAGTTGACACACTTTCTTTATATGATTTAGATGTTATTCCACTTCCTACATATAGTTCAAATGAATTTGAAATTGCTATTGATAGATCTTTATTTTCAGATACTATTTGTATTTCTATCAAAGAGAATATAGGTAATGATTTTATGCCTAATAATGGTTCTGTATTTACTTATGTTTTTGATAATAATTTTATTCCTTTCTTTCCAGTTACTGATTTTTTAAAGAATGACTCTATGTATTTGCGTCTTATGACATATAATGTTTGGAGTAATGGTCTTATAAGTAATAATCGTATAGACGAACACAGAAGAATATTTGCAAGTGCTAATGCTGATATTATTACTTATCAAGAATGCGGAAACACAACATATAATGATGTGCTTGCTTTTTTAAATACAGTGCCAGGAAATTACCCATATATCTATCCTGATTTAAATTCTGGTAACCTTACAATATCTAAGTACCCTTCTTTGCAATCTTGGCAAGTTGCAGCTAAAATTGATGCAGAGTTAATAGATTTGCCTGATAGTATTTATTCAAAGGATATTTTAATAATTAATGGACATCCTCCATGTTGTGGAAATAATCAAGGTAGACAGGAGCATTTTGATGCTTTAATTCAATTTATAAATGATGCTAAAACAATTGGTGGAGTTATAGATTTACCAATTAACACACCAATATCTTTCTCAGGTGACATGAACCTGGTTGGATATTCAGAGCAATATTATACTATTTTAAATGGAACAATATCAGATACTTCTACATATGGAGTTGGAGGGCTTCCTGACTGGAATAATACCCCTTTAAAAGATCAAGTTGCTTATTTTAATGAGAAAAACATGGCATATACATGGGATAATCCTAATTCCGCTAATTATCCACCAGGTAGATTAGATTTTGTATTTTTTTCTAATAGCGTAATGTCTGTAGATAAATCTTTTATCATATCAACAGAGCATATGGGTACGACATTATTAAATCAAAATAATTTGCAGTTGAATGATACTAAATTTGCTTCTGATCATTTTCCAATTGTAGTTGATTTTATAATACCAATGGTAAATTCTATCGCTGGTTGTATTGATCCAGGAGCTTGTAATTATAATCCTGTAGCTGTTATCGACGATAGTAGTTGTGTTTATTCAGTATTATGGCAGCAGGCATTAACAATATGTGCTGGAGATAGTATTGCTATAGGAAATAGTATCTATGATACTTCTGGAATTTTTATTGATACAGTTTTATATACAGGTAGTTGTGATACTATCTTTTATTCTACTTTAAGTCTAGAGAATAATGTAGCTTCATTTGATACTTTATCTACAAATAACGCTATACTTTGGAACACAATGTATTTGGATAGTTCTGGAGATTACTTATATACACTTGTTAATGTAAATGGTTGTGATAGTGTTGCATACCTTAACCTTACTGTCAACTTATCTAATATTCAAGAATTTAATAAAAATAAAAATAAATTAGTTAAAGTGGTTGATTATTTAGGTAAAGAAGTTTTATTTAAAACAAAAAATAAACCTTTGTTTTATATCTTTGATGATGGGACTATAAAAAAGAAAATAATTATTGAGAAATAAGAAATAAAATTTAATTATATGATAAGATCAGGAAATCCAGCACTAACAAAAAAAACATTTCAAAATCTAGCTAAAGAAAATCAATCAGTCATGACTCTAGATGGAGCTGTGAATAAAACAGCTATTAGTATGGGGATTCTATTATTAGCTGCATATTATACATACACAAATGCTATATTTAATTACATGCTAATAGGTTTTATTGGCGGATTTATACTAGCTATAATAACAATATTTAAGAAGGAATGGTCTCCAATTACTGTACCTTTATATGCTTTATTGGAAGGTCTTGCACTTGGTGGTCTTTCAAAAATTTATGAGAATTCTTTTGAGCCAGGAATTGTTCCTCAAGCTATAATGTTAACATTGGGAATTTTAGTTGCGCTTTTAATTGCCTACAAATCAAGAATGATTAAAGCAACTGAAAATTTTAAGTTAGGTTTATTTGCTGCTACTGCAGGTATTGGGCTTGTATATTTAATTAGTTTTTTAATGAGTATTTTTGGAAGTGGAGGTCTTCCTGTAATGAATCCTAGTAATGCTTCTATGTTAAGTATAGGTTTTTCTCTTTTTGTTGTAGTTATTGCTTCATTAAATTTAGTAATGGATTTTGATTTTATTGAAGAAGGTGCAGCAAGTGGGGCACCAAAATATATGGAATGGTATGGTGCATTTGGATTGCTTGTAACATTGATATGGTTATATCTTGAGATTTTAAGGTTGTTAGCTAAATTAAGTTCAAGAAGATAAAATATATAAAGCAATGAGAAACATTTTTGCATTTTTCTTTTTATTTCTAGCAGTAGATGTTAATGCACAAGATATCTACGGAAATTTGTTTCGTAATATTTCTATAGGTTCTGGATTTGGAATAACTCATTTTCAAGGAGATATTTCCGAAGATGATAATTTTCAACCTTCTTTCACTATAAATTTAGATAAAAAAATCGATAATAGAAGTAATTTTCAATTAGAGTTTATGATTGGCAGATTATCAGGAAGACAATATTTTACAACAATTTGTGATAACCCAAATCATATTTCTGATGGTGGTTTTCAATTAGAACATCAAAGAGAAGGGCAAAAATTTAGAGCAGAGTTTATTGAGTTTGACTTAAATTATTTGATTAAACTATCACCACTGTTTGATGATATTACTAATAATCTAAATTTTTTTTCTAAGCAAAATATTTCTCAAAAAAAAGGTAAGCTAGACATCTTAGCAAAATTTGGATGTGGTATTAATTTATTTCGTTCTGTGAGAAGAGAGTTACAGGATGATATTTTTATTAATAGTTACGGATATCAGTGGTTGTGGGAAGATAATTATGATCTAGCAGGAGAAAAAAAACAATCTTGGGATAAGCATGTTGGTGTTAGAACATTTCTTATTGGTTTTATTGTTAAGTATCATATTTCTCCTAGATACGATTTTATAATGTCTATGACTAACAGATATGGAGAACATGACAAATGGGATGCTAAGATCAATCAAAAATCTGATGTTTTTAGTTTTTACTCTATAGGAATCTCTTACTATTTTGATGAATTTCAACAATGATTTGTTAAATATTAATTCCTTATTGATATATTTGAGCTGTGAAAAAATATAGCATTATTTTATATCTTTTGTTTCTATTACCAATTTTTTCTTTTGGTCAACAACAGATTTGTATAACTCTTTATCCTCCAGATATTCAGAATGCTGATTCTGTACAATATTGTTATACAATACCGTCTTGTTATGATAGTTGTGATGGTAGTTTAGCTATACAAGTTTTTGGATCTAATCAGCCATATTCTTATGATTGGCCTACAGATAGTCTTGGTAATCCAGTTGTAGGTGATAATACTAGAGACAGTTTATGTTCAAATGTTATTATCGTTTCTATTTTGGATGCTAGTGGTAGTTTGGTGAATAATGACTATCCAATTGATCTTACAGGACCAAGTAATTTTACCATTTTTAATGGTCCTTTAACTGCTTCACCGATATGTTATGGTGATTCAAATGGTGTTATAGATATATCAATAGGGGGAGCCACTCCTCCATACTCTTTTTTGTGGAATGATGGCGTTAGTACAGAAAGTAGAGATAGTTTGCCAAGTGGTGTATATAATTTAACTGTAACAGATTTTAACGGTTGTGTTATGGTTACTCAGGATTATCTAATGAACGATCCATTAGAAATTACTTCTACAGTTATTAATGATACACTATCTTGTATTGGAGTTTGTGATGGTAAAGCTATCGTTACTCCTCAAAATGGAACAGCACCATATAGTTATGAATGGTATTATAATAGTAATATTAATCCAATTATTGGAGAAAATAATGATACTACTAATGCATTGTGTTATGGATTACATCATGTTGTAATTACGGACTCTAAAGGTTGTTTAGATACCAATGAAGCTTTTATTGCAAACCCAGATACATTAAAAGTTTCAAGTATTACTATTGATAGTGCTTGTTATCAAATTTGTGATGGAATTATTACAGTAGATATAGAAGGAGGTAATTCTCCGTATTCTTATAACTGGGATAACGGAGATATTACTCAATCTGCTGACTCATTATGTCCAGGTATTTATGAACTAATATATTATGATGTAAATAATTGTAGTGATACATTAGAAATTAGTATAACAGAAAGAGATCCATTTGTTTTGAATGATTGGATAGTTAACGATAGTTGTTACAATAGTTGTAAAGGAGAGATTAAGGTATCACTTCTAGATAAAGATAAACACAGTCCGCCATTTATATATGATTGGACTACTGGTGGTAGCGATACAGTTATTTCTGGTTTGTGTTCAGATACATTTAGATTGGTTTTAATTGATTCAAGATTTTGTAGAGATACTTTTGAGTTTTTTGTTGAGCAAGGAGATTCAATGTATTTTGATACTATAATTGTTATAGATAATATTTGTTATGGAGATACTAATGGCGCAATAACTATAAATAATTTTAATGGTGGTGTATTGCCTCTTAGTTTTACATGGACAAATGGTTTTACAAATCAGGTAACAACTGCACCAGGTATTAATTCATTATCTGCAGGTTTTTATAGTGTTCATGTTGAGGATTCTTGGGGTTGTACTTTAGATTCTGCAAATATTGAGGTTAAAGAAAATGACTCTTTATTTGTGGTAACATCATTTCAGGACGCACTATGTCATGGCGAAAAGGGTTTGATCGATCTTAGTTTTTTTGGTGGGGTAGAACCATATACTTTGTCAATACCTCAAATTGGATTATTTACAAACTTAACATCTGATTCTATTATATCTGATAGTGTTTCTGCTGGGGAGTATATTTATACTATTTTTGATGCAACAGGATGTCCTCCTATTCAAGATACAATTTTTATTAGTGAGCCTGAACCATTAACCATAACTGACAGTCTGATAGATGTTTTGTGTAAAGGAGAAGCTACTGGAGAAATACATATCACATCTACACAAGGGGGAGTTGCTCCATATTCATATTCAATTGACGGTATAAATTTCCAGTCTCAAAATTATTTTGACAATTTAACTGCGGGACAATATTCAATAATTATTAAAGACGCTAATGATTGTATATTGAATTCTCCATTATATAATATTAGTGAACCTTTAACAGCAATCGTTGCTAGTTTAACCGGTCCTAACTTATCGTGTTTTGGAGATATAGGAGATATTATATTACAAATTAGTGGTGGAACACCTACTTACACTTTTCTGTGGGGTACTGGAAATAATAGTCAGAATCTTATAGGAATTGGTGCAGGAACCTATTCCGTTAATATATTAGATTCAAATGAATGTGAATATATAGAAACAATTACAGTTGTAGAACCTCAGGACATTTCTTTAAATTCTACTATTTCTAATTTAAAATGTTTCGAAGATGAATCAGGTAGTATTGATATATCAATTAGCGGTGGAACTCCTATTTTTAGTGTTACTTGGGATGGTCCAAACGGGTTTAATTCTAATGATTTTAATATAGATAGTTTGATTTCTGGTACATATAATGTTTTGATAAGAGATAATAATTTATGTGAACACAATGAATCCTTTTTTGTTGATGAGCCTGATATTTTAGATATTTCTTCTAATAACCAAAATGTAGATTGTTTTGGAAGTAGCACTGGTGAAATTGATCTAACTGTGCAAGGAGGAACAGAACCATATTTTTACTCATGGTCTAATTTAAGTAACCAAGAAGATTTAACAGATATTCCTTCTGGTTCATATATTGTTGATGTTGTTGATGATAATAGTTGTGCTGTTTCTTATTCAACATTAATTGAACAACCTTCACAAATTGTGATAACTAATATTGAACCAACGAACCTGATTTGTAATAATATTGCTAACGGTGAGATTTTAATTTCAGTAATAGGAGGTTCACCTGAATATTCTTATTCCATTGATGGTGGTTATAGCAATCAGAGTAGTAATTTATTTGCAGATTTATTTTCAGGAAGTTATAGTATATTAGTAGAAGATCAAAACGGATGTCAAATAATTGATAATATTACCCTAACTGAACCAACACAAATTACAATTATTCAAGAAACAATCACAGATGTCATTGGATGTTATGGGGACGCTACAGGAAGTATAGATGTTATTATTTCTAATGGAGTTTCTCCATACACATATCAATGGAATTATAATGGAGAACTTTATAATTTTACTACACCTCAAATTTTAAATTTATTGGGTGGTTCTTATGAACTTATTGTCACTGATGCAAATAATTGTACTTTAGAAGAGTTTTATAATGTTAATCAACCCGAACAATTTGATTTAAGTCCTAATATTTCATTACCATGTGAAGATCCATATGGAGATATTAGTCTTTTTGTAGATGGAGGTACAGGTACATATTCTTACCAGTGGTATTTTGATTCCGATATACTTGAAAATGAGACGACATCATCTATTAGTAATATTCCAGTAGGAACCTACATTGTAGAGATTAACGATATTAATGGATGTGATACTATGGCAGTTTATGATGTTTATTTTGATAGTGATTGTATATTTATTCCATCAGGATTTACCCCAAATGGTGATGGAATTCATGACACTTGGGAAATTGATGCATTTGATAATGTTTCTGATTTAGTTGTTCAAGTTTTTAACAGATGGGGTCAAGAAGTTTTTATTTCAAAAGGATCTTATGAAGCATGGGATGGAACATTTAATTCTATAGATCTTCCAATTGCAGCATATTATTACGTAATTGAAGCAAATGGGGAGTTATTTAAGGGAACTGTAACAATAAAAAGATAATGAAGAGAAAGATTATTATATTATTCTTCTTAAGCTATATGTCTACTATTTTACTTGGGCAACAGTTACCGCATTATTCTTTATACATGCTTAATGAAGTAATAGTAAATCCAGCTGCACTTAGTAAGGAAGAAAGTAATAAGATTACTTTTATGATTAGGGATCAATGGGGTGGATTTCCAGGTGCACCTGCTACTCAATCTATTTCATACAATCATCTCAATCATATTAAATATAAAAGAGGTGTTAGTGTTATGAATGATGTTGCTGGACCAATTTCAATACTAAATGCCACTTTATCAGCATCTTATTCTATTCCTCTTCAAAATCAAAATCGTTTTGCTTTAGGAGCATCAGGAACATTTATGCAGTATAGTGTTGACAATTCTCAAATTGTTTTAGCAACTTCTAATATTGATCCTGCTGTATTAGCTGGAGTTGATAGAACAACTGGAAGTAGTATAGCAATAGGAACATATTATTATCATCCAAATTATTTTATTGGACTTTCGATACCACATATTTTTGGTAGTTCTTTAAATGTTAGTGGTAATAGAAATAGTAACAGATTATCGGATCATTATTATGTTAACTCTGGAATTAATATCTATTTAAAAAGTGGCAATAAGATTGTACCATCTTTAATGTTTAAGAAAATTGACGGTATGCCGATTCAGTTAGATCTCAATCTAAGAGGTGTATATCAAAACTTTATATGGGCTGGATTATCGTATAGATCACAAGATGCAGTTGTAGCTTTAGTAGGGTTAGATTATAATCAATCTAGTTTAGGCTATAGTTATGATGTTACTACGTCAGCAGTTAGATTACCATCTTCTGGATCACATGGTTTAGTTTATTCATATAAGTTTAAAAAGAAAGTTAAAGATAAAGACAAGGACGGAGTTTTAGATGAAGAGGATGAATGTCCAACAATACCAGGATTAGTTTCTTTAAAGGGATGTCCTGATAAGGACGGTGATGGAATTATTGATAGTAAGGATGAATGCCCTGAAAGATTTGGTTTATTAATAAATAATGGATGCCCAGATATGGATAGCGATGGAGTAATAGATCGTAATGACACATGTCCTGAAATTCCTGGACTAGCAAAGTTTGATGGATGTCCTGATACCGATGGTGACGGATTACAGGATAAACTTGATGATTGTCCTGAAGAATATGGTCCAATTATTAATAGAGGCTGTCCAAAATCACCTGGAAAGGATACTGTATACATTATTAAATATAGAACAGATACTGTATATTTAACAGCAAATGACCAAAGAGAGTTTGTTTCATTGCAACAGAAATTTGCTAATATTCAATTTGAATTCAACAAGCATACATTACTTCGTTCATCTGAAAGCATTTTAGATGAAGCATATATTTATTTACAAAGAAAATCAGGTTTAATGATTGAGTTAGTAGGTCATACTGACGATGTTGCAGATGATGATTATAATATGACATTATCTAAAAAACGTGTAAAATCAGTACAAAGATATCTTGTTAAGAAGGGTATTTCAAAATCCAGGATTAAAATTAGTTGGAAAGGAGAGTCGGAGCCTTTAATCAATAGTAAAACTAGCGAAGCAAGAGCTAAAAATAGAAGAGTAGAACTCAAAATAATAAATGAATATTAGGCTTTTTCTATATCTACTTTTGATAGTAATTTTGATTTCATCTTGTAGAACCTCAAAAAAGGTTATATCCCAAGATGATAATAAGTATGAACATCTAAAAATGAAAATTAATGAGCTTAATTTAGAAAACCAAAAGCTTAGAGAAGTAATAATTGGCTTAAAGAATGAAGTCGCTACTTTAGAAAAAGAGAAAGATAATAATGCTAAAGATATAATTCCACAATTAGAAGTAGAAGTTAATGAGTCAATTTCAATTAGTCAAATTGAGGATTTTGAAAAATTTGTTTATGATAATTCAGCTCTATCTTCAAAATACAACAAATTTAAAAAAGGTGGTTTAGAGGGCTATCTTAAAATCTCTTACACAGATATGGATAAGGTAATTAGTCATGCCAAGACTTATCTTGGTACGCCGCATGTTATGGGAGGTTTAACAAAGTCCGGAATAGATTGTTCAGGATTATTATATGTTTCTTTTAAGTCTGCTGGTATAAAAAATATTCCAAGAACCGCTCAAGATTTTGCAAGACTTGGTTATGTGATAATGAACATACATGACTTAAAAAAAGGAGATTTAGTATTTTTTACAGGTACTTATTCTACATCTAAATTAGTTACACATGCAGGTATTTTTACTGGTAACGGAAGTTTTATTCACACATCATCAAGTAAAGGAGTTATCATTAGTAAGATTAAGGACCCATATTATTGGAGAGAGAAATTTTTATTTGGTACTAGAATAATTAATTAATTACCAAATCCATCTATTTTTTTTGTGTCTCATCCCATTTCCTTTTCTGTTTAACATAACATTTTGCCATTTTCTGTTATTACCCCATTTTCCCTGTGCAGGACATATTCTATCTTTATTTTTAAGAAAATAGAAACTTAGTGCTATTTCATTGGTCGCAACTGCATTTGTATTATTTAATCTAGAAAAGTTATAGTCATAGCTATAGCTCAACTCCATCCCTAAATCTTGCCCTACTCCCATTCTTATTCTTAAAACTGGGATTATTGATTCACTCATAATAGATACTTTATTCTCATTTTCTAATTTCATTCTAGCAGCTCTATAAAAAACTCCTCCTTCAAGTTGCACATTATTAGCTAAAGCTAGTGAAATACCTATATCATCCTTTTGTGTGGCATTACTACCTTGCTTAGTATGTTTATATGAAACTTTCCAAAAACTAAAAGATTCACTTATAAAATCGTTAAATCCACTTATAAACTGCCCATGAAAAGTGAATTTCTGTGGTATTTTTGCAATTTGACTTTGATCGTTATAAAATGACTCTATAGGTGGGTAAAGATGATGCCATGCAAAACCAATAAATGATGTATTACTTGATTTTTTATTTAGGTTTGAATGTTTAGTTAAAATAAATCCAAATGAAGGGTCAAGAAAAGAATTTTGATTTTCAAATGCTGGAAGTTCAGCATTTGAAGCTAAAACATCATCATCATAAGCATTTATTTGATCAGAAAAAACTAGTTGACTCCAGTCAATAGAATTAAATCTTAATGTATTTTGAAGCCCCATACTTATATAAAAATTCTTCGGTAGTTGAAAGTGAAAACTCCAAGGCACAATACCAACGTGATAAGATTTTAGCACTGTATTAGCTGTATTTTCAATTAAGTAAATACCACCTGTCCAATCAATCTCTCCACCAGAAATTCTTCTTTTTTTAAGATTGGAACTTAAATTAAACTCTATAATATTAGAATTAAATTTTTCACTAATACCAACCCATTGATTTCTTCTTGCTAATAGTATTCTATTATCCTGTTCAAAACCTGCAAGTGCTGGATTCATATATAACATGTTTAGATCAAATTGAGAGAAAGATACATCTTGTCCTCTAATCTGTAGTGAGAAGCTAAATATTAGTATTATGACTATTTTCTTTATCACTTTTATCTAATTAAATATATAGGTCCAGTTATTTTTCCATCAATTCCTTTCCAAACACTCCCATTTTTAAATTTTGCATATATTTTCCAAACATATGTTCCCTGAGGAAGAGGTTTTTCATCAACTGTTGTACCTTTCCATGGAACAGAAGGCCTGCCTAACATATCAATTTCTTTAGTCTGCCAAATAAGATCACCCCAAATATTATATATTTCTAGATGATATTCTTGTAATGAGATTCCTTTAGGTAAGAAATATGATGGCTCTCCTGAATTTCCATTTGGCGCTAATGCATTTGGCACAGATAGTCCTTTAAAATAACTTACTTTTATTGGAAGTGAGTCTATGCTAGTACATAAAGGAAATGAATCAGGAACTATTTCTAAATATAGCCAATAATCCTGATTTCCTTGGTAGAATTGGAAGATGACAGAGTCTGGAGGATTAGTGCTAACAAAAAATCCAGCGTCGTATCCTAAGTAATTTATCCACCAATTAAAGTTATAATCTTCAAAATTTAGTTCTGCTCCACCAGATGATAGAGAGCCTGTTCCATCAAAAACCCATTGTCCTTCATTTACACCATTCGGTTCAGCATTTGTAATTTGTGCATCTGGAGCAGGGTTGACTGTAATTGGATAAGAATTTCTATCACTACTATCTCTACAACCATGGCTCGTTTCAACTGTTAATATCGGATAGTAAGTAGAAGAATAACCTCCAGTAGCATTATAAGTTAAACATACTGTAGAATCATAATCTGGAGACTGTCCATTATCGAGATCCCACTGCCAATAAGCTATAATTATTTCATCATTATTTGGTTCATCATCTTGTAATAATGAGTATTGATAGTTGTATCCAGTATCAGTAATCAAACTTTTATCAGAGAAACAAATTTCTTCATCTTCACAGAATATACCTGTTGTACTAAAAGAAACTTCTGGATATGGTGATGTTAAAATAAAGATTGATGAATCCGAGGTACATACAATACCATTCTTTTCGTTTTCTAATAATATCTCGAGTTGATAGTTGAAGGTTGGTCCTAGAGTTACTACAAAGTCTTCTAATAGAGCACTAGTAGCAGATGTTGGTGGACAATAGCTTGCAAATTCGTGATTATATTCAGTAAAATGTTTGTGCGTTGATTCAAAATTAAGTTCTATATCAGTTCCACAAGCAGGTCCAGGTTCTGTAGATAGTGTATATGAGCAATCAATTTTAGGGTTAGCAACTATAATATGGTTTTTTGTAGTATCATTCTTACAATATGAATCAGTATTTATACTATAATTGTTACTTATCACTTCTAAAGATACTTGATATATATCATGAGGAAACCCATTTGTATTTAGTATCCAACATGAATCTGCCTGTGAAGAATCTGCATCGGCAGTTGTACCGAACTGCCAATATACTCCGTTCGTTCCTGGGTATGGTACAGCTAAATTATTTCCATACTGAGTAAGATTACAGAAGGATACTGTATCATCTTCACATATTGTAGGAGTTGTAAAATCAACATCTGGAATAGGGAATATTGTGAAAAATTTGCTTAATGTATCAGTACATCCATTAACATCTTGAACTTTTATCTTAACTCTTACAATGGCGCCATCATGCTCATTAATTACATTATTATAATTGTAAAATGTATCTACAGTAGGAGAGGTCGGGGTCATGTTACCTAGATGATCGTAGTACGTCCATGTTACTGGGTAGTTAATTGCACCATCACTGGAAGGAGTTGATAAGTCTTCTATTAATAAAGGTTCGTTAGCACAGATATCATTACCAGTGAAATTTGCTTGAGGTTTTGAATATATTTGTACTGAATCTAATAAATAATCAATACATCCATTAGCATCTGTTATAGTTAGATTTATATTTTGCCAACCAATATTAGTTGGGTATAAAATTGTTATTGTATCTTCATTAAATCCGGAAATACTATTTGGTAAAGCATTAGGTAAAATCCAGCTAAAATTAGTTATTTGAGCTCCCGATGGTGTTGTGCTGTTTTCTATTATCCTCACTGAATCACCTGAACATCGCTTGTAGGCAATACTATCTACAAAGATACTAGCAATCGGTTTTTGGTATACATCAATAAATGAAGATGTATTGTCACTACATCCGATACTATCAGTTACTTGTAGTGTAATTATTTGATTATTCCCAAAATTATTAAATGTAATGCATGGAAATTCTAGAGTGTCACCACCAGCAGGAAATGAGCCAGTTGGTGCTGTCCATTGCCACTGAGTTATTGGGAATGTGCCATCTTGTGAGTTATTCATTCCTCCAAAGCATATGGTGGCTGTATTACATATGGAGGTATCGGAAACTATAGCAGTTGGTAACTTGGCAACTAGCACACTATCACTATATGTATCTTTACATTGATTTACATCTATCATTGTTAAATTTACATAAAACCAACCACCAGAAGAAGATTGAAATTCATATGATGGTTCATAATCAGTATTTGTTATTGTATCTAATATTCCACTAATAGTATCTATAAATTGCCACTGATAAATCATGCTATCTGCATCAATACTATTTTGTGTTAGATTGATAAAGTTAGTATTCTCCCCAAAGCACACAGGATCTGCTTCAAATTCTGAAATTGGATTAGCATATACATAAATAGAATCCGGTGTTTTAGCCGTGCAGGTATCACTGCTAAGTATATTCCATGTTTCTAATGAAACCACATGCCATCCTGAATTTTGGAAAACATGTTTAACAATTGCCCCACTATCATTGATTGCATTATTACTTAAATCAAAATCCCAATACCATCTATCTGTTAAACTTGTACTGCCAGTACCATCAAGAATGGTTGTATCACCTTGACACACTACAGTATGTGTAAAAAAGGAATTCACATTTGGAGATATATTTATCATATCTGTGAAACTATCACTACAACCTAAGCCATCTATAACAGTTAGTTCTACTATGTAATCTCCCGAAAGATCATATGAATTTAAAGCATCTATAAATGATGTGATTGTATCAATATTGTTAGGTGAATCTCCAAAGTTCCATATCCACGTATTTATTGGAAAGTCACCAGGATCTGAATCATCTCTAAAAACCGTGGTATCTCCTAAACATATTGTATCAGGAACAACAAAGAAATCTGCTTCTGGCAAATCATAAACTATTACTTGACAAGAATCAATAGAAGAACAACCTAAATTTGAAAATGCTTCTAATTTTATCCAATATATTCCGGGACTAGAAGGAGTAAAGTTAAGACTATCCCAAATAGAGCTAACAGGATTATTGTTTATATACCACTGATGCGATGAAATAGAAATAGGGATATGTTCCATTCCAGGTAGAGAATCATTTATAGTGGTATTATTTATAAAGCTAGTTGTTTCAAGATTACAGATATTTTGACTACAGATTCCGTTATCGATTTGAATATTTGGTGCTGGGAAAACAAATACAGTATCAAATTCATTAAAGGACCAATCAATAGCAATACCAGAACCTACAGTTGGATCACCAATAATTTCATGATAAACTAAATATGCTCCAGGACTATTATATTTATGACAAATAATACTATTATATAAAAAAGGAAGAGTTGTGTCAGGAGGTGAAGTAGGGGAGCTTAATGTATCACCGTCCCAATCAAACCACCAATTTATTATCGAGTTAGAATAATTATAATTATTTGATGTTTCTCTAAAATAAACACATGAATCTTTACATATAATATTGCTATCTAGAACCTCAAATTGAGATAAAATATTAGTGGGAACTATTTCGATTTCACAGCATGTTGTTGAGTCACCACAATCAGCAGAAGAGAGTCCTGTGGCACATATAGTGTATGTTCCTAAATTAGTGTAAGTATGACTAATATTATCCCACCATATTGCAATATTTGTTGAATCTGGATATGGTGTGATTGTATCTTTGTTTCCATCTCCCCAATCAACAATAATAGTATCAGTATATTCTGGATTATTATACGGAAAACCTTCCCAAAATAGCTCTAGTGGTGTGCCTAATGGTAATTGTGCATTTGTGCCACAATTAATAGGTTCTGTATAAAATGCAATGCTTGGTAAAGGAAAGATTACAATTGAGTCTGTGTATGTCGATTCTCCACAACAATTACTTACTGTTAGAGAAATATAATATTTTTCATATTCCAGCGAATCTGCTAAAATAGGAAAGCTTGGTAGTAGATTTGTATCCAATATTACAGACCAAATAGTATCTTGATTTGTATTAACTATTGTCCAGTAATATTCTAAAATATAACCGCTTCCAATAATAGAATCATTACTAACATATTGAGTAGGTGCAGTGATACAAAATGTATCATCAACTAATGTGAACATAGCTGTAGGATCATCAATTACTTCTATAGTATTAGATATAGAATCTACACATCCATTATTTGAATAAACATAATGATCTATTGAGTATACTCCTACAGATAACAAAGTGTCAAATGGATTCGAATAAATATTTGTATTAGCGATGATATTGTTAATATACCATGATTCCCATGATAAAATACCTCCAAATGGATCTAGTGTTGATGTACTATTAAAGGTAACAGTATCATCTGAACATAAGGGTTCTCCAATAATCAAGCAATCAAATAATGTGTCAAAATCTGCCACAGGATTAGGCCATATATTTATAGTAGTATCTGCGATATCTTTACATCCATTTTGATCTGTTATTTCTAGTGATATATTAAAATTCCCCCAATTTGAATAAATATATGGATTTGGATTTTCAATATTAGAATTATCATTAGTTATTAGAGGATCAGGATCGTTAAACTCCCAGTTCCACGAAATAATAGAAACATAAGTAGAGTCTGAATTATCTAAAAATATTGCTTCCGCACTATCACACACACTTTGAGTTGTAATTCCAGCATTTGGTTTAGGGAATACTGTAATACTATCTATGGTATAAGTATGAAAACATCCATTAGTATCACCTACTGTTAGTTGTATTGTGTATAGGCTATCTATTAGATTTGAAGTATTGGTTAG
>Ga0160423_10001557_pt1 | contig 19251 bp, 21 predicted proteins | sample CRUFie14St8metaG_FD_108191 | JGI IMG/M metagenome (GOLD analysis project Ga0160423, IMG submission 108191) | Marine microbial communities from the Costa Rica Dome - CRUD Field 142mm St8 metaG | ecosystem: Environmental > Aquatic > Marine > Oceanic > Photic zone | place: Costa Rica: the Eastern... | reverse complement strand
TTAATACTTTCTCATTGCAAAATTTACGTGATGACTCATCATATCAAGGCAGCACCATAGGTACTGCGCGGGTGAGAGCAATTACTGAATATGGATCAGAGCTAAGATACTCGCTTTTCGATATTCAAATGAATACAGGTCAAAATTTTAGAGATGTAAAAAGTATAGGAACAAGCGGTACTAACTATTTTAATCCTAAAAGAACTTCTAATAATACAGTCTTACAAGATCAAATTAATAATACTTTATTATTTCCAACTCCAACATTCAGACCAAAAACAATAGCTAGCGCAGAACTAACTCATCAGCGTCGTATATTAGGTACTACTAATAGTAGCGGAGATTTAACAATCGATGTCTCTGCTATTGGAACACTCGATAACGCTAATGATTGGAATTTTTTCACAGCAGCTGGAGGAGTAGACAAGTCGTCGCTAGGTGGTCTAGTGGCAGGTGGAACAACAGCAAATATTACCGGTTTACCAAGTAATACTGCTGTAACAGCTTACGTTTATGTGCAAGATCCATCAGCTACAGTGAGAAGTAAAACTTTACAAACTGATGTAAAAATTACTAAACAAATAGAAACAGTAAATGGCATACAACAAATTAACTTAGATGTTCCAGATGTTTTTACATTGAAAGCTGTCAAAGAAACAGACTCTGACGGTGCTGATATTAGACATTTATTCAAATATGATAATGGCCAAACAGATACCAGCTATAAATTTGGTAGATTGATTTTAAGACCTGGAGCTTCTGCACCATCAGGTAACGTATTCATTAGATTTGATCATTTCACACACGGTAATGGAAATTTCTTCGCTGCTAATTCTTATAGCATACCTTATAATAAGATCCCTAATTATACAACAAAAAGTGGTGAAAGAATTGCCTTAAATGGAGCACTAGATTTTAGATCTGTAGCAAATGACTCAGATGGAAACTTTATAGCTAGCGGTGTTAGTCCATTGCCGCAACCAACTAATCTTGTGACTGCAGACATCACATACTATAATGGTTCAAATCTTGCATTAGTAATTGACAAAGATAATAATTTCAGACTTCAAGGTGTTAACGATACTCGAATAACACAAGATGCAAATACATATGATGGTTTGCCGCTATATAATATTACTATGAATCCAAATACTCTGAATGACTCAGACGTGATTGTTAGTCAAATAGTGCATCGTAGATATACTATGAAAGACATTGGTAGACTTGAAGACAGAATGGATAAAATTGAAGAAGCAGTAGCTCTCAATGCTCTAGAAAATAGTACTTTAATTACTGCAGTTGTAGATTCAGCTGGACTAGATAGAACTAAAACTGGCATTTTTGTAGATAATTTTTATGACATGACAGGCACGTCAATTAATACAACTCTCTCGTCTATCGATCCACTACAAGGAATCATGAGACCAACATTTTCAGAAAATAATATTAGGTTAATATATGATTCTGCTGCGTCAACTAATACTATTAAAAAGGGTGACAATATCTATATCAAACATACAGAAACAATATATTTAGAGAACCCCTTTGCATGTTTGGCCACGAAAATTAACCCATTTACATCATCATATTTCCAAGGTAATATGTCAATATCTCCTGCATCAGATGAGTGGAGAGATGTTGAAGTTGCTTCGAAAACTATGATCGATGGTGGTACTACTTTATCAACAGCGAATGCACTCAATTGGGATAATTGGGAATGGAATTGGGGTGGAAAGAGTATAGAGAATTTACAAATTGGTGATAACACAAATACTATTACTAAGACATCAGGAAACACAAAAACAAAAACTGTCAATAAAGTTGTTTCAGAATCTACTTTACTTGAGGTCATTGGCCAACGTGTATTAAATGTATCATTGTTACCATTCATGCGTGCACGTATTATAGCTATCAAAGCAAGAGGTTTAAGACCAAATACTAATGTCGGTATATTTATGGATGGAACACTCTTAGAAGATTATGTAAGAGAAGAGCCATTTGTAGCTTATTCTGACACTACTGAAGATTTCGGTAATACACTTAAAGGATTGATAACACATAAGGATGGTTCAACTGCACTAATTACAGATGATACTGGTGCTGTCGATATATCTTTAATGATACCAAATAATGGTTTGGTAAAATTTAGATGTGGTTCACACGAGCTCAAAATAATGGATATCACTATTGATAGAGAAGATTTTGCTGCTACACTTGCGCGCGCTGTTTACACTGCGCAAGGATATTTAGACACTGTACATCAAGATATTAGATCAACACGAGTACTAGAAATTGAAGGATCTCAGAGTACAGAAACTGTATATTACAATAGTGGAGGTGGAGGAAACTCTGGCGGTGAAGAAGGTATGAATCACGGAATGCATTCGGGTAATTGGGAATCAGGCGGCAATCCTGGTGTAAGTCATCCAGACTATAATCCACCAAGCATGACACCAACAGGCAGCGGTCCAGGCGGTTCTTCTATGAATTTCCAAAGTGTTTAGTGATGTACACAAATTAATATAAGAGGACTTTATGGCAAAAAATTCATTAGGATATCAAACTGAAAAAAATCCAATTGCTCAATCAATATACATCGATGATCCACAAGGAATCTATGTTACTAAGATCAATTGTTTTTTTGCAAGTAGACTAAGTCCAGCCGGCACAGCTAGAGGACAAGTTAGTTTACAGCTTAGACCTATGCGTAATGGTTTTCCAAGTATCACAGAGATAGTACCTTCATCAAACGTTTACTTAGATGCTGGAGATATAAACACATCGGTAGATGGTTCAATCGCCACTACGTTCGAGTTTGACGAACCAGTATTTTTAGAGGGCTTGAGAGATTTTGCTATTGTATTATACTCTCCAGTACCTGAGTACGAGGTCTATATATCTGAAATAGATAAAGTAATTTTAGGATCTAATTCATTAAAAGTAAATAAAAATCCTAGTTTAGGTTCGTTATTTTATACACAAAATGGTGCAACATTTACTGCGAATCAAAAACAAGATCTAAAGTTCGAACTGTTTAGAGCAAACTTTAGTCATACTACTGCAACGGCAGTTTTAAATAATGCTAAAGTTCCAAGAAGAAAACTAAACAATAACCCTGTTAGAACTAGGAATGGTGATTCTCAGGTTGATATTATTGTACCAGGGCATGGATTAAATGTAAATGACACAATTGGTGTTACTGGTTTGACAGCATTTGCGGGTTTAACTGCAAATGATTTAAATGGAGATCACACTGTAATAGCTATCGATAATACTGCAGTAAGAATCGATGTAGGAACTAATGCTACTGCTGATGCTAATGGTGGTGGAAGTAATGGTTTCATGACACAAAATATGCCGTATCAAGCCATTTATCCTTTTGTACAAACTCTAGCTCCATCGGGCACTAGTGTAATTAGTAGCTTTAGAGGATCTAGTGGTAAATCGATTGCTGGAACAGAAACTCCTTATACTAAATATGTAGATTTTGATATTATTAGTTCTAATAGCACTAGCTATGACTATAATAGAACGTACGTTGTAATGGCTGATTCTATTGAAAATGTAGAGTTAGGTGGTGGTCAAAAGTCCATTGACTTAAACCTCTTATTGACAGGTACTAATTTTGCAGCGCCGATGGTAGACATGCAAAGAAGTTCAATAAGTCTAATTAACAATATTATTGATAAACAGGATTCTGCTTCTACTGCAGGATTCAACGTTCCTTTACAATGGAGCGATGAAACTGAGGCAGAACACGGTAGCTCTGTATCAAAACATATTACTCGAATTATAAGATTAAATGAACATGCTGTAGGACTAAAAGTTATAATCGCTGCTAATGTACCAACTGAAGCTGACTTTGATTTATATTTTAGATCTTGTCAAGCTGATCAAGATATTTTAGCTATACCTTTCGCGAAATATAATCCGCAAGTTGCTATGCCAAAAGATAACTTTAGAAATGTTTTCAGAGAATATGAATATCTATTAGGTGGCCCTGGAGGCAATTTACCGCAATTTGCACAGTTTCAATTGAAGATAGTTATGAAATCTACTAATCAAGCAAAAGTACCAGTTTTTAAAGATTTGAGAACAATAGCATTAGCAACATGAAGAATATAAGAGGCCATAGTGGTATGGCTATAGACGAAACAGGTGTAATACATAATATAAATAAAGGTGAGATCGAAGCTGCGCGTGCACGTAAACTAATACGTAAAGAGAAAGATAAAGAGATAGCTGATCTTAAAAAAGACGTAAGTGAGATGAAAGACATGTTAGCCAAAATCATAGAGAGACTATAATGCCAAGAAAAATATTAGTAAACTTATCTAATTCGATCGGCACGTTTGTTCAAAAGACGAACGCGATGTCTGACTATATGGGCGACCTTGATGATCTTAACCCACAAATTAGATTAGCTAACTCGGATTCAAACTTAGTATCAGCCATTAACTTTCTCGACTCTGCAGTAGCCACACTCGGCGATAGCGCAAACTTCTCATTCATGCAAGTCGATAGTGCTACTATCACCTTCTTGACAGTTGATTCAGCCGTAATCACCACTTTAACTGCTGATAGTGCATATATAACATATGCACAGATTAATAGCGCAGATATTAATCATCTTACTGTTGATAGTGGTGCTGTAATAAATGGTGGCTTATTAGTAGATAGTATCAATACTACTAAAATAACGGTCACTGGTGACTCAACTTCTGTTATCTTACCGTATGGTTCGATTGATGGAAATGAGATCCACGACAGTTCGATACAATCACGTCACTTCGACCAATTAGTGACTACACTTATACTCGACTCTGCTGGAGTTACTTTAAAGACATTATTCACACCAGGTAGTTAAATGGCTGTTCGCGATCCTTTATATTATACAGACAGTGGCAATTTTCAGGAGTTCTCGATAGCAGACCTGAATGACATCTATTCTGCTGTAAAAAGACAATTTCTTGCATCACCTTCAGTGACACTAACAGTAGTTAATTCTGGAGGTAATTTAGGCAATATATCTGAGACACAAGTAATCGCCTCAAACGCTCCTTCTAATAACAGAAGCTTTGGCAATAATGACGCGACTTTAGGTAATGTAAGTACAACAACCGTTCAATATAGTCGTATCAATCAGACTATCAATCCTCCAGCTTCAGGATTCAATGTAAGCGGTTTTAAGACTGGTGCTTTTGGTAGTAATCCACCAATATATATGAACGATAGTGGAAACTTTGAGCCTATGACCGATAGTGACTTCTTAGATACCTTCGTAGTGCCAGCTATACAATCATTTTCAAATGCAGCTGCTGATCCTTTATATCAAGTCGCAGGTGCTACAACACCAGCTGGATATAGTCGAGTGTCAAATACTCCTATCTACGTCGATAATAATGCAGATATTGCTGCGTATTCTAGCACAGTGTTACCTCTTAGCACACAGTCAACTATTATCAATAATTATTACTTAGTTTCAAAACAAGCAGGCGGTGTACAAAATCAGCGTGTAGATGTACCATATCAAGTTATTAGCTCATCAGGTAGTGATCTTGAAGTAAACGTAGATAAGATTGGTACTGTATATGCTGTCTCGGTCAATACAAACGGTGAGGGATCAGGATATAATATAGGCGATCAATTTAAGATTTTAGGAACTACTCTTGGAGGGAAAACTCCTCTAAATGATTTGACTTTTCAGGTAAGTTCAGAAAATAGTGGAGCTGTAACTGGACTAACTATTGTTGGTACTCCAGTCGCACAAGAATATCCAGTACCAATTACTCATACACAAAACGGTGATTTTAAAGTAATGCCAAAGTCAACGTTCGATAACATGATTCAGAATGCAGCACAAGAAGTAGCTTCGAATACAACTGGTTATCGATTGTCATATTCTTTCAATAGTGGTCAGCAAGTAGGAACGGCTATGATAGATACTCGTCTGAAAAATCCCACACAATCTCGAACAAACTACCAAACAGGAGATACATATTATTCACAAAGAGTCCCAACTGGTGGTAGTCAAACACAAGTGAAAACCCATTTCTTAGGAGTTACAGTTACATGATTACATCAGAAAATTTAGTACAGGCTCGTTATGTCGACGACGCAAGAACAACTATTGAGTGCTTGATAACCAATGGAGTTGACGACTTAATACATTCGTTTTTTGTTGTTGTAGATCCTGATAACGTTTATTTCCAACAGCTAATGACTGCGGCTTCTCTCGAACAGATTGACGAATGGTCTACAGAATACTATGCAGCAATTCGTGAAGAGATTGAAACTGTTCACACACAATTAATCGAAGCTGGTAAAGTTGACTATACGAGAATTGCAGGACCAGAAGATACAGCAAAACAAATGGAGTTATTCGCGAATATGATGTTTGCGTATGACTCTGCCGATCCAGATCATCTCGAAAAACTATTTAATTTTAAATTGGAATTGTTCGAACTAGCCGAAGTATCAAATGCAGATTCAGCCACAAAAGAATCAATGCGGTTATCTGATGATCCAGTCGATCTAGTAAAGATGTTATGGGATATTAGGAACCCATAGTGTAATGAAGTAGTTTTACTTCTGGATTAATTTCATCTAAAAAGAAATATTTACCAGGGTATTTACGATTGATATGAGTCAGCCATTCTTTGGTTGGCTCTTTCTCCATGCGGCCGCACCACGTATCTGGTATGAATTTTAATTCAAGTCTTTTCTTTACCATATACTCTACGAAGTTTTCTTCGCCGTTAACTGGACCAGGTTTAACACCGAGATCTATAAAGTATTGTTCCCAAAATGGACCAGTTTGTTTGAACTCATGATATATGTAGCGAACGTCATCAGGATAAAACTTATAGAAACCACCGTTTAGTTCGCATCCAGAAACTTCTTCCCACCAAGATCTCATGCTTAAAAATTCACCACGTTCAATTGGATAATTAATTATGTCCATATAATCATTTACTAAATCAATGTCTATATCCAATACAACTACAGGATCAGGACCTTGCACATTAAAAAAGTTTATCTTATTCCACTGTAGAGTAAATGGTCCATCATGCATGATTTCGATATTCGGTATTTTTTGTCGAATGTTTTCTTCGTACTCTGATCCATACTTATCACCAATCCTACATGCATAAACTCTTACTGCCATAGCTTTTCTACTTCCTTATACATCTTCGCTGCATCATGCAATTCAAAGTTTATAGCGTTATTTGGATCTGTATTAAACACACAGATAATTTTGTCTTCTCTAATCTTGTGTTTAGCTAAATCATCTGGCCAACAACAACCACGATTGAACGAATAATACATTGAGCTTGGTACGAAATCAAACAGATCGAGATGTCGTTGACTAATAAAATTGTCTGATCCACCAGTGTAGATATGATAAATGCGTTCGGCGTATGCTAAGCAGTCAATCCAAATGTGTGCTAACTGCTTGCCTTCCCACATATAGAAACCTCCATTATTCTTCGCACCATGTCTGTGTTTCCATGTTGGTTCTATTTCAAATTGTCGATTGTGCCACCAAGATCTACCAGTTAATGGTCGTTTAAATAATTCTAATATTGGTGTCATATCATTATGTATTATAACGTCAAGATCGAGGGCTATGCGTGTACCCTCTAATCCCCACCCATTCGGCCGAAAGTAGTTAAGCTTTGGTCTGTCCCACAAACGAGGCTTACCGTTTCTCCAGTTTTCTGAAGCAAACATTTCTTGTGGTGTAGATTCTGGTAAGTAAGTTAGAAATGGTAAGACTTCGATATCTCTATCAAGTCCATGAGTATCTTCTGTTTGACAATAAAACTTATGCTTAGTGGGTAAATGTTTCTTGACCATATTTTTGAGTCGATTGACATATTCAGGTCCGTACTTATCACCCCATTTACTGCATAATACATGTATCATTGTGTACCAATAATCATAAATCTTTTATTGTCATGATAGTCATCAAACGGTATTTCCCCGCTGTAGTGGATATTCTTTATGCCTGTTTGTTCTTCGAATTCTTCTATAGAGTTGACACAGTTTACATGAGCATTTTCTTTAGTATAATCATTTGATTGGAAAGCACATAGACCATCGATGGTTATATCTCTCATATGCCACATATGTTCGCAAGAAGTGTTAATAACTATATCAGCTGATATACTTGGCAAGTCAAAACTAACATCAACACATTCAGTTTGAATGTCATGAAACATCATCTTCGCTATCGATAAAGTATCAGAATCGTAATCAATTAATTTTATTTTTTGTATATCGTTTAGATAGTGCCGCAGTAATGGAACAATCAGTGTGCCATACCAAGATCCAAGTACAACGATATTTTTATCTTTAATTTTTGCTGCAGGAGATAGTGATAGTCGTTCGACTAACCAAGATTTGGCAGACATTTGATTTTTTGAATATGATCTCGCAAAGTCAAGCGATCTATGTGGGTATTCAACAGCTATGTGTTGTGCTATACGAGAATATGTCCAAAACGGGATAGGACACTTATGCATTGTTTTTGTAATATGCAAAGCTTTCTCCTCCCAAAACTTGGCCGTTTACGTTACAGCTAATACAGGGATTCATGATACGATTACTCTTTATCATTATATTCCGAAATGATTTAAAATAATCTGATTCCCATATATCATTTATCCATTCGCGATTTACATTACCAAAGACTTGACTAATATTCCAATCATTACTGCACAAACCAACATCACCATTCCAATTCACAAACATCTTGTAAAATGGCAGATAGCATGTTCTTTCTTTCATAATAATCTTGCCATCTTTCCATATCTCATTGCGATTGACTTCGACATCTTCTGGCAAGCCATCGTAATAGTGTTTGTATACACGTTCGATATCGTACTGTGATAAGAAGGATTCGAAATGATCTGTCATATCGTCGTCATACATTGAAACCTTTATACAATTGATTCCAGCGTTAACGAGTATTTCTGCAGATTTTGGATTAAGATAATCTCCGTTCGTTATCAGCTTTACCTGCTTTAATTGTACACCATTTCGAAGTGTTTGTACATAGTTTTTTATCTTTTTATGCAATAAAGGTTCGCCGAAACCTGCAAGTGTTATAGTACCTCTGTAATCAATATGTCGTAAAGAACGGTTGATCGACTTGATAGTTTGCAATGACATCTTTGATTTAGTATTTTCGAAACCTACACCACGAGGACAAAAACTACATGTACGGTTGCAAATGTCAATCAGATTTAATTCTATCGAAGAAAGGGTGTTCCTTGTTAAGTGCATTCTTTGTCACCATACTACGGTTAATCAAAGCCATACGAGCATGATCTTCAAATTCTTTGAGATGAAACTGCTTCGTAAACTTATCATAATCTTTTATCAATACATAATTACCATGTGAAGGTATACACTGATATGTCTTTTCTATATATGCCTTCGTTTGATTCATTCTTTTTACGTGATGTGGTATTTCGTCTAACATACTTACTAGGTTCTCATCAATACCGCCAATTGACACGTGGGCTGGTCTCATATTTTGTAATTCAAGTATAAGCATTTCGTGGCCGATTGCCCAACCGAATCGTATTCCTGGTAGAGCCAAAGACTTACTCATTGTTTTGAGTACGAGCACATCTGGTTGACCTAACTTTACTTTAGGTACTTCGCAAAAATCAGCATAAGCTTCGTCTATAATTACTAGCTTATAGTCTTTCAAGTACTGTGAGTAATCGTCAATCTTTGTTCCATTCGTGCCATGTGGATTTGACAAATAAAGAACATCATAACCGTGTGGTATTTTATAGAGTTTACGACACATCTCAATCGGTTGCCAAGAATTATGATGTGAGTTCATAGACCAACCCTTGTCATGGATTAGTTGCATGATTCTCATGATTAGTTCGCTTAATCCTAATCCTATACAGATCTGTCTATTATAAACTTCGTGATACTCAGATAATATCCTATACGATTTACTTAAATCGCAGTATCTATTCATATCGAATTCGTATGTTGGGATAGCGGCATCAAAGCAAACATTAGTCGATAAATCTATTCGATGATCGTCAATATATTTTTGCTTTGTCCAATCAGGTCTTATATCCAGTGTTTTTGTGTCCATCTGTCTTCTCTCAATTCGTCTTGTTTTTTATCGAGATAAAGATGGACTTGATCGAGAGGTTTATCATATACAGAGTAATCATTCGGAAATCTATGTTCAACAAAGGAATCGATGCCAGTAAAGATATGAGTTATCTTTTCTTTATTGTCGATAAAATATTTCCAAATATGATTCCTTTTAGTGTCAGCGTTCCATGATAACACTGATGAGTTTATAGAACAATAACGTTGTCTGTTTCCAATAGTGTGTTCTTTTAATTCTTTTAAATTCACCCAGTCCGTTTGTATGAACTTCATATATGTGCCAGGCGAGTATAGCTCCGTTATATCACTCATCAGCACAATATCTAAATCGAAGAAGAGTCCTTCCTCTACAAATTCCTCGTCGAAAAGTACCATCTTCGCCCACCATTTTTGTAAGCCGTAGTCTGGTAACTTTATTGTTTTTATATACTTTGGTAAAGTGTCACTGTCTGTAATGCAGTTTAAAGTATATGGTTCATCAAAAGTACGAGATATCATACTTTCGAGTTTTATTACAAACTCGTCGCTATATCGTGATCCTACCTTCACGCAGTAAAAATTCATATCTATCTAGCCATAGCTTTGCATTACGTGTATTGCTATATTTATCAACATTCGGTGTCCCATCAGTAAAATGAATTGCTTTTGGGTTTTCAAATTCATAATAACCTTCGAGAGTATTCCACTCGAGAGGCAACGATCCAATTAAAGAATCATCTAACCATTTGAATTGATGCAAGAATAAAGGATTGCAATCAGCCACAAAAGTAGGAGTTAGTATCTTATTTGCAGGATGACTACAGTTCCAAACAATGAGAGACGACCAGTTCTTACGATCGTACGTTGTCTGTTTCTTGTCATCCATTTTTGTATCAGAATTAGGTGTATAGTTGGGATGCTTGCAAACTAATAAAGCGTACTTCGAATCAATATATTGTAACAAACTACGAGGTTGCTCTATGAAATAGAAGTCACTATCACAATAGATATTCCAGTTACTATATTGCATTTGGTATGGTACTAAAAAACGTGACATAGAAAACCGTGTACTACCTATGTGAGGCAATATCATGTTTCTTGTATATTCTGTATCTTCGTTTATGGTCGACTTACATATTTCGTATTGTAAATCGTAGTCTTCATCATAACCAATTACGCATTTCATCTTCTAGCTCTTCTACACTTACGTTCTTAAATGGTGCATTAAAATAATCTTGTTCTATCTTATCGTGATAATGATCTACATTCCATGACATACCGAGATTGCCATTGCCGTATAAAACAGGCCTCATCTTTCCGTCTAAATACATCTCAAGTTTTGGTTGCGAGACAAGTAATGTTGGAGTATTTGTCCACAAAGCCATCGCTAATAGCGTGGTCCTTTCAGCTACAACTAAGTCAGCATATATCATCCACTCTAGTACGTCATCCCATTTATCTCGATAACTAAACTCTTCAATCCTATAGTCTTTGTATATATTTCCTGGTAAATGTATGCCTCTTGTTTTAACTGCGTAATCGTTAAAACCAAAGTCTGTAGCTCTGTAACTTAACACATATCCACCTCCCCCTTTCCATTGCTTTTCAAATGGCCATAGAGATGTAAATATTTCTGTATCTTTGTATGGAATATCTTCGACAGTAGCAATAGTGTATATTACTTCGAACTCTTTCGGTTGCTTAAAATTTCTTGTAAGAAACTTGAGTCTATCAAGATTCGTTTCTTTGTCGCTTTCCTTAAATTTACCTAACTTCTTCTCATCAACTACGAGTAATATTGACCAACTAAAAGCCACTGGTTGGGCGAGCTCATAATATTTTTGAGCCTTAGCAATAGACATAGCTATTTGAGACCCAGAAACACCGAGATCCCACATATCTTTTATGATAATTGTGTCGTTGTAATTGTAACCGAGAGTTTTAGTTGAGTAAATTATGTTCATTTAATATATTGTCAATCGTTTCATGATATTGTTCAAGTGTTCCATTGTTTACGATATGTGTATCTACTTTGCTTTCTAAAGAAGCCATCAACGAGTCATAGCTTGTTAATTCTTTCATTATCTCTGGCTTTACTAATTGATACGCATTATTTTTTCCAACTAAACGTGGATCGTTGGCACTCTCTAAATTAAAAATTCTTTGAGCTGCGTCATCATTGTCTGCAGTTACTAAGTATAAATGGTAGTTTTCTGGTCTATGATCACAAAGAAAATCTAGAAAGTATGGATCTACTGCATATATTTCATACTCAGTATCTTTAACCATTTCATCAACAAAAAAAGTCATATGATCTTTATATTCATTGATCAAGCTTTCTGTATTATTATTGACATGTGGGCCAGTGATACGTGAATAACCAACTTTATGAGCTAATCGTCCAGTCATATAAATTTCATATGTATCTGCGGTCCTCACACCATATTCATGTGCTCTTTTTCTGAACGTACTTCTACCAGAACCTTGTAATCCACCAATTACGAGTGTCATTAAATCCTCCTAGCCATCATTGTGTCATATGCTTCTATCGTTAGACCAATGAAAAACTGGTATATATTATCTTCGCGAGCGTGTGCAGCATGAATTAGACTTGAATCAAAAATGTAAATCTTTCCAGGCTTGATGTTATTTATATGTTTACCATCCATTTTTAACATCATATTTTTAGATGTAGTTCCCCATAATCTCAAATTCGGTGTTGGTACTTTTACATCTACATGCTCTTTGAAATGACCCATTTTATCCCATTTTAAAATGGCACTTCTACACATATATTCGCCAAATACATCTGTTAATGGTTTCAGTGATTTCATATAAAAAGCTGGCGTTTTCTCACGAATATCGTGGTCAAATAATATGTTATCTTTGTCTTGATACTTTATAAAATGTTCGTCAAGTGGCATACGAGATGGATCGTTTTCTTCATCCATCGAGCCAGTAGTATTAACTAGCGGAGTACCAAATCTTGGATAGTTTGTATGTGTACTTCCCCATTGTGTAAACTCAAATTCAGATATCTCATCTTTGAATGCAACGATGTCAATATCGATATCTGTTTCTACTATCGGTGCAGTATGTAGTTTTCCGTATTGTTCTTCATTTATAGCTGGTTGAGATATGTATTTAAAAACCATTGCCATCAGTTTATCTTCTGGCTGATCTTTTAGATGTGGATGTGTTTTAAATAATTCGTCAAGCGCTTGCTGCATTATTCATTCTCTTCATAAAATCTGATATCGCCTTATTTGTTTTTAAACAAACGACGAAATGTATTCTTGGCTCTTTACTCAAGTTCAATGCTGTATGTTTTTTTGTAGCATCTAATTCATATAAACACCCAAGTTCTTGAGCTTTATGTATCTCATCACTTATAATAAACATGCAATCTTCATTTGTTTTTAGCGGAATATGTAAGCGAGGAGAAACGTCATAATGATATGTATATGCTCTGTTATCAGCTGACAGTGTCATGAATCTACCTCGGCATATATCATAGTCTTTAGATATATCGTTATAAACTTCTTCGACATACGTCCCTTTAAATACATCGTTCATCTGTGTAAAATCATTTTGATCTAAATTGTATTTAGTTAGATCGCCTGATGGATAAATCAAATCTTTGCCAGTAGGGCTAGTAACGGTGATTTGTGGTTTATCAAGTTCTAAACTATAATATACTGAAAGCAGCTTCTCGTGATCGAATCTTTTCTCTAATTTCTTCATAAGTTTGTTCAAAGAATGATATCTTAAAAAGTAATCTTCTTTTTCTTCCCATGTTGTTGACGCCGTGCGGCACTGATGTATTCAGTAATGCTGTCTTATATGTAAAGTCATCACCCATAATATTTATAGGTGCACCACCATCTTCGAGCATATGATTAATAGAACAAGTAGTGTTGTAATCTACATGCGGTAGCAAAAGTCTATTCTCTTCTAAGATATAAAATCTCGGTTGGCCTAATTCGATATCATAAAACTCACAGACTTTTTTTGCCTCTCGCTGACCTATTTCTAAATCATCTCTGCAGATATTCCAACCTGTCGCGACACCATGTTTGTCATCGTTATAAGTACTAAACTCTTTCTTCTCTGCTTCTTCAAGCAAAGCTTTAGTATCAAACTGATAATTTATCTCGAGCAGATTCATGTCTCATCCTTAGTGTATGTTCGTCATACGACATTACTTTTGGGTTCCAATCTTCGAATGTATAATCGTTGAATGGTAAGTAAACCACATTTTGATAGCATGTAGATAATTCACCAGGATGAACTTGTACCAAACCACCTTTGTAGTTTACCCACTTTTTTGAGAACGATTGTAAGGTACGACATAGCATTTTCCACCATAACTGCTGGCCAGAAATCATCGCTCTTCTTTGTTGCATACTGATAAAATACAAATCATATTTTAGTCTCATAATATCTCTGAACGAAGAGTTCAAAACTTTCAAAGTCAGCATCAACTCTTCTCTATGTGACCACGATTTACCACGATCTTTAGGAAAAAGATACCAACGATTCATTAGTCTGGCTACATGCGGTGTATATTCTTTTATACCTGACATCAGGATTGGTTTTCCAGAATGGTCATACTGTACACAGTAACATACTTGATCAGAAATTTTTAAGTTTTCTTTAGTGTAATTATCACGCAACCAATTTTTTTCATCGGAGAGACAAATCTCGCGGACTTTTTCAAACTCTGAATTATCATAGTCAAATATCCATAATTCACCAGCTTCATTCTTTATTCTCTTATCCAAGGTACCTCTGTCCCCTTCAACTAATACTGTATATTATACCATATTTATTAGGTCTTGTAAACCCTAAAATTATAAATAACCTAAAATAACCATAGTATAGAGCGAATGAGGGTGGAGTATGGCCCAGTACGAACAATTTACGATAGACCAGGGATCTGACGTCGCTATCGAATTACACTTAGTCGATCCATCTGGTAATCCAAAAGATTTATCAGCATTTACTGGTGCTGCCACTATGAAGCGAAACTTCAATAGTGATAGCGCAGATACTACCGCATTCGCATTTGCTATAAACACTCCCCCAACGGATGGAATTATAACACTCTCATTGACTAACCAGCAGACTGATGCACTCAGAGCTGGCAGGTATGTATTTGATGCTGAAATCCAATATACTGATAGTAATAATAACGATATTATTGAACGGATTTTAGAGGGAAAGATAGTAGTTTCACCATCGGTTACAACATAGGAAGTAACGATGTCTGACGATACCGCTCAAACCCTTATAGCTCGAGTAATAATCGGGACTCCAATTCGTAAGACCACCGGTGCACAGGCTCAAGGAATAAATGACTTGACCGATGTCGATACTACTGGTGTCCAAGAAGATCATCTCTTACAGTATAATGCAAGTACTGGTAGATGGCAATCTACTCTCAGACCTAATGGTCTCCAGATGTTTGGAGGCACATTCTAATGTCAGCAGATAATCGCTTTTCCATTATATACAGTAATACTACAGGAACAGTTCCTGATAATTTACTGTTTACTGGTGAGTTTGCTTACACTAACGTTACACCCGATTCTGCGCAAGGCGGAAGATTAGCTTTAGGTACCGGTACTTATGGTGATTTAGCTAATGATGTTGTAATTATTGGTGGTCAATACTATACAGATATGATGGATCATGCTCGTGGTCATACTGTACCACTGAGCGCGCTTATTACTGATGCCAATAATAAAATCGATTTATTGAAAGTCGATGATTTAATATTAGATACAAATGAAATTACATCGACAAGCGGTAATTTAATCCTTAATCCTGCTACTGGTCACGTAAGCTTTTCGAGTACTCGCGGTGTAAATCTTGCAGATCCTATCGATAACACAGACGCTGTTAATAAACAATTCTTACGAGCTGAACAAATAAATGTTCGTACTGATGACGCTGTCAGTCAGTTAAATGCTTTCGATCCTAATGACGAATTCAAAGTAACTGGTGGATTTAACTTAAACACAAAAATGCAGGCATCAACTGCAGGAAATATTGACGTTAAATTTAATTTAGATTCTGATGTAGCTGGTTTATCAAGACTTAGAGTAGATAATGTTGACATTAATGGTAATACTATTACCACTACCGCTGGTAATCTCGAAATCAATTCGACTGGTGGTGATATTACTATTGGCGGTAATCTTATCGTAAATGGTACTACAACGACTGTTAATTCTACAGAACTTACCATTGATGATAAAAATATCACACTCGCTTCTGGTGCTGTAAACGCCACAGCGGCTGATTCAGCTGGTATCCACGTTGATGGAGCGAATGCTAATATCTTCTATGATGCACCAACTGACACGTGGAATTTCAATAAAGATGTAAAGGCACCGAATCTAAATGTAAACGGCAGTGTAACTGTCAACGGTCAAATTATCGGTCAGTACGAAGGTTTTGATTCTGACTTCAATGCTAAGTCAACTACAGATCTTAGCGAAGGCAATAACCAATATTATACACAAGCTAGATTCGATTCTGCATTTACAGACAAATCGACAACCGATCTCAGTGAAGGTAGCAATCTATATTATACTGCTGCTCGTGCAGATTTAGCCGCGCGGAGTGCACTCGTAGGTGTAGACGCAGGCGGAGATGGATCATTTACTTATGATTCTGCGACTGGTAAATTTACATATACTGGACCAAGTGCTACCGAAGTACGATCACACTTTGCAGCTCAAGGAGATTTATCTTATGATTCTGCCACTGGTGTGTTTACTATCGATGTTGAAACAGAATACACAAAAGCAAACTTCGATTCTGATTTAGCAGCTACAACAACTAATGGTTTGCCTGAAGGTTCGAATAATTTATACTATACAGAAGCGAGAGCAGATAGCGCAGCTAGACACGCCGTAAGTGCAGCTGGTGATTTATCATACGATCCAGCAACTGGTGTTTTCCAATTTGATGTAGAACAGGTATACACAAAAGCAAACTTCGATTCAGACTTGGATGAAGCACTTGCAAGTGGCACTGGCATTACGTATAATGCAGCTAATAATACCATTAATATCACAAATACTGGTGTTACAGCAGGAACGTATGGATCTGCATCTCAAGTTCCAGTATTTACAGTAAATTCTCAAGGTCAACTCGACTCGGCTGGTGTAGTGACAGTTGCTGGAGTTTCTGGTACATCAATTGATTCGAGTACTGGTGATTATACTATCAATACTGCCGATGGTGGTGCATTTATTACAAGATTGTACGATGCTAATATTCTAAATAATGATGGTAATAAAGCTGGCATTACATGGTCAGTAGGTGGAGCCACAGATCAGTACAGAACAGCTACTAACTTTATCGATTCAGACTTAGAAGAATATACTATACGTGAGATGTTATTTACTAGCGGGAAGCTACGTATTGAAGTTGCACAGTTTAGCCCAGTATTGACAGCAACTGGACAAACAAATCTAAACTTCGACCAAAAAGCTACACAGTTTAGTGTTTCAATCGATAATCCATCTGACTTCTTGACTCGCTTTATTAATAGTGTATCAAGTATAGCACAAACAGATGCATATGTTGGCGCTGTTCTTGGTAATTACGTAGCAGGTTCAAAGAGTGCAACTCCAGCAGGTGGCGTTGATTGGACCCAAGTATTTACTTTTGACTCTGCATCTGGTGCAGCAGTGAGAGACAATAGTACTACGATAGCTGGTGGAACTTCTATAGGAGAAATTACATTTGCTGACGATCAAGGTGTAGATTTTGGTACCACAGCATCATTCACTACTACTTGGCAAACACCGAATGTAGGTATTAGTATGAGTAATCTTTCTGGAAATCAATTCCTCGAAAGTTACTCATCTACGTCTTATACTGTTTCTGTAACAGGCATGAGTTCAGCATCTAACTATACTCATACAGTTTCTCCAACAGGTGGTTCAGTATCTAATACAGCTGGATCAGGTACATTTACTTTTACAACTCCAATACATAAAGATAACGGAGGAGGAAGGACACTAGCATTGAGTACAGAACTTCGTAGACCAGCTGGAGTAGCTACAACTGCATACGCTGTAACAGATACTGCATCTGATACATCACTCAACGCTAACTTCACTTATCCAAGTTTAACAATATTCACTGCTGGTAGTGGTACTCCACCAACACAAGCTGATGTGGTAAACGGGGATCAGTTTGAATCTGATGTTACTGAATTATCAAATCAGACGAAAACATTTACAGGAACAGTGAATAACTCAGATTCAGTACCAAAATGTTTTTGGTTTATGGTAAGGAGCGCAGCATCACAACCAACCACATTCCAGACTGGTGCAAGTTCATCGCTACTTAGTGATGTGACTGCAACAACTGGTACACTCAATTTAGAACCAGATGCCCCACCAACAGGATACGTCGCAGAATCGTATAACTTATACGGTATAACTCTGCAGCCTGGCAACACATATGTGAGTATTAGCTAATGGCAAATTATAACGGACTTACAAGAAATCAATGGCCAGGAACCTGGAGCCCAAATGCTAATCATCCTATCGTACTTGATACCGAAATACGAGGTGGTTTACGATACGTAAGTGGTGAAACAGGTGATAAAGTTTCTGATATCTCAGGTCAGAGACTACAAGATGGTATGCTCATATACATCAAAACTGCGCATGATGGTTATGAAGCAGAAAAGTATTATCGTTATCAATTATTAGCTGGTGAATCTCGTGATAGTAATACTGGTGAAATGCCTAATGCCACCGGTAACTGGGAAATCATGCGATTCCCAATTGATTCTGCTACTGCAACAGATCTTATAGACTCTGCTTATATCAAAGGTATTGCTGACTCTGATTATATCAAAACAGTAACTGGTATTGATGCTGACACTCTCGACGGCCAACAAGGTTCGTATTATAGTGATTATAATAATTTATCGAATAAGCCACTCATATTAGATAATGTTGATGTATCGAATATCATTACAAATGACGTCGATAAAGCATTTGTAGATGCGTTAAATGTTGATGCTGATACACTCGATAACTTAAATAGTACACAGTTCTTACGCAGCGATCAATCAGACTCAATGGT
>Ga0160423_10001556_pt1 | contig 19252 bp, 27 predicted proteins | sample CRUFie14St8metaG_FD_108191 | JGI IMG/M metagenome (GOLD analysis project Ga0160423, IMG submission 108191) | Marine microbial communities from the Costa Rica Dome - CRUD Field 142mm St8 metaG | ecosystem: Environmental > Aquatic > Marine > Oceanic > Photic zone | place: Costa Rica: the Eastern... | reverse complement strand
TCTTTCATATATTGTAAAGCTTTTTCCCAGCACATATCCTTTAATGGGTAAGGTATGGTAATTACATCTTTATCAGCATCCAATAAATGCTTTGCTAATTCTGGTTTGAAAGCTATGTCAGAATCAATAAACAAAAGGTGAGTACACTTGGTTTGTAAGAAAGCAGAAACAATAAGATTACGACCTTGTGTTACTAATGATGATTTAAATAATTGAAACATTATATTTATTTTATTATTCCAACAAAACTTTTGTAACTCTAATACAGATTGTGTGTAATGTATTGATACTTCAGAATGACAAGGTGTACCTACAAATATACTAGTTCTAGGTAAGTTGTTATCAGTTGATTCTCTATTAAACCATATGGGTTCATTTGTTTTCATTTAATACTCCCTCTAGAAATGTGGTCCATTCTATTTTTCTTTTGTTCCAAGAATAAAATTTTTTATAAAAATCTTGTTGCATCTGCAGGTGCTCTTGGCATTTATCTAGATGTAAGTAATCTACAACAGAATCTATTGCATAAGCAAAACACTTAGACATATTTTGAAAGTTTGTATCGTATTGTACATACACAGGCCATTCAGAACATGTCTCAAATAAAGCACCGTTGTTTGTTGTAATCATATGCATCCCTGCACCTAATGCCTCTATGGCTGCAATACAAGATGTCTCCTCCCAGTTATTAGAATATGGAAATATTTGATAGTCAGTAATATGTTTGCATATATAATCGTTTGGGTGCCAACCTTTGTAACTTACATTTTTTAGTTCTGCTGCTTGTGCGTATAGTGATTTATACTGATCATCGTTGGCTTCCATAAATTGATTGCCATATATTTTACAAGAGCTGTATACATCTAATGTAATGTTATCATTTTTTAACAATTGCATAGCACCTAATATTACGTTTAAGCCACGCCATGGTGTTGGGTGAAATATCATTTTTATTGGGTCACCCTTTTTATATTTTTTTCTTTCAGGAAAATTATCTATAGCATTTTTAATTACAGTGCATCTTTCTGTTGGCACCTTATAAAAATATCTAAACTTTTCATAACACCAATGTGAATTAAAAACATACCAGTCATACTTAGTATGATTATCTTTATTTTTAAACCAAGGTGCTAGATTAGGTTGATCGAATGAATTCTGTTGCCACAGAATATTTATTTTATCTTTAGCTAATGGTATTTTTTCTGGAACTGATGTTGTTATTTGAAAGTTACTAAGTAGTTTTGAATCAACATACTTTTCTAGTTGCTTGTATTGTAGCTCTGTACCACCTATTGGCTGCATTAGTCATTCTTACCAAATACGTCTAAAGATGCAACTGTAATTTCTACGTCTTGTTGAAAATCATCATTAGTAGTATCAGTATTGGTATCAGCAACATCAGAATCAAAATGAGCTTTGCTATCATATACTTTACCTGTTCTCTTATTTTTAACTATTTCTTTAGCCTTTGCAGGTAAAACTGGTATTGCCTTACCATCAACTATTTTATATTTTTGATCTGACATACTTCTCCTTCCAATATAATTTTCTCTCAAGTCTTCTTATTCGGTAGTCAAGATTTTCTATCCCTAAAAGCTTTTTTAGTAATCTAATCATCTTTTTTTCATATTTCTTTTTTCAGATTTATTCAATCTTTTTTTATGTCTTCCAGGTCTTTTCTTTCTAGTAGACCCTCTATAATTATTTACTCCAAACTTAGGTGCCTTACCCATTCTCTTGAGACCTATCTATTAAAGCATATGATACAACACCAGTAACCACATTACTTACATCTGCACTAAAAGATACACCATCTCCAGCTTCTAAATTTAAAACGTTTGATACTGCATTTTCAGAACTATCTGTTGTTAATGTTTTTATAAAAAATTGAAATGATGCACCAGCAGATGAATCTACTAAAGCACCTTTTACTTCAACATCACCAGTATGATCATTTGCAAGTGATATTTCTTTTACAATACAAACGCCACTTGTTGGACTTGTAAAAACTGTTTTTACAGATGTTGTATCTAATGTGAATCCTTGATTTTTATATTGTATTGTCATTGCATAAAAAAGTTAAAAGCTTGTTGTTCATTTTTTAAATCTTCTTGATAAGAAGTATTTAATTGTGTCTTAACAGTATCTAAAGATTGAATAATTTGTCTTTGATTTTCTGCTTCATAAGTTGATTTAGGTTCAGGTATGTATGTTGTAATTTTAGCCATTAAAAACTTCCCATTTCATCTGATCCACCAGGGCCTTTAGATCCTGGAGAACCTCCGCCTCCACCACCTGTTTGACCACGGTTTCTGTCAGGTATATTCATATTAGGTTTACCTCTTTCAATCAACCTACTAGCACCCATACCACCTTTTTGTATTGTTATTTGTTTTTGAACATTACTTACATAATTTTCTAAAGCTTTTTGTCTTTCCGCTAATGCTTTTGATTCTCTTTTTTTTCTAGCTTTTGATATTGTACCAATTCTTTTTATAGCACTATTGATAGCACCAGGAGAACCAAATGCAGATATTGCATTATAACCAGCCATTGGCCCTGTTGATATTTGTCCGGTAGGCGTTGTTCCGTAAACTTGGTCTATGTATCCAGCAATACCTTGTTTCATTGGGTCTGGTTTAAACGCTTGACCCAACCCAGACATTAACAAAGGAACTACACCCATTGCCATACTTCCCATTTTTCCAAAAGCTTTGTTTGCCATTATATTCATAAATGTTTGTCTTGGGTTAAATTTTTGTGCAAACCCTTGTGCAATATTTGATATACCACCGGTAAAATTTGGTTGTATTTGTAATGCAGGTATTTCATTAGTCTGTGGTTGCATCGATGAAAACTCATCAAAGGTATATTTGTTTTGAATGTTGGGATCTGCATCTAAATATGCTTGTAATAATTCTTCATTCATTATCTTCTACCATCAGGTTCAACATCTGCTCTAAATGTTCCAAAACGCCAAGTCTCATCAACATCATCACATTGTATTTTAATATTTGCTAATCTACCTCTAATTCTCGTATCTACTTTATCTGTAGTGGTTGATACTACAAAGGACACAGATGTATTTAAAGTTGCAGTTGGAAAATTTTTAGTTCCAATTGTTATATCAGCATTACCTTGTAAATTTTTAAAGTCTGGTAAAAATCTTCTTACATGTAACAAAAATTCACCATCACCATCAATAGGTAAATCAAAATCTCCTGATTGCACAAAAGCAATTATTGCTGATGATGCACCGTTTAAATCAATTTTATTTACACCATCTTCATGAGCATAATATGTTGTAGCACCAAATGTATTAGTAACTCCGTTAATTGTTGGAAATGTTGGAGTTCCTGTTAAGTCATACTCAGTAGCTTGTGGGTTATCATATGTAATAGAATCTGCATATGTTGTTCTAGATAAAGACATAGTAGACCATGTATTCTCTACATAATTATATACAACAGATCTATCTATCTGAGTTGATGGATTACCAACTGGTGTTCCTTTAGGATAAAACCAAATTATTTCATTGTATAAAGAATTGTGTGATGAATAAACGATTTGATTAGAAACATAATTAACACCTAAATTATCTCCATCTGTTTGAAATACAAAATCTTCAACAAGACTTGGTAAAAGTTTTACAGTACCATCATATACAAAGAAGCCTCCAGCCAGTCCCATCCAATAAACTTTACCATCTGCATAAGCAGCAGCATGTTGACCTATACATCCACAGTTTGTACCTACTTGCCTAATACTAAATGTAAAAGGTGGACCAACGAACTGCATGGTATAGGCAGCTTGATCTGTTAATATTAAAATATAATCTTTTCCAGATACGGCAGTAACTATTGTGTTTCCGGTGTCCAGTCTAAATGTTCCTGCAGTGTTTGTTGATAAAGGTGTATATTGATTAAAATTTTCTTGATCACTAAATCTTATAAACATTGGATCTTGTTTATTAGGATCTCCAATAACTGTTTCTGTTCCAAAATGAACAAAGTGTCTATCTCTATCAGAAACTGCAGTAACAATAGATTTTGTAGGAGCACTTGTCATTATAGATGCTCTTTGTCCTAATGGATTGGACGCACTCGCATCCCAAGTAAATGTTTTACCATTTCTTATTGTTGCAGTTAAAATGTCTCCAAAATTATCTAATGCCCAGTTACCTGGATCTAGGATAACTGACGATACAGTTGTCTGTTGTCCCCAACCTATGAATGCAGATATTTCTGTAACCAACGATCCTGAACTATGTGCAGCCGTAGATGATCCTAAAGCTCCTCTGGATATACCAGTCAAATCATTAGATGATACACCAGTGTAAGTAACTATTTCAGCAGTTGCACTACCCAAAGCTCCAACTAAAATTGTGCCTCCAGTAGCGGAAAATCCAGTAGCAGATGTAAGCGTAATACTTGTTCCACTACCACCAGTTCCTGCAGTGTCATTTTGTAAAAGACCATTCAATGTGGTTGTTTGTGCTCCTGACACTTGTCCACCAAAGGAACCTGTGCCCCAACCATAACCAGCTGTTTGTAAAATGGGTCCTATCTCCTCATACGGATTAATAGTGGCTGCACCTGCAGCTGTCATACCCGTGCCTGATTCGACAGATGGCATTGTAACCGTTAAAGTGTCTACGGTGGCCGTTATTACTTCAAAAGTATTATCTGTAAAATCTGTTGTTGCATATCCAGTAGCACCACCACCAGGTAAAGTAACAGCACTAAAAGTAAAATATTCTCCAACAATTAAACCATGCGCTGCTTTATTAACTGTTACTGTTGCATTGTTATTAGTCGATGTAAATGTAGCTCCTGTAATTGCTGTTTGTAAAGGTGTAATATCATAGAACGCACCACCATAATATATAACTAACAATTTAGATGTTCCTATTGCTGCATATTTTCTTCCTTCAAGATCTGTAAAAGAATGTTGTGCTCTTGCTGGACCTGATAAAGTTTTTTGACCAATAGCTGTAAACCCACCAATTTTTTCAGGTTGTCCATATCTAAATCTTACAAAATCTCCATCTATCCATTTACCCTCTGCACCAGATGGTGTATCTGTTTTATCAAAACCAGGAATAATTTTTACATTTGTTAATGCCATTATAATACCTTAATAAATCTATAAACTATTTCACCATCACCACCTATACCACCATCTGTAGATCCTGCATTTACTTGAGCAGCACCTCCACCACCACCTGAACCTCTTGTTCCTGGTCCACCGTTCGTACCCGCACCAGATGAGCTACCTGCTGTACCACCTGCTATATTTGAATCATAAGATGCACCGCCTGAAAATCCATCAATTCTACAATTGTCACCTCCACAATTTCCTGAACCTGATAAAGATCCCGCAGATCCATTACCTGAATCGTTAAATGTTCCCGTAGGTCCAGAAGTTAAAGTTGAAACAGCTTTTGTTTGACCATCAGAATCTCTAAAATTACCAGTAGTTAAAGTTGATGATACTGTTGCAGTACCAGCTGATCCAGCTGTGTTCGTTCTCAATGGTCCTTGAACACCTCCACCTGTACCAGACGATCCTCCACCACCAGTTAATACAAATAAAGATCCGACTGCTGCACTTGATAATGTAGTGCTTGTACCTGCACTTGCAGTTCTAGGTTGTTTAAAATTTGCAGTTTGATTTCCTGCAGCACCACCTGAACCTATTGAAAATGTTAGCGTGTCTCCTGGACTTAGTGAAAAAACTTTATCAGATATATAACCTCCAGATCCACCACCTGCTCCAGCAGATTCTCCACCTGCTTTATCGTAATCTGCTCCACCAGCTGCACCTCCCCCACCACCTACAGCTGCTTGTATGTGTAATGCATTTGCATTTGCAGGAACAGTAAAAGTTCCAGTGCCTGATGATAATGTTACGAAAGATGTAGCTTGAAAAGCTGAAAAAACTAATTTAAATGTTCCACCTACATTTGCATATGCTGCATTTACTTCTTGAAACGTTCCAGAAACATTTCCATAAATTTGTTGAGCATTTTTAAATTCTGTTCCATTGTGAACATAAGTTTCTGCCATTTAATCCTCATTAACTATAGACAAACCATAAATCTCCATCTGCACCACCAGCAGGTGTTATGTTTGTTGTAATTGTAAATTTTCTTAATAATTTATCTGATGTGATAGCATTGTTGCTTATTTTAGCAGTGGTAATTGCAAGGTCACTTACTTTTGCTGTGGTAATTTGATTATCAGAAATTTTAGCAGTCACAATTTGATTGTCTGAGATTTTTGCAGTTGTTATAGCATTATCAGATATAGAAGCAGTGTTTATAACACCACCTAAAGTATCTAATGCTATTTCATTCATGTTAGTTCCATCAGTAAAAGCTAAATGAACTTTACCAGCATCAGTTTGAAATCCCGTGCCAGAAGCAGTTTTAAATGTTAATGTGCTTGAACCATGTGTAGTATTATCTTGAACAATATACATTTTTTCAATACTATTAGGAATAGTTACATTAGTATTGTCAGTTAAACTTCCACCAAACCCTAAAACCATGTTTCTAGCTTGTGATATTGATCCATCCGACATGGCTAAAGCTATTGTTGCAGATGTTACACTAATACTTTCATATCCTGCAATAGCTTGTTCTGCTAATTGTAAATTTGTGTTTGTTTTTGTACCCCAGATACCAGCGTTTTCTCCGGTAGCCATTAGTTCTAGTTTTAAGTCTGTAGAAAATGTAGATGCCATAAATTATATTATATTTTGATTATGCAGCAATATCAACCTCAACCCATACATTAGATACTGTTGTATCTACTTCTGACCAAGCTATAGATCCTACAGTTCCTACGTTTAATGTCATATTTTGTCCTGTAACATCAACAGGTGTATTTAATTCTACAGTAACACTATTTAATGCCATAGTAGTATTGAATCCTGTTAGCTCTACATCTACGTCAATAATTGCTTCCTCTTCACCTAAAGTAGTAGTTATGGTTTGACCAGATAATTCAACAGATCCATCAATGACAAATGAAACAGAGCCTGTGCTCATGTTCATATTATTTGTTGTAACATCAGCAACTATTACAGCGTCCACAGTGCCTGTAGACACATTCATATTTACACCTGTTAAAGATACAATTGGTGAGCTTGTAATTGATAGTGTACCCGTGGATACAGATATAGCTTCACCTTGAACTACTTCAGTGACTACATCAGCCCTAATACTAAACGGACCGATTGAAGTGGTCATTTGTTCACCAGTCAATTCGATGTCAGGGTCTACTTGTATTTGTCCGGTGTTCGCTGTTGCTTGAACACCAGTAAGTTGTACTGATCCAGAATTAGTTTGAGTAATATTCCCTGCATTAGCATTAATTTGTTGACCCGTAACTTGTACAAAAGTTGTCGGTGTCCCCAATGCTGCTATCGCATCTTGTGCTATTGCTACAATTCCTAGTCCCATAATAAAATAAGTGCAGGGGGTGGTGATTGGTGGTAAACCCCCCACACAAGTGGATTATATCATCTCTTAAACCAAGAAGGAAGACCAAGATGTGGTCTTTTATCGAACATATTATCTTTAGCTCCAGGTGTTTTACGGTTATTGTAATGTAAAAATACTTGGACACATTGTTTACCTTTAAATTTTTCTCTCCAGTGTTCTAACTCACATCCAGAATAAACTAACATATCTCCTGGTTTTAAATCTATTTTGATGCCTTTTTTACCAACTTCTCCAGATGGTTCTAAATATATTGGCCAGTCATCACCAGCTAAATTCATAGTAGTAGATATTTCACAACTAAATCTATCTTTATGTCTTTTGAGTTCATCACCTTTTTTATAAATTCGTGCATAGGTGTATGCAGGATATAATTTTAATCCTGTTGCTTTTTCCATATCTGGTTGGCATTTAAGCATTAAAGTTTCCATAGCCATATTTGCATATTGAGAATACGTGTTAGGAATCTGTTCATTTTCACCTTCATAGTAACCAATGATTGTTTCAAAAGGTGAAAAGTATCTTGATGCTTTGCAAGTATCATAAACTTGTTTTTGCATTAAAAAGTAGTTTGCAACAAATGCAGCTAAATCTTTTGATATTGCTTGACGGATAACTGTATACTTTTTCTTTTTAAACATCTTTAGCCATTTCTTTTGGCACAGCTTGTATATTCCAATGTATAAACCTAAATGGTTCAATACCATGATCAACTGCAAATTCATGTTCTAAATAACCTGGAAATACAATTAATGTTCCTGGTTTTGGACGTAAATGAAATTGTTCGTGACCTGGCCATACACCTTTTAAGTTTGGTTTCATGTGCAGTTTAGTTGTTCTTGCACCTGTCCTTGGTTCATGAAATACAGGATAAGAAGTTTTATCACTACATTTTAAAAAATAAAAACCTGATACGTGTTGGTTCCAATGTATATGTGCTGAATGATGACCACCACCTTTTTTAGCAAACTCTTGTACCCATAACTCACTAAACAAAGTTGTGTATTTTGACATGTCATAACCTTGATGATCTAGATACTCCCAAGATTTTTGACCAACATAATTTCTAAAATCTAAAAAATCATTATCAGCTGTGAGTGGTGTTGAGTGATATGATCTTCCAAAATCCCCGTATTTTTTTATATATGCCTTTTCTCTTTTACGAGCATCAGTAATATATTTATTACTTGCTTTATTTAATGAATTAACAAACTCTGGTTTTTCTTCACTCCATATTACAGTTGGAAAATACGTATTTATAAACATTATTTAAAAGGCCTCCCTAAATGCCATACCACAAGACTATATCTAACTCCAGCAGTAACTGGTTTTACTCTATGCCAAACAAAACTAGGAAATACAATAATAGAACCTTTAGGTAATATTTCTTTACATTGCACTCTATGTCTTGATTCGTCACGCATATGAGGTTCATAGTTTTTAAAATCAAATTCTAACTCACCACCTTTGTATTCTATACCATCTGTTAGTTGACATGTCATAGATAGTTTTCTGATTTTACCATGTTCAGGTGTATTTGGCTTATCATAAGGTTTATCCCAACTATCACAATGCCAATCATAGTATTGATTTAGTTTATATTTTGTAAATTGACAAGACTCACTTCTTTCCCAATCAAAATTCCAACCTGCAGCTCTATTTGCTTCATGAACGTATGGGTGTAATTCTTTGTATATCCAAGTATCATTTAGCCAAACTAAGTCAGAATTTCTTTTCTTTTTTAGATCTAAAACTTCTTGTTTATTTAAGGGTTTTTTATTTAAATCTCTATCTCTACCATACCCTCCAGTTATAGCCATTTGCTCTTTTTGTGAGTTAGCATATTGTATTACCTCATCACAAAATTTAGATGTTAATGCACTTTTAAAATACCAATAATAATTAGTTAAATTCATAATCTTAATTTTTAAATATATTCATACAATATGGTTTGTACAAAATTTAAATTATCTTTTTGATTATTTGTTATGTAATACATATTAGTTGATGGAAACATGATAAATTGATTATTAGTTAGTGGTATGTCCCAACTTCTTCCTTTACGTCTATTATCTTCATAATGTATTCGAACCATACAATCTTTTACATTTACACCATAAAGTAATGTAAAATCTGGAGAATTTCGTAAATCGACTGGATCTACATTTATAAAAGGTTGTGATATTTCTTTAGGTTTATAAAAATTACCAAAAGTATCTTTGTTAATTAAACTAAACTGATATTCTAAATGCACATGATCTCGCATATATGTATTTAACATATCCCAAGTTTTAGAAAATGGAAAAGGTGTATTAGTAATATTAGATGTTAATATGTCGTTTTGTAATTTATCTCGATCAATGTCCCAATTTTTGGGCATTGTTACATCACCATAATATAATGCTATTTCAGATAAAACTTGCTTTTGCATACCACCACTTATGCCATAAGTTATTAAATTAAGCTATAGAATTTTCTAAATCCCAAGATTGATTTTCTTCATTCCATTTATAAAGCCAAAGATGAGTATTAGCATCATTTTGAGATTGTTGCTCTTCTGTCAATTCTGGAGCATCTCCAACAGGAGACTTCCAAGTTGCAGTTGCAATGTCTTTTACCCAAGATGCATATGGTTTTTTAGGCCAAAAGATTTCATTATCCTCATCCCAAGTATAACCTATACCTGCATAATTACCTCTAAAAGGTGTTCCATCTTTTTTGTGTTGGTTAGCAAATGTGTTATAAGATGTTTGAATCCACATTTGTGAAGGCCAGTTGTTGTGTGTTTCTAACCACTGTTGACCTACTTTTTCGTCTTCAATACCATCAGCATTTAACATCTTATCGTTATCCATAGTCAATACTTGAATAACTTTTCCGTTAGCTCCTAGTTTTGCAAAATGTGCCATAATTAACTCCTATTATATATTAATCTTAATTACCATTCAACCTATTGAAACTTGTACCTTATTATTACAATTCCTGAACCCCCAGCTGCTCCACAAACACTTCCACTAAAGTTACCACCACCGCCACCACCTCCAGTGTTAGCTGTTCCAGCAACTGTTCCTGCACCACCACCGCCTGGACCTCCTGATCCAATTGGACCACCACCTCTGTTATCAAATCCACCGCCACCTCCACCACCTCTTAATGTTGGAGTTCCATCAATCGAAGTTGCAACACCTGCACCTCCTGGACCTGCAGTATTTCCAGAACCGTTAGTACCTACGGCTCCTATACCGCCACCTCCACCCGCTGAGCCTAATGGAGCTGGAGCAGCAGTTCCACCGTTGTTACCTTGTGATGGAATTACTGGTGGTGTATTACCTGTGCCTCCTGTGCCTGTAGTTGGTGTGGCTGGTGCGCCTCCACCTCCTCCAGAACCTCCAGCCATAACAGGAGGTGAAGTACCGTGTCCTCCAGAACGACCACCACCAGCTGATGTTATACTTGAAAAAATTGATTCTGATCCTTGCGTACATTTAGCTCCTCCACCACCAACTGATATAGGGTAAGCGGCAACAGGAACTGTTAAACCTCCTGTAGCAGCGGTAGGACTAGCTGTGTAAGAACAAAGTGGAGATTTTGATTCTCTGTAACCACCGGCTCCACCGCCTCCACCTCTACCTGTTCCACCACCTCCGCCACCTGCAATGACCATATAAGAAACTGTATTAGATCCTGCAGCATTACCTGCATTTGATACACAAAAAGTTCCTGGTCCAGTAAAAGTATGTACTTTAAAATTTGTACAAACGGTCGAAACTGTTCCACCTGTTGCTGCAATAAAAGATGCTGTTGATGCGCTACTTTGTGAACCATCATCAGTCACAATCCAACCCTTTGTAGAATCTATAAAAATTAATGTTGCTGCTAATCCATCTACGTTTAATCTTGCATTTGAGGTTGAACCACCTATTTTGTCAGAGCCATTTTGAATTAAAACTACGTTGTTTGTTCCAAAATTTGCTGCATAGTCGGCTATAGCAACCACTGCTCCTGCTGTTCCTGCTGGTAGTGATACTTCAACTTCATCAGAGGAAGTATCTACAAAATACCCTTCTCCAGCTACTGCTGTAAAATCTCCTGTTTTAACTGTTGTTGTCCATGATGCAGAACCTGTTGCACCAAAGCCTGTCGCTGTACCACTATTAGTTATAGTTGCACCTGCAGGAATAGAAATCGTTGATCCTGCTCCACCCAATGTGGTGTTAGCACCTGCCGGTATAGTTATAGTGTCTCCACTATCTCCAAGGGTTACCGTTGTACCTGATCTTGGACTAATCTTATTTACTTTTACTTCACTCATAATTATGCTTTTTTATACCTTATTATTACTACACCAGAGCCACCACTGCCACCTGAATTACAAGTTCCTACTCCGGCTCCACCACCGCCACCTCTATTTATTGTTCCGTCTCCACCGTCTTGATTAGGATTTGCTCTTATTCTTCCTGAGCCACCAGTGCCACAAGGACTTCCTGCACCACCACTTCCTACACCAGGCATCTGATTTGATCCACCGCCACCACCAGCATAAGAAAGAGGGGTACCTGTTATAGATGAAGAAACACCAACACCTCCTGCTCCAGCTACATTAGGAGTTTGACCTTGGCCTCCAACACCTCCAGCTCCACCACCACCAGCTCCGGCTCTTATTCCTGGTCCTAAAGATGGAACTGCATTACCACCATCATTTCCTTGAGGTGGAGTTACTGGTGGAGTGTTTCCACTTCCTGCTGCTGCAGGTGGATTGTTTCCTGATCCACCACCGCCTGAACCTCCTGGGTTTCCTGCTGTTGGATTACCTCCTGGATGCCCTGAACCTCCTCCAGCTGATGATTGTCCTAATGCACTTGAAACATTTCCTGGAGCTTGATTAGTTGGTGTACCACCATTAGCGTTAGTCCCTCCAGCTCCAGCACCTACTACAATTGGATATGACTGTATTGAAACAGTAATTGCTGAACAAGCTGCTGCTAAAGGACTAGCTGTATATGGAGTTATAGAATTATTTCGACCCTCTCTAAATCCTCCTGCTCCAGCTCCAGCAGCTGATGAACCAGCTCCTCCATCGCCACCGCCACCACCACCAACAATTAAGTAAGCTACTGCATTATTAGCTGGTGTAGGAGATAAAGAGGTAACTTGAAAAGTTCCTGGCCCTGTAAATGTATGAATTCTACAATTTCCTGAACAAGTAACTGTTCCTCCTGTTGCTTGTATAAAAGGTGGAGTTCCTGTTTCTGTGTCCTCTGCGTTTTGAACATTAATCCAACCTTGTGTGCTATCAACATAAACTAAAGTTAATGCTTGTCCTTCTGTATTTAAAACTAAATCTTGTGCAACACCACCAATTTTATCCGAACCATTTGGACTAATTGTAAATGTGTTTGTTTGAAAATTTCTTGCATAATCAGCGAAAGCAACAATTGCCCCTGCAGAACCTGCAGGTAAATTTGCTGTTATTGTGTTACCCGTAGTATCTATAAAATAACCTTCACCATTAACTGGTGTAAAAGTAGAAGCTGTTTTAATTGAACCTGTTTGCCAATCAACAGAACCTGATCTACCAAATCCTGATTGAGATGCACCTGATGCCAAAGCAACTGTTACTCCCGTAGTACCTAAAGTTTGTGTAGTGCCACATTTGACAACCATGTTGTTGCCGCCTTGATCTGTTATATTATCTACTTTAATTTTACTTGTCATAATTATTGAAATTTGTACCTTATTATTACTATACCTGATCCTCCAGTACCACCAGAATTACCTGGTGCTCCTCCTCTTGGTCCACCATTACCTGTATTTGCTGTTTGTGGTGTACCTGCTGGACCTGATGTTGGACCCCCATCTCCACCTGTTGCTCTCGCTGTTGGTGTACCATTAATGCTCGAAGTTGCTCCAGTGCCTCCAGAACCACCTGAACCTGGGGCCGCATCGCCTCCAGCGGCAGTTGCTCCACCACCTCCACCAGAAGTGCAACCAAGACCACTTCCTCCTGGATTACCTTGAGGCGGACTTACAGGGGGTGTATTCCCTGCAGCACCTGGACCAGGATTTGTATTTGCTCCTCCACCAGATCCTCCTGCACTTCCTGTGCCAGGGCTACCACCACCATTGTTACCATTTCCACCACCTGCTGATGTTATTGTTGTTGTTCCAGTAAAAACTGTATTAGAACCTGATACACCCGATGTGCCACCTGCACCTATAGTTACAGGATAACCTGTTGCTGCAACTGGTAAAGCAGAAACACCTGACCCTAGAGGTGAAACTGTGTAACTTCCTGATGCTGTGCCTGATGATTCTCTATATCCTCCTGCTCCACCACCGCCACCAGCATTTGTAGAACTTCCAGCTCCATCACCACCTCCACCACCTCCAGCTATGACTAAATAATCTATTGTATTTGAACCAGCAGCATTACCAGTAGACGATACACAAAAAGTCCCTGGACCTGTGAATGTGTGCACTTTAAAATTTGTACAAACAGTTGTTACAGTCCCACCAGTTGCTGCAACAAAACTTGCTCCTGCTTCAGTGTCCTCTGCATTCTGGACATTGATCCAACCTTTTGTATCATCTACATAAACAAATGTTGATGCTTGACCATCTACATTTAATTTTGCACTTGCTGCTGTCCCACCAATTTTTTGTGATCCTGCAGGAGTTACTGTAAAATTATGAGTAGCAAAATTTCTAGCGTAATCTGAAACTGCAATTATTGCTCCAGCAGTCCCTGTTGGTAAAGTAAGTGTTAGTGGACTTCCAGAATTTATAAAATATCCTCTACCACTTACACCACCAAAACTTGCCGTTTGAGGAGTTGTTTCCCATTTTACAGCTCCTATACCACCAGAAAATGCAGCACCTGTTCCTAATACTACAGTGTCATTATTAGCACCTAATGTTAAAGTAGTTCCGCATTGTGGTTCAATTGTATTTACTTCTATTTTTGACATTACACTATTACTAAAGTCCCTGTTATTGTTTGTGTTCCTGTTATAGTAACCGGTCCTGCTAGAACTCCTGAATCTAAGGTTTGATCTTGTGAAAGAGTTGATGATTGATTCATCACAAAATCTTGTGCTGCCATTCCAGGTGAAGGTGTTCTATTAGCTGGTATGGTGCAAAAAACATCTTTTGTTCCTGCAGAAAAATCCACTAAATTATTGGAATTAGTTGAAGATAAAACGGTTTGTCTTGATAAAGTATCTGGACTAGCATCTGTAACAGTGCCTATACCAACTTCAAATTCATTGTTACTTGCAAGAGTAATACAATAAAATGTTTGATTACCCGTTCCAATACCTGCAACGAATCCTATAAAGTCTTGAGACGCACCTGCTAAATTAATTGTGCCAGTTCCAGTTGAGGTTGTTGTCTCTTTTACTCTATCATTAATGACAAGAGCCATCTAACCTCCTTAACTACTTATTCTTAAAATTGCATTAGTAGAATTAAACGTTGGAAACTGAACTGTAAAAGTTCCTGCTGTTGCAGTTTTATCTCCACCAAAATCTAATACTGCCACAGCTTTATTACTGTTTGATGTATTATAAATTAATGCTCCTCTTGCAACTAATGTGACACCTGTAAAAGATAATTCTGCAAAATCTACAATTGCAACTGTTGTATCTAATGATGTTTGCTGACCAGTTAATGCTCCACCACCTGAAGTGTATTGACCAGTGTTACCAACTTCTTGTGAAGTTGTAAAAGATGTAGTTGCCGCTGATAAATTTGCTGAACTGTTATAAAGTGCTAATTTAAAAACGTCTCCGCCTGATTGAAATTCATGTCCACCCTCTAAGAGTTCTTTCTTAAAAGAGCTACATACTGCTTGTGCTATTGCCATAATTTTCTCCTTAATAAATTGTGTTTGGTGATGGAGAATCAATTTTAACTCTTGGTACCCCATCATCATATTCAGCCCTTCTACGTCTACCCATTTGCTGCATCGCAAAGGCCTGTATAGCTTCATTATACCTAGATTTATACAAATTGTACATATCCTGCGGTCCTTTTAAAAAACTATAGGCCTCTGTCAAAACACCATATAAAAGCATAGCATCTTGATAAGTTGATAAAAATGTAGTTGTGGTAGATGTAAAATGTGGTGGATCAATAATATAATTTAATTGCACAGCATATGCTTGATCAGGAATAGGTGCTACAGCAATATTGTTTTCGTCCCAATTTGCATAATATTTTGGCTGTCCAGTTGCTCCAGATCCATTAAATTCAGATATAAAACTAGTGTCTTTTTTCTCCATATATGTTCTAGCTGAAGACAACGATGAAGATGCAAAAACTTGTAATGATCTAATGACTAAAAATGCCGATGGCATTGTTAAAAATTTTTTATCAGCATTAAAGTTTGAAGTTGCATATTTTCTAATATCATCATAATCAACTTTACCAGCAACATCTAATTCTGTATGTCTAATAAATTGATCTATCAAAGTATCAGATAAAACATTAGAATCTACTTCCGTATAACTTCTAACTTGAGCTAAAAAATCTGTATAAGTAATTGCCATTATGTAGTTATTGTAACCTTTCCTATAGTTATATCCATTTGTCTTTTATTATTTTTTGCAGAGGGATCTTGAGGAACCATGCTTGAAACTGTAGTGGTCATACCATTACCTGTAAATTCTGTTTGGTTAACACCAAAACTAAACTCACCAGGTAAACTTAAATTTACTATTGTCATCATTTTACCACCTGAACTTGCAACTGTAGTATCATCAGGTGCAAAAGTAGGATTTAAACTACCAATAGTTTGTGGCTGTTGAAATTTTTGTACTCTACTATTTTGTAATGCAATAGCATCTGCTGTATTGTATCTTCTTTGTATTTGCGGATGTTTTGATTCAAACTCAGAAATATGAACTAATGAACCATTCCATTCTCTTACCATTTCAGTGTATGGAAAAGCTTGTCCTGATCTATCTGATATTGCTAATGATCTTCTACCTGTTGCGTATTTTGCCATATTAACTTACCGTTGGATAAAATGATTGTGGTGATAAGAATGTAGAAGTTCTTTGACCATCTTCGTCAAGAGCCCTTTTTAATTCATCCTCATAAACTAATTTATTTTGTTGTACAAGTTGCGGACTTTTTTTCATTGCAAGATAATATGCAAGTCCTGCACACATACATGGCAAAAACCTATAAGCAACATCTGCTTCATTTGTATAAGCTCCTGCATCTTCTATTCTATTAATAGAATAATATTTTAAATGTGTATAAGTGTTTAAATCTGGTGTGATATATAAAAATATTTTTGGTAATGTTTCTCTTTTTACATAATATTGTGATGGTTGACCTGTAGCTCCTTTGTTAGGTAAAGCAGCATACGCTGATCTATCAATTTTGGTTAAAGATACATCTGTTCTTTCTCCAGTGTTATTTGCTGATGAAGATACAAAAGCTTCTAATACATCATTAACATTTGAAGCAGTGGAATACTCTGCTTGTCCTGATACAAGTGCTATAGTATTCAAACTTACTTTCCATAAATGAATACCTCTATTACCCCACTCTGCAAAAAGTAAATTTAAACTTCTTCTTGCTGATCTTAAATCATATCCTGAGTTAGTTGTAATACCACATCTCTCATAACCCTCTTGAATTATTTCATCTATATCAAGATCAAAAGCTGTAGTTCCTGACGTTGCCATTATAATATATCCTTATAGTAATCTGCTAAACCACCTTTGTTAAATTTTTGCATACCACCTTTAGAATTAAGTTTAATATTTTTTGCCTTTCTTTCAACAATAGCTTCACCTTGCTTTCCTATTTTCTTTTTGTATGCTCTTAATTTTCTATAACTTCTAAGACCTTGAGCAGCACCTTTTCTTTGAACAGATCCTTTTGGTGCTTTTCTTCCAGATTTATATAAAAACTTCATCATGTCTTGAAGTATGTCTGTTTTAGATCTTTTCAAATCTACCTTAAATAATCCTTTAAGCATTTTTTTATCAGCCTCTGATCTCGTAGATTCACCTTTTTTATACATTTTTTTTAATCTTTCTTTAACACCTTTAAATAAAGCTTTGCCTGGTTCAGATCTGACTGCGCCTCTAATTGCCGTACCTGCTAAACCACCTGCTAATTTTTTTTCAACTTTAAATACCATACCAACTGGTTTGATAGTTACAGACTTACCTTTTTTCATACCGGGTAATTTTGGTTGAGTTCTAATAATTTTACCTTTTTTCTTTAGCTCAAGAAATTTTCTAAATTTTTTATTTTTTCTAGCAACACTCTCAACTATCGGATTTGTATCAATTCTTTTTAATGTCATTATTTAAATCCTTTTAATAATTCACCATAATACTTTTCATAACTTTTATTTGAAACATATTTATTATCAATTGTTGATTTAATATAACTACCAGTATATTCCTCTGGTTTAATTTTTGTTCCTGGTGCTTTTGATGTTGTTTCTGAAAATGCAGCTCTACCCATTGCTGCTTTTGTTACTGGCACACAATTAGGCACCATCTTTTTGCCTTTTTTCTTCATACCTTTTTGGACGTAACCGTCCCAACAAGTTCCTTGTTTATATGCCATAGTCCTCCTTTTTAGCGGCCGCTTTGAGAATGATTTGTTTCTCCTTTTTGCGGTTGTACAACTTCTTGGAGTCTATCACTTTTGATTGATATGTTCTAGACCTTACGGCTTTTGCGTAAGGATTCTTTGGCTTTTTTTGCAATGCTGACAACTCCTGATTTACCCATTACTTTTGCTCTTTGCTCCATAACAGTTAAGATCTGTATCTTTCTTGCAAAAGGTTTATTGACTCGTCTTACTTTTGCCACAGTAGCTCTAGCATCTGCTGGACTTGCAAATTTTATTCTTACTGTATCTTTAGGATTTTCGTCTGTATATAATCTTCTATCTGAACCTTTTGGTTTTTTACCTGTGCCTTTTTTTGGATCTCTCATACTAAATCTCTTGCATTACCTATTATTGGTTTATATTTAGTTTTACCCTCAGATTTGTAAGCCCATAAATATGATGCTCTTGGTTGATCTGGTATCCAACTACAATGTATCCATCCGCTGTTAGGCTCACCTGGAGTGTAGAACTCGAGTATAAGCTGGTCATATGGAAGAGTCTTATGTATCCAATCAGCTAATTCAACATTATCTACGCCTGGACATTCGAAATCTGCGGCTTCAGCACGGGCATGTTGTGAGTTTATAGAACTACCAATCGCAGCACATAATTCTGGACTTCGAAAACCGCTCGTCACTTTAACTCTACCAAAATGATCACGTACTGGCTGTAAAATATTTTCACATAATAATTTTAATTTTTCTACTTGATCAGCATTAGGGTTGTTATCAATACCCCTCCTAATTGCAGTGTCAGATTTAGTAAGCTCTAACAAGCTAAAGTTCCGTGTTAAATTCATTTCTTCTCCTTTATTTCATAAAACATTTTGTCAGTATCTTCTGTAATCCAGTCTTTATTTTCAACAGACCAATAAGTAGTTTGGACTTTATAGTCAGGCCAACTGTTATCAGTAGTGTAGTTAGCAACATCCCACAAAATACGATTATTAGGCTGAGCTGCAAAATTGCCGTTATCAAGAGCCAATATGTGTGCACACTTATGTTCTTGAGGTATTTCAGAATGTTCACAGTCGATTTCATTAACTTCCGGAGAACCCCAATCAATTGTAAATAAATATTCTCCATTATAAAATTTTTTATC
>Ga0160423_10001555_pt1 | contig 19264 bp, 21 predicted proteins | sample CRUFie14St8metaG_FD_108191 | JGI IMG/M metagenome (GOLD analysis project Ga0160423, IMG submission 108191) | Marine microbial communities from the Costa Rica Dome - CRUD Field 142mm St8 metaG | ecosystem: Environmental > Aquatic > Marine > Oceanic > Photic zone | place: Costa Rica: the Eastern... | reverse complement strand
TGCAGCAGTGGTGTGATGCGAACGACTCCGCGATCCTATCGGTTGATGGGATGTTCCTTAATTTTGCCCGTAACCATCTTGCTTCTGGCGGCGGTGGCTTCGCGGAACCTGCACCACCGAAAGCGGATTGGTTATTCTGGATCGACTCTGACATCCATTTCACGATTGAGCAGATAGAGGATCTGCTTACTATAGACCCTGAAAAAAAGTTTGTCACAGGGTGGTATCGGTCATCAAACAATGATCTTGTAATGGCCGGTGATTGGAATGAGGACTTTTTCCGAAAGAATCACCATATGCCGTTTTTGTCCGTCCAAGGACTTAATAAGTTAGCGAAGACAAATCCAGATAGGTTGTTTCCTGTAGACTGGTGCGGGTTTGGTTTTACCAAAGTCCACCGCTCAATATACGAGGCGATGGACTATCCTTACTACACTCTCAACGGGTTTGATATTGACGAGACCGTTTACCGGCACAAGGAGGGTAAATTTAGAGCAAAAGACCTAGTTTTTGAGGATATTAGCTTTTGTCAAAACTGCTACAAGGCTACTGGGATACGCCCATATGTGGTCCCACGGATCAAGGTTAATCACTTGAAAAGTGCCTTCTTTTAAATATACTCGCTAGGTGCCTGTATCTAGGAACCAGCCAAGCCCGCAGAGACAATCTGCGCTGACCTTTGTGTCACCAAAGGTATCGGATTTATTGTTTTTTGAGACTGTAGACGCTCAGAAGATTGGCAAGACTCCTACAGAAATAACGGCCAATATACCTGCATACGGAACCTCGCACCCGGATTCCGACAGCTACCCAGACCACATCTTGTGCTTCGTTCGTCAATCCGACGCGAACGGATTGTTTTACGAGTATTACTATGCGGCCAAACGCACTGAGCAGGACAAATACAACTTTGAGTTTAGCCAGGCCGATCTCGGAGGAAACGACTATGATTCGGTAGTAAGAACTTACGTTACCCTGCGGTCAGATTTTTCTGACACGGACACGGCGCACACTGCCGGAACCCCGATGCCGGATGCCGAGAACAAGTTTTCGGATGACTATATCTTGATGACCCGACAGCAGCGTCGGATCGGGGAACAGCAGCTCGACGCGGTGTTTGTTGTTGAGCAGCGGGTTTACATTAAATACGAGGACAAGGTCTCGTTTAACACGGACTTAGAGTTCAACGACGAGTTAAAAACGACTGAGATTTTGGCTTTTGTTTCTAAGACCAACGTGCCTACGGCCGCGACAAGCCCGATAACATGGGCGGCTGACTCGGCGTCCACTAGAGCAAACTGGGGAGTAAAAGTAGAAGTCGCCTCTAGTCCTGAGACAGAAGACGGCGTATATAACTACGAGGTAGTCCGGTTATCTAATGATTGGTGGAAGATTACCAAGCAGCAGATTGTAGGATCAAATTTACTTGCTGGGTATCAGTACAAAACGAATCAAAATTACTCTTACCCCGCAGAACTGATTGGATTTAAGTTCACGACTATCAGCCGTAGAGACGGAGCTACTCAGAACTCTGTTACTGCCCAAGAGAAAGACGCTTTTTCAGGGCCGATAAAAATGACAGTGACTCGACGCTGGTATAAGGATTCGACTGAAGCGGACGCCGCGCTTACTGCTTTCGGTGATGTTGATACGTATAAGCCTCGCAGTGGTAGTTACTCTGGTGCGTTATTTCGTTTGAGTTACTCGAATGTTTTGACCCGCCCGTTTACTCTGATTGATACTGTCGGGACGAATCATCCGACCTTTAAGCCTGGCGCATACGCATCAAATTTCTTTGAACAAGGCAGCACCCCCACCGCCCAGCCTACGGGCACGGTAAACGTAGCGGCTAGCTCACGACCATTCAGAGGGGGTTTTCTTGTCGAGACTGTAACAGGTGAGATTCCTTAAAGATTATGCCGGTAGAAATTGAGTCCGCAGGCCCTGCGCCGGAATCGAACACTAACTATTCAGACGGTTCTGTAGACGCTTCTAGTGAAGCTCCAGAGAATGACGGCCCACCGGGACCGTTGTTGCACCGGCCCCATGCATTCGCGTTGATGCACGGAGGGGAGACCGGAGCCAAAGTTGCCTACGGGGAACTCCACTGGGCGATTGATGTCTTGATTGCTAATTTTAAGACAACGACCATTTCTGTTAACGACCATTGTGATCACAAACATGAGCCCCACACAACCTCTAACCATCAGCACACCATAACTAGTGATACTCACGATGGGCATACACATTCTAATACTGCGACCGCTAGTTATGGCAAAGAGGGCAGTGGAGGGAACACGGGAGATATCTACACAGATGCAGCAGATAGTTCGGGCACTGCGGCACAAGGATCTGCCTACACCCACAAGCACGGGGGGCTTACAGGGTCTAATGGCTCAGAGACATTAACACACTCAGGTGTCAAAGACGTAGCTGACGGCACATCAACGGCTCCTGATTGTGTTCTTAAACATAGTCTCACTGTAGACGGAGTTAGTCAGAGCATAGGAGCAAGCGTCACAATAGAGCACGTTGATTCGATGGGGCAGCAGGCGATTCCTGAGATAACGCAGCAAATTCCCAATATAGATACGGAAGATGGAGACCCTATGACTAGTCAGATACCAAACGAATATTTCCAACTTACTGGTTACGGGGACATTTATTTGGTTTGGAAAGTGGACCTTGAATTAAGTCCTGTAGTGCAAAAATGTTGGGTGCAAGTAGGTGATCCCGGCACCTCCCCTATATCTGGTACAGGGATTGGCAGTGCAATTACTGATAGGCTCGATGATGATCCTGAAAATAGTAGCACGGAAGGGACCTACCGCGTAAAGCTCGGGTCGGTAACCAACGATAATAGGATCAAACAAGAAGTGTCTTCAGATGTTTGTTGGCGACCTGTCGTCCTTGATAGAACACACTCATAATTCAATACTTTGTAAGGGGGCGCAATCTTGACCCTTGATCCTATATTTGATAGGTTTGGGCATGGCTACCCTTACCGTCCAGGGCGTAACCGAAGCTCTCCGATCTGTATGTGGGTCTCCTGCCGCACAAGGCATTGAAGGCGCACCTATTTTTAGGGAAGAACTGAACCTTGCGCTCCCCCGTTTGTATAATATGGGGATGTGGAGAGATTTATTATTCGAGCATACAGTTTCTACTGAGGACGGAACTTTTACTATTCCGGATCACGCTGAGTCAATTATTGCGGCATTACTCGATCCGACCGGAGACACCGTGGATCATTCGTATCCCCAACGAATTAGGTCTCAGTTCCACGATTACAATATCGTCGGTAGGAATGATAGGACTGGGGAAAACACTCTATCATCGTTCGGGATTGTTGATGACGGATACACCCCTACGGAGAATGAACTAAAACCTATTTCAGATATTACACCGGCTTCTCAAGGTTATTACTTAATTATTGTGCCATCTTTTCCTAATCTGACTCTGCCTACTACCGTCTCCAATTCTAGAAAAGTAACACTGGTATTCAGAGTAAAAGCCGGAATAAAAACAGAAACATTCAATCTCGATGGTCAGCAGTTTTTATCTGGAGCCGATTCAGATGTATCTGAAATCCTCGAAGTTAAAACTCAGGGGGTTGATTTAGGGCAAGATGTAAACATTGTAGCTTACCGTGTAACTACAGATCCGTCCCAGCAAGAACTAACTCTCAGTGGAACTACGGTTAAACAAGGTGGTGGAACAGGCTCATTTAATTCAACAACAACAATAACTATTCCTGTAGCCAATGCCTCGTCTGTAAAAGCGGGGGATTTTATATCCTTTGATAACTGGGATGCTCAAAGCGATGTGGATATTTCTGCTGTGCCTAGTTTGTTTGTAGTAAGCGGTGTAGATACAACATCTACGCCCAATAATATTTTTGTGTCTAGATCAACTTCAGCCGCAATAACTTGGAACCTTGTGGGATCAGATGGAGCAAGTGGTAAAATTTACCACTACGACACGACTCAGCTCGCTACCGTTCGCCAACAAAACAAAGTGAGTCGTTATCGAAGATACCGCGTAGACACGCTCGAGAATCAAAAATCAAAGTTGCGACTTTTGTTGAAGCGTAAATTCACTCCTCTTTTAGATCAAGACGATCTAGTTCACATATCTAGTTTGAACGCCATCAAACATGCGCTGTTAGGAAACACGGCGGAGGAGAACGCAGACCTTGAGCGGGCCAACTATCATTGGGGAGTATGCCGGGCGATCCTCGACGAACAATTAGATGCCCACCGTGGGGCAGCTAAACCCGCAGTGCGAATTGATCCCTCAGGATCCGGCGGAGTTTTACTTAACATGATGTAACCCTTAACCATATGATCGAATACATTACAGGAAACGTAGACACCCTGCTTCAAATTGCAGCGAGTGTAATCGCCGTAGCTTCTCTTATTGCTACATTAACTCCGAACGAGAGTGACAACAAGTGGGTCTCCCGCGCTTCAGCAGTTATCTCATGGCTGGCCCTTAACGTGGGCAAAGCTAAGAGTAAGTGAGCGCGTTCATAAGACTCCTGACCGCTGCCCTAAATGCCTACATCGAAAACATCCGACTCAAACGGGACACGCGCCTCGATGATCTTCAAGATGAGCTTGATAGGTTGGCCGCTGATGGCAGTCCTGCTAGCAAGTTGCGGCTCGAGCGGGTTGCACAACGAATCAAGCGCGAACGCGAGCGCACTATTCGATCCCCCGACCATTACATTGATTGAGGGGGAGCTTTATCACTTCTGCGAGGGGAGTTTAGTAGGCCGCTCTAACCATAGATTCCATAGCGACTACTCTTACCGAAGAGCAATTATTATTGGGGGCAAATGATTAACACTAGAATATTGGATTCGTTGATAGGCATGGCCGCCCCCGTCATAGGGCTGGTTACAAGTATGCAGGAGCAATTCGAGTATTGGTTACGAGTAGGGTCTTTAGTAGTGGGTATAGCTGTTGGGCTAGCATCTCTTTACAGGATCATTAAGAAATGAAAATTGGTTTGGCTGTAGGACACTCTCGCAAAGGAGATGAAGGAGCTATGACTTCAAGGGAGTCAGGTTACTCTATTTCTGAGTGGCAGTTTAACTGCGATTTAGTCCGTAGGATTTTGCCAGGCTTACAAGTAGATTATGTAATTTACGATGACTATGTAGCTCGTAGTTATGTTGGAGGAATAAATTACCTGTCTCGGAAGTTAACTGAAGACAAAGTCGATGCGGTCGTTGAATTTCATTTCAATTCAGCAGGCCCTAAGGCCGAGGGGCATGAGTGGTTGTATTGGCACACGAGCAAAGAAGGGGCACGGTTAGCTTACGCTTTAAGGGACGAAATGCAGATTACATACCCTGAGATGAAATCTCGGGGGGCTAAACCTAGAGCCAAAAATCAGAGGGGCAGTTACGCTCTTCGCAAGACTCCGGTCCCGTGCGTTTTGGCCGAGCCATTCTTCGGAAGTAACTGCGACGAGTGGCAGAAAATTAATAATAATAGGGGCAAACTCGCCGGAGTATTTGCCAGAGCTATAAATAAATTCGCAGACGGATGACTCTCCCCAAATCAGTCCATATAGCAGGAGTTCCTGTTAAGATAGTCCGGGAAGATTTGAGCGATGAGAACGGCCGTTCAAAAGGATATTTTGGGTATTACTCACATGAACGAAAAACTATCGTCGTAGATTCTAATTTAAAACCAGCAGAGGTCAAAGCGACTGTAAGGCATGAAATGCTGCACGCTTGTTTTGCGTTTTCCGGTCTAGATCGTCTAGACACGTTTGCTGAAGAATCTGTAGTAGTATGCTTGGAAGAATTATTTTTTGGACCTTGGGAAAGATTTTGTAAGCGATTTAAAGCATGAGTAGAAAAAAGAAAACTTCAGGGACTGCGACTAAGTCCAATCCAAAACTTTGGGCTCAAGCTAAAGCTGAAGCTAAACGAAGAATGGGAGGGAAGCATTCTGCTCGAGCAATGCAGCTCGCGACTAAAATTTACAAGAAGAGAGGGGGTCGTTATAAAGGTAAAAGAAAATCCGGAAATAAATTACGCAAGTGGTCTAAACAAGATTGGGGAACCAGTTCCGGTAAAAAATCATCAGAAACGGGCGAGCGTTATTTGCCAAGAAAAGCTCGCAAGATGTTAACTAAGTCACAGCGAGCAGCAGGTAATAGAGCTAAAAGAAAAGCGACCCGGGCTGGAAAACAACGGGCTAAGTATACCAAGGCTGAAAGAAGAGCATTTATAAAAGCAACTAGATAACAATAACCATGAAAGGTGTAGCACACTACCTAAAAGACGGAACCCTTCATAAGGGGGGTACTCATAAGATGCCAAATGGAGAGGTTCATACAGGTTCATCTCATAACAAAAACAGCCAAAAACTTTTTCATTTTGATGAGCTTTCTGAAAAGGCTCAGAAAAAAGCTAAGAAGAAAACGGCAAAGAAAAAAATGGCTAAGGAAAAGTCAGAAAAAGATGACGTTCCTTTTGAAAAGGCCGTTGAAGACCGAATGAAGAAAGAAGTTCCACGCCGTGGCTACTAAGAGACAATTCAAAAGATTACCTTCAGGAAAGATCTCGTATCGAGGCGAGACTTTTCCTGGTATAAACAAACCAAAGCGAGCCCCTAAAGGTAGCAAGAAGAAGTTCATCGTTCTTGCAAAACAGGGAAATAAAATCCGCAAAATATCTTACGGGCATCGCGATTACGAAGATTTTAGAACGCACAAAGACCCCAAACGCCGCGCCAACTTTAGATCAAGGATGCGGTGTTCAACAGCTAAAGATAAAACTACGGCTCGATACTGGGCCTGTAAACACCTCTGGTAAATGAAACGCCCCTTGCCCCCTCAATTCTCAAAGGAAAAGGGGTGCAAGTTTGTGGTTTTTGAGCCCGCGCCAGAAGACATAAAAATTGCTTTTCAGCGGAGTAAACGACAGGGGGTGTTACCCAACTCGTTTACCTATGGGGCTGGCCGCATGACCGGTTTCTTAGGGGAGCTTGCGTTTGAACATTTGTATCCTGAAGCGTCGTACGTCGGTGGGACAAGTTTAGACCATGATTTTGTTCTCGGTCGCCGCAAGATAGACGTTAAGTCAAAAACCTGCGGATCACCTCCCTTGCCGCACTACACGGCTTCTGTTAACTGTGCGGCCAAAGTAACTCCAAAAGCCAGTTACTACTACTTTGTCCGTGTAGACAAAGACTTAACAAAAGCGTGGCTGTTGGGGTGGGTAACTAGGAAAGCTTTGCTCACTGAAGGTGAGTTTAAGAAGCGTGGCGACGAAGATTCTAGTGGTTTTATGTATCGAGCTAGCGGCTATCACATTCCTCTAAAAAGCTTGCGATCTCCTTTAAGTTGGAAGTGACACTAAGGCCGGAGTAATATCATACTTTTCGTCAATACTGATTGACCAGACCTTACCTCCGCCGTGCCCCACAGATTTAACGGGTCTTACGTTTGGGTTTGCTTTGCCTGCTTCTTCTAACGCTGCCATACCCCGCCGAACGAACTCTAAGTTGTTCGACATTCCCACGTTTCTTCCGTTGTTAAAATCGTGCAGAGTTACTTGAAACTCTGTAAGAGTTCCTTCCCATTGCTTTATTGAGTCATTCATTGAACGACATCTCTTGGCAAAGAACTCAACTAGTTCTGCCACCGAAGACCTGCTTGAATTGTCGTAAGCTGCGGATGCAACCGCTATGTCGATGAAGCTGTTAACGCCGAAACGGCCGTAAGATTCTATTTCTTGTGGTACTTGCCAATCCATAAGCCACTTTCCAAAGTGGGGTAATTCTCTCCAAATAGTCTCTTCTAGAATTTTATTCGCTGGAAACTTACTCGTAGCGTCATCCCTTACTTTCAACGCTATGAGCTTATCCCTGTTACTGCTGTCCAAGGCCGGTATCACAGACAAGCTATTTGCGTCCATGTTTAAGGACATAATAACTCTACCTGCCCAAGGAATAGACAGGGCATCTGCATACTTAGCCATGTATTCAATTCGTGGGTTAGCGACCGCCCTTTTTATCAACTCAGTAGCTTTTCGCTGGTCTTGGAAAGAACTTGCACTTGTCGTGTCGTCGATTACCCAAGCAGCTACTCGTCCAAGATCTTTGTTAAACTTGGTGTGCCCCGATAAGTAATCCGAAGCGTCAGAGAATCCTCCGACCAATCCAGAGATGACCCTGTTTGATAGTAAGCTTTTGCCTTTGTTGGTCGGGCCCACAAGAATAAGTGCCTGGCCCTGCTTCGGTTCTCTTTCCAAAACAGCCTCATAAAATCTCTTCATCCACGCAAAGAAATATTCGACAGTGGGCCTGTCAGTAGAGTTCTCGAATAGTTGGGTAAGCCACCCGTATAAGAAAGGCCAGTGTTCTTTAGCACCGCTTTCAGCCGGTTCTACAGGCTCAATCATAGATGTATTAAGAATCCTGTTCCCACTACATTCTACAATTCTCTCTTTTGAAAACACTACGGGGGCGATTTCGTGGATTCTATTTTGATTGCTGATGACAAGAAGGGCCGATTCTACTTCAGACAAAGGAACACCTTTCTTCTTCTTGGGACTAAATCCCAGTTGTCTTAGCTCTAGTATTATTTGGTCTCTGGGAATTTGAACCGCGATATTGTTGAGCAGTTTGAAAAATGTTTTACCATTGAACCAATACTCATCCAAAAGATTCCCCATCTTCTTTTGTTCGTAGTCAGATACAAATTCGGCTCCAAAGATATCCCTCCATGTTACGAATCCCCTACCAGCACGGTCGCTGTAACAAATCATCCCATCCTCCGAGACTTGAGCCCCCTCTCTATCGATACCATCATCGATCCAAAACAAAGGACCTCGGCACCCTACTTCAAATTCTCCTCGCCAACGATGCCCATAGGTTTCGGCTACCTTAGCCGCAATGACCTCGATGGGGATCGCGGTGTCTTTACTCTGAGGAGGCGCTACATTCGCTGCTTTCAACAGCGCCGTCTGTATCACACTGTCTGGCAAGGGGTCTCCTATCTTTGTCCAGTCTTCTCCAAGCTCGAAATATTGAGCCGCGTTTAAAGAAGTGTTGTCAAAGCCCGCGAAGACTTTATGCGCTTGGAGAATATTTTTTAACTCGTTAAAGAAAGCAGAAAACATATCAGGACTAATAGGGATGGGTGTGTCAAACTCCCATACTAGTCTTATGTATCCCGAGTGCGTCCTAGACCTCCATGTCGGAAGTTTATCTTTGCACACCGTTTTTATTTTGAGTTCTACCAAGTTCCAATCTACCGGGGCATCGTAGTCGATCACCATGCCGTGCGCTACGTTGACGGGATTGTCGGCCGATATTCTTTTCGACGGGGCTCTACCTTCTAGGGCTGTGTAGAATACATGATTGGTGGTATCTGTGGCGCACCATGCTCTGTAGTCAGCCTTGTTTTGGAATCCAGGTTTTTGTGTTTTTAGAGACGACAGGTCAGAGCACTTTTGCGCTGAAGCATCCCTAAGGTTTTTTATATATCGGTAAGTCATTTAGTGTATTTCTCTACTACAGAACCTTCTGCATCTAAGGGTATATCCGGAATCCATTCCGGGGGTGTCGTCATAATTTCAATCATCTCAGAAAGAGTTTGCTCGGCACAGTTTTTCTCGGTCTCCACGACGATTTCATCGTGAACGTGCATAATTATTTTGTGACCGGCTTCCGATACCCGGACAAGCATGTCTGAAAAAATATCCCGCGCTAATGCTTGAGAGGCGTTCTCAGCCACAAACCCTCCCCACAATCTTGTAGGAACCATTTTTGTTCCTTTAGGAAAGTAAGCTGTGTACTGACTCCCTTTGTTCTCGACATAGTCTTCTCTGATGTAACCGTAATCCAGAACCCGGCCACTTGGTAAGGGCACGACAAACTTTGTGGGGTATCCCTGTTGTGTAAGTTCGTGCGACGACGAGATTGTCATATTATATTTTTGCCATAATTGAGTCACGCTCCTCATCGAGTCTCGATACATATCCACGGCTGCGTCAGCTTCTGAACGCTTCATGCCGGACATTTCTGCGAAGCGTTTCTTGCCTGCCCCGTATCCGCATCCTAGCACCATAGCTTTTACTTTGTGCCGGAGCTTGGGGTCCTGTTTCAGGGATCCGGATTCCTTTTGCCAAAGGTTGAAGCGGATTGCAAACGCCTCATAAATGTCTTCGCAAGCGGCAATTTCCTCCATCATCTGACTATCCTTAGCAAGCCAGCATAAAGTTCTTACTTCGATCTGGCTAAGATCTACAACGACTAGCTTCGTTCCTTCTTTAGCCCGTATAAGGTGCCGAAGATTGACCCCGAACATCTCGTCCCGTGGTAAATTCTGTAGATTAAGATTTCCTCCGCTCCCACTAAATCGTCCAGTGTGCGCTCCAAAATACATAAAGCCGCCGTAGTAACGGCCATCAGGCATTGTCGCCACATCAAAGCTTTCGACCTTTTTCTTTAATGCATTTATACGTCTCCAGTTTTGCACGGCGTTGATCCAAGAATGTTTCTTTCCGTGATATTCCAACCATTTTTTAGCCTCGGGATCTGTTGCTGCCAGACTGGCAGGCGGCTCTAAGCCTAAATTTTGACAGTGTTCGTCAAATGCTGCCCGGCTCAAGAGAGGTTTAGACCCCATCCACGGGATTGCATTTTCTGCTTCAAACAAATAACCAGCTATGGTTTCAAGTTGTGTCTTCAGTAAATCAGTGTCGATAGGAATCCCACCCTGACAAATTCTTCGGTTCAGTGTGCTTATGACACGCTCTCTTACGGGCCATTGTTCGCTGAAAGTGTCCCAAAGCTGTAAGCATAGCTCAGAGTCTTTGAGGGCGTATTCACTAACTTCCGTCTTGAAGTCTTCATCCATCGACTCCCATTTCTTTCCACTCATGTTGTCCCGTGTGGACTTATCAACTTCTAGTCCAAAGGCCGCTTTAGTAGATGCTTTAAGCGAGCGAGGAAGCCGCACATACGCGGCCATATCCGCCGTACAGTGCCAGTGTTCTGGCGTGGCTTCTTCCCACCATCCTTGCCTAATTCCATATAAATATAAGGTTTCATCAAAAGTAGCGTTGTGGGAAAGGGCTATGTTTCCCGTTATCAGAGACCAATCAAAATCTTTAGGGTGACCAACAAACTCAGTCCCATCGTCCCCGACAACCGTAACCATGTAGGCGTCAAAATCTGGGTGAGCAAAATACCCTAGAGGTCCGAGAGTCCGGATAGAACAATCTTTGTCATAGTAGGTCTCAAAATCTATTGCGTAAACAGTCATATCTAAAAATACCCCCACAGGCCCGAGACTACCTGTGGGGGTATGATTTTAGGGTTTTATGTGGTTACCCTAAAGGCCATGCTATTGACCAGACCAATAAGCCGTGCCCCGTCTTATTGATCCGCCACATTACCTATTTATCACCATGCGATGTCTCGGTAATCACCTCGTCAATGACGAGAGAAAGGTTAAGCTGATTGTCATCAGGGATGTCAATGCGCTCTCCAATGGAATGAGCCAGTGCGCTCCGAACGTGGTAAAAAGTAGACAGAGCAGACTTGCTCACTTTTATTTGCTCGTTAGCCTGGCCGATCATCTCGTTAAGATTATCGATCTCTTTGCGGACGATCTCAGCTTCAAAGTTTGGATCACTCATTAAATCACAAACTTTGTAGCCCAATCCCGCTCGGCTTCACTGGTTTCACTGGTGCTATTTGAAAGCATCGGTTCAAACCATGTGTTCATACCTGCGGTTTTCTCCATCGTAGTGATAAACCAATTCACCCAAAATAAGGGTAAAGTTGGGTTACATTGCAAGAACGTCGCGAGTTTTTTGAAGACAAATCTATACGCTCCTTTTTGCACGTAGATTTTACCGATTGCGTAGTTCTTACCTCCAACGATGTGGGGGTAGGCTTCATCGGCTGTTTCAGACTCTTCGGGCTGCGGAAAGCCCAACACGACTTCTGCAAACTCCAAGATCTTAAACTTGGAATCGTTTTGCAGCGCATCCTTATCGGCCTCATTGTAAGCCCTTCGAGCATCGCCCTCACCAAAAGGAACGTCTTCGACCCACCCTTTCATGGTGTTGATTGGGATACAGCTTATTTTCTGACCGGGATCAGCAAGCACGAATTGCTTGTCGATTACCAACGACCCAAAAGGGGCATCGATGTTTGATGTTTTCTGCACGACGTTGAGTCTTGGTATTTCCAAGTCGCCTGCATCGACCATCATGTTTTGCTGCAACTGGGCAACAATCGCTTTCTGTGTCTCACTGATTTTAGCTAGCTTAGTACTACTCATCTTATTTCTCTGTTCTATTTTCTCTGTTCTATCCAAGAGTAAATCTTGGATTTGAGGTTTCGATAATGCCTTGGCTTTCTAAGTCGTCAAGAAATTCGTCAGAAATTTTCTTCTTGTTTCCTTTTTCAGCGTTTGCTGCCGCTTCTTTTGACAGCTTTCCAAGGGGTATGCTGGCGAGTCCTAAGATAGTTTCTAGGGTCATGCCATAGCCTTCGGCTACTTTAAGCATCGCTTCATTATCCGAAATTTTTCTAGGAGAGCCCATGCTTTTGAGTTTCAAGGTGGGAAACTCCACGCCCTCTTGCGCCATTTCAATGGCTCTTTTTTTAAGTCTCTGTGACCAGTTTGATACGATCTTAGCAATCACCCACAGTTGTTCGACAATCTCAGGATTGTCCGTGCTATCGAAGTCCACCTCGGGAAGGTCTGGATTTATTTTCTTGGCGACTGAGATGACTAGATACCCAAGTGCTGGACAAGTTTCTTCGTGTTTGCAGAACCTGCAATTGACTGTGGGAAATAAGTCGGAAGGGTCCTGTTCACCCAGTTTCCATCGAGGACGTATTTTTTCTCCATCCTTAATGATTTTGGATAGCTGGGCTACAAGACCAGGTAAGTCGTCTCTATGAAACTTGTGTGATAGCACCTCGTTCCTCACAGGAACATAGAAAACAAAGGTGATCTCTGTGATGTCGGGATACTTTTGAAAAGCTCCTACTGTGTATGCTTGAGCCTGCCTATTGATCTCTGGCGAGTCTATGACTGAGATACCGGTTTTGTAGTCCCCAAGAACGGCTGTCTGATTATCGAAGATACTCAACCGGTCACAGGTCCCCCACGTTTCGGTTCCTGTCAGCTCTACGTTAAGCTGGATCTCCTTTAGGTCTTCCAGTATCGTAACTCCTTGATCCGTAAACTCTTTCAGGAATCCGGATTCCTGAACCATGATCTGGTTGTAGATGTCTACCTCTTCCTCGCTTTCGAGGTTTGAAGGATCTTCGATTTCTAAGGCTTCATGGATCCGGGTTCCTTTTTCAGCCGCCGCGCTAGTTCCACTGCGGCCCTCATAGCCAGGACATCCGGCTACATATTTAAGGGACGACGGACTGAATTCCGCGTGGTCGCGGTCAGAGTGACTGTCAGGCATAGCGGGCCTTATAAATTCTTGTTAGCCTTTGTCAAATAATATCGGGCTATCAAGAACGCATCGATCATCCCGTCGTGCGGTGTCCGGCAGCGTTTGTTTTTCAACCAGTTCTCCTGTGGCGCTAATCGTTCAGCGGTGTTGAGGGCTGCTATTTTGGTCATACCCTTGGGAGTCCTACCGAGCATTTCTTTTTGCCATTTATGGACAGAGATCCTGTTATGCGCCCAGCCTTTGACCTCGGCCATACCCAACAGTTTTCCAAAACTAAGTGCCATCGAGCGAACTGCCTGTGAACTTTTCGCGTGTGCCAAGGGCTCCTCGATTGCTAACGTGAAGCGAGAATCAAATTGCGTCAACCAGTTGGATATAGAATCAATGCAGACCTCTTTCTTTTTAGATCGCTGAAGTGTTGGCATCGCAATCTTGTCTATGATTACACCATTGAAATCTGAGATCGCACAAAGACCTCCAGCCAACCCGTTGTCAATTCCAATGATCATTGAAGATGCTTAAAACAAGAAGGAGCGACAATAAGCCCGTCGCCAGCGTCAGGAGTGAACAGGACAGAATTCTTAGTTAGCCTCTGGATAAAGAATATTTCTTTCGGCGTCTTAGGAGTAACTCGATAGTAGACACCGAACAGTTGTTTCCGGTAAAAAGTAAAATCGTTTTTACTTTTGTCGTCTTCTCTGATCAAGACGGTAGGGTTGATTTCTACCTCCCTATCTTTGAAAATAGAGTCCATTACTCAATCGAACTTGAGTCTAAAAAACAAGGAGTCTCTGGACCGAGGTTGCACGATTTCAATTGATCCAGAGCTAGTTCAGCTTCTGTAGAGTTAAGCCCATGCTTAGTCTGTAGAATGGACAACGTCCCCGAGGTCGAGTAACAAGCAACAGGTGGCTTGGAAGCGTGTTCAACAATACCCAGAAAAGCGTCACGTAGTTCGCTATACAGGATTACTCCTTTGGGCCCTGTAGTTGACTTGCCTGCTGAGTATTTTTTTGTTTCTGTGAACTCCATATACACAGGATTTTCCTGCCTAAAAATATATGGGTCGTTGTCTGGATCGTAGTGAGATCCATCAAATTCTGGTGCTCCGGAATCAAAATTAAAAAAGTAGCTCATTATTCAACGTCAATAATAGGTTTTACTGCGCCGCCGCCCCTGTCCGCTTTTGTGTTGTTAAGAATAGAAATATCGATCTGCATCTTTGCAGGCGCACCACTCTTGGAATTCAGACCTAGATTACGCCGCACGATCTGATCTAACTCAGAAAGCTCCCGCACGGTCTTAGGGGGGCGGAGGTTTTTGACTCCATCCCGCATAAGTTTAATGCCCGTAGCCGCAATGTAGTGCTGATACTTTTCGGCCGGAGATGCTTGACTTGCGGCGATGTCTATAATCGAAGCATCTTCTCTTTGCCTCTCGTCGTGCTGCGCTCTTTTAATCGCCTCGTCGGTAGTGTTCTCCAAGTGTGCTTCGATGGCGTCGGTTTCCTCAGATACTTCCTGTATAGGATTTGGTTGCAGCCCGTTTTTCTTTGCAGGCATACCCATCTTTTTAAACCACCGCCGCACCGTTCCCGGATGGACTCCCAGTTCTTTAGCAATCGAAACGGTCTTCCAGTTGTCCTTGTACATAGCAAGGGCTCTTTGCTGTAAGCTATCGGGTTTAGGTTTGTCAGACACTTTTCTTAGGCGTAGGCTGTGAGTTTAGTATGTCCGTTTCAAAGAAATCCATCAAGCAGATACTAGAACCGCACATCGATGCGGAGACTAAGAAGATGGACGTAGGTGGGTTAATGATACCACCTACGAGTCCATTAACTGGCTTGCTTTATGGATTTGCACACCATGAAAATTTACGTGCGAAGGAATACTACTTTTGGCGCATTTGTGACGAGCTATGGAACCATGATGAATTGCCGGAACCTTTGATGGTTCGTCATCCTTGGGCGGAGCAAATGATTTGGGCTGCTTTGAATAACAAGTATTTAGCAATCGGGGGCAGCGCATCATCTGGTAAGAGTCACACTATGGCGGCATGGGGTATTGTTAATTGGCTGTCCCAGCCCAAAGACACACTAGTCTTGATGACCTCGACTACTTTACGGGAAGCCCGTAAAAGGATTTGGGGTTCTGTCATGTCTTTACTGTCAGTGGTTGAGGGTGCCCCGATCAAGATTCGGGATTCAATCGGATCGGCTGCTTATGTTTCTGAAAAGGGGACTTTGATAGAGCGGGCGGGCCTATCGTTGATTGCGTCGGAGCGGTCTAAGACACGCGAGGCTGTAGGCAAGCTGATAGGTATTAAGGCTCGTAGGACGCTGCTCATTGCAGACGAGCTATCTGAGTTGTCAGAAAGTATTCTGCAAGCCGGATTGACCAACCTGTCGAAGAACCCTGAGTTTCAGCTCATAGGCATGAGCAATCCCAACAGCAGGTTTGATGCTTTTGGAGTGTGGTCCGAACCTATTAATGGGTGGGACTCAGTGGACACAAACAATCAAGACGACTGGACAACTAAATGGGGCGGGGACTACATCCGATTAGATGGAGAAAGATCCCCCAACATACTGGCCGGAGAGGTCTTGTATCCGTGGTTACCTACAGAAGAAAAGATTAATGAGGACAAGGCGTTGCTAGGGCCTGAGTCCCGAGGCTACATGCGAATGGTCCGCGCGGTTTTCTTCGACAGCGATGAGACACAAGGCATATACGGAGAAAACGAGCTAACCATAAGTAAGGCTATGAGCCAGGTATCGTGGAAAGGGCAACCAATCTATTTGGCTGGTATTGATCCCGCTTTTACCAACGGCGGTGACCGAACCATTTTGTTCACGGCGGCTGTTGGCTACGACTCGACGGGGCAATTTGTAATCGAGTTTGGAGAGTCGATACATCTTAACGATGACGCATCAAACAAGGCTGTCCCCCGCACATATCAAATAGTGCGGCAAATCAAAGAGCACTGCACCAGAAGAAATATTTTACCTGAGAACGTGGCCGTAGACGCCACTGGAGCCGGAGCACCTTTTTGTGATGTATTGGCCGGTGAGTGGTCGGATCGATTTTTAAGGGTTAGCTTTGGTGGCAAAGCGAGTGACCGGCGGGTTAGTGCGAATAGCAAAGCAATTGGAGAAGAATTGTATGTTAATCGAGTCTCGGAGCTTTGGTTTGTAGGTAAAGAGCTGATGCGAACTCGTCAAGTATTTGGCATCAAGCACGATTTAGCCCAAGAAATTACCAGCAGAAACTACGATTTAGTCAAAAGCGGAACTCTTCGAGTCAAAATAGAGTCTAAACAAGAATTCAAATCCCGCTTTGGAAAGAGCCCTGATTTAGCAGACGCCGCGTTTCTGGCTTTAGATTTAGCTAGGCAACGTCTTGGGTTAGTCGCCGTGGATCCACCTAATGAAGCGGAGAAAAACAACCCGCGCCAACGCCGAACAATTAAATCTCTCAGGGGGGCTTTACAAAACAACGATGCGGTTTTGCTGGATTGACTTTGACCCTTAAAAATTAGACACTTGCAATCTCTAAATCATGGATCCTGAACAGCTAAAAAAGCTCCAAGAAGAAAGTGACGCTCTTGAAAAAGAGATTAGTGATTTTCAGAAAAAAATAGGACGGGGAAAAGCTACAAAGGCTCAACGAGAAAAGTTATTGGTGTTGCAAGCCCGACGTAACACAGCTTTAGAAAACCAACAAAAAGCTCTAAATGAATTTTTTGGCGCGGATGACGAAGCCGACGCAGAAACCGCCGAGGAAAATACAGGCGCAGCCCCTTACAGTGACGCAGCTCGAAAATATCTAGAGCAAGCAGGGGTGGATCTCCCAGAAAAGCCAGAACCTTCTTTTAAAGATCGTCTAGCTAGTTCACCAAAAAATAATCTGACGGGTCCTGATTTAGAGGACATTCAGAAGATAATAGCTGACGCTAGAAACGCTCGTCCGGTTACGTCGCAAGATACACCAAAACCGGCACCTTCAGAGGTAGTAGGTCCTATGGGAGCTGCTATGAGCATACCGGCGGGTCTTGCGAGTGGGGAACTTGAATTAGGCTCGGAAGTAGGTCCGACAACACGGACTGAAAGTAACTTACTCGATCCTGATGGAAATCCGGTCCTAAGCTCATCGGGAGAGCCGATGAAAACAGTTTCGTATGAAAACCCAACTCGATCAACTGTTGTTAAATCTACTCCCGGTCTGGGAGCGGCTATAGCAAAAGGACTTCTTGAAAGAAAACAAAAGCAGTCTGACCTTCGTAAGGAGTTTGGCAAAGCGTTGCAAACAGGGCTGGAGACTCTTTCGGGGGACGCATTGAAAGCTAATGTGAGTGGCCTTAGAGAGGCTATGGTTAGTCAAGGTCTTGTGTCGGCTGAACAGTTCAATAGAACTGGTCGTCGCATGATGAAAAACCTCGAGGCTCAAAGGTTTAAAGATTCTTTGACCGATCCAGCCCGTAGCGCGGTTACCAATACGCCGGGTTTGGATAGAATTGAGGCCATGCAAGGAAGAGCATTCGGAACTTCTACAGCATTAGAGGGGTCTGTAGGAGGAACAGGAGATGCTAGTCGCAGTTTAGAATCAGAAAAAGGAAGACTAAGGAGAGCTGGTAGAGCCCTTAAAAGGGCCGGTGCTAACAAAGAAGCCGGAGAAGCATTTGCCGCAGCCGAAGCTACGGGCAGGCCAGGCATTCGCACTGCGGCGGCAAGGGCCGCAGAAAAAGCCGCTCGCGAACAGCGCGAGAAACTCGAAGACGAGAAACGAAAACAAATAGCGGCAATGGTGCAGGAGGGTAAGGATCGATCTCAAAAGACCGTAAATAAAAACGCGACACCGGGAGCGGGTCGAGGAACTAGAATATAAAGTAAGATGGCCGAAGAATTTTCTTACTCAAATGATATTGCCCCGATCAAAGGGGACTTTTTTAACACTAGACCCTTGTCTAATCGCGAAAGTGATTTTATCAGAAAAAGGTTTGGCGCTCAAAACGACAAGCTCGCAGAGGATGTAATTCAATTACAAACCGCGCGAACTAGAATGCGGTCAGCAGACCTTGCATACGAGGCCGGACTTTTAGACCTCGAAGAAAAAAGAGAACAGGCTAGAAGAAGAAGAGAAGAGATCGCTCAAATGGGAACTTTGTCCCAAGAGCTAATGAGTATTGTCGATGATCCTGAAAAAACTACTTTTCAAAAATCTCAGGAATTAGCGAGAAAGCAGATGGAAATAAATGCTCGAGGCGGTCTGACGACTACAGCTAGCCGGTCGTTGTTTGATGGCGCATTTAAAACTGTTTCGGGGCAGGCAAGTCAAGGCCGTCCTTCTTCGTTTACTTCTAACGCGGCTCAACAAGGAATGGTAGACTACGTTACAGACGAGGCTTTGGCTGACGGAAACATTTCTCCGCAGGAACAGAGTGCGATTGACTATGCCGTTCGTGTTAGAGCTAAGAATGCCGAGGCGGCACAGAAGGCTCTAAAAGAAGAGCAAGGCGAGGACATGGCTAGGAACCAGGCTAATCAATCCAGATTTTTGGATAAAATCGCTGCCGATATTAAAGGTATTTCTCCGTCTGAGATACCCGAAAGCGTTTCTTCTGATGATGATTTAATCGACGCGATCCGAGAAGGCAGCAAAGACATTCCAAAAGTATTTTCAGCAAATCAAGTCGGGCAATTAAAAGCCTACGCTAAAATTGTATTTAAGGACGACCCTGCCGGACTTAGATTGGTAAATAGCGCGACAAGCGGCGAGCTAATTCAAGGTGCTATCTTGAACAAGATAC